>OLQS01000232.1_pt1 | contig 38428 bp, 26 predicted proteins | sample 1672291 | NCBI WGS metagenome assembly OLQS01 (sample SAMEA3136668, study PRJEB25190) | human gut metagenome | biome: human gut; feature: human-associated habitat; material: faeces | place: Austria | collected 2013
TTACCTGCAAACCGTTCTCCCTGTACCCGGCCGGGTTCGCGATCATCTCTTTGGAAGTATAAAGCGCCCGGATCTCCGGGATCGTCATGAGAAAACCGTGAATCTTATCCTCATCTCCCGGCACGCCCTTTTTCATGGTCACGCCCTCCGGCAGTCCGGTCTCGCCGATGAGATGCGCACTGTCCTCCAGGAGATAGAGGTTCTTCTCCGCCAGCTCATATCCCGGAAGCCACCGGCCGGCCGCCTTCGTCAGCTCCGCCTTTCCCATGACCACATCCGGCTTCCAGTCTTCGGTGAGTGTTTTTAAAAACTCCCCGTCGATGCCTTTTGCATCTCCTGCCACGATTAAGTTTCCGTAAAATTTCAGATAAACATGAGTAATTCTCTCTTCCTCCAGTCCTGCATACACAGTCTGAAACTCCTGATCGAACCCGTAATTCCTGATATCCGCAAGCAGAAACGTGTGATAGACCGCATCTTTCTCCAAAAAATCCAGCAGTCTGCTCTCATCTTCCCCGGTACATCTCTTAACCATAAGCACCTCCCGTTCAACTTGTTCAACAAGTTAAGTTTAGTACAGAGAACCCCTTCTGTCAACATATTTCTACAAAGTTTAAGGAGGAATCCTTTTGTTTTTTGTTCAGTCTTTCGGACGGTACTTCGATTCTTGTATTTAAGGAACATATGGCCTATAATGAAAGCAATAAAAAAAGGAAGGTAACTGTCATGTCATACAATCACCACTCAAAGAAAACCATGAAAGCCGCCGTCTACGAAGGCAATGGAATCCTGCGGTTCGAAGAACGGCCGGTTCCTCACATCATCAGCCCCAAAGACGCCATCGTAAGGGTTACGCTCACAACCATCTGTTCCAGTGATATCCATATTCTTCACGGGGCGGTTCCAAGAGCTGTTCCCGGCACCATCCTCGGTCATGAATTTGTGGGAGTCGTGGAGGAAGCCGGAAGTGAGGTGACACGGGTAAAACCCAGAGACAGAGTGGCTGTCAATGTGGAGACCTTTTGCGGAGAATGCTTTTACTGCCGGCGCGGTTACGTCAATAACTGCACCGATGAGCACGGAGGCTGGGCTCTCGGCTGCCGCATCGACGGGGGACAGGCGGAATACGTCCGCATTCCGTTTGCAGACAACGGCCTCACGCCGATTCCCGATTCCGTGACCGATGAATCGGCACTTTTTACGGGAGACATACTCTCCACAGGCTACTGGGGCGCCGGACTGGCGGACATTAAGGAGGGAGATTCGGTAGCCGTTATCGGGGCCGGCCCTACCGGCTTATGCACCATGATGTGCGCCCGCCTCTATCATCCGGGGAAGCTGATTGCCATCGATACCTCTGAGGAGCGGCTGGATCTGGCCAGGAGCCGCGGTCTCGCCGATTACACCTTAAATCCATGCAGTGGTCCCATACTGGAAAGAGTGCTGGAGCTCACCTCCGGCCGGGGCGCTGACTCCGTTTTGGAGGTCGCCGGAGGAGAGAATACCTTCCGGACCGCCTGGCAGATTGCCCGTCCAAACGCGGTTGTCTGTGTCGTCGCCCTCTATGAGGAACCGCAGATCCTCCCTCTGCCTGACATGTACGGGAAAAATCTGATCTTTAAGACCGGAGGCGTCGACGCCAATTCCTGCGGTGAAATTATGAAGCTGATCGATGAAGGCAGGCTGGATACCAGCTGTCTTATCACCCACCGGACGGATCTGGCACATATTATGGAGGCTTACGAGGTGTTTGAAAAGCAGGCTGACCACGTCATCAAATACGCAGTCACCGTCTAAACCGGTATCGTAAAGCGAAAAAACGGCTGCACGCACGCTCCTTATTCCGGAGCGGCGGACAGCCGTTTCCTTATTCCGTTACTGAATCAAGTCCAGTTTTAATCTTCATATATGATCTTAGGCGCCTTACGCATCGTAATCTGCCACTTATTCCCTGTCCCGATGTTATATGCCTTTGCAAAGCTTCCCTGATTGATGGCAACCGCCATACAGTCCAGACTGTTCACATAGATGAGAGGCTCGCCTACATAAACGTCGGCAAAGCTCTTTGCATAAACCAGAATGTTCTTATACAGGGTTCTCGTCTCATTCTCGATGCTGATTTCCACACGCTGGCCGTGCTTCACACCAAGCTTTAAAAACAGTTCTCTGGAGATATTGGTCCACAGACTTCCAAATCTGACGTCGAGCACGTCGATCGTACCGCTCACTCTGTCGCCGTTATAAGCCGCTTCCACCACCGGAAGCTCGATCACACTCTCCACATCCACGGAAGGGCCTGCTCCCTCGAAGGTGATGACGCCGGCAGCCAGTCTTGCCCCGGTATACGCGTAAATATCACGGCCATGGAAGGTGTAGCTCTCTCCCGATCCCGGCAGACGGTTCACATTCTCATCGATCACTCTCGCTTCCGTGATTCCGCACATCCGCTTCACATGGGTCAGAGTCCCATTGTCAGGAGTCACTATGTACTGCCCCGTGGTGGTCTTCGCCACGATGCTCCGCCTCGTGGATCCCACTCCCGGATCAACGACGCTGACGAATACAGAGCCTTCCGGCCAGTAGTTCACCGTCTGTATCAGCCGGTAGGATGCTTCCCAGATATCATACTGGGGAATCTCATGTGTCAAATCCGTAATACGAAGTTCCGGGTCTACCCCATAGGATACTCCATACATTGCGCAGACAGCTCCGTCCGCAGTGCCAAAATCTGTTTGAATAATAAGTGGTTTTCTCATATTCATCTTTCCTTTAGTGCTAAGGGAGTTGTTTAGAAACCCTTGCATATTCAGTATAGATTTCTTTTGCGCACTTGTCAAGCAGGCTGTTTCCCATTACAGCACCAGAGACGGAGCGTTGTATACGCGGGCCGCCATCTCAGAATCCAGCATATACAGCCCCTTCGGATCGTGTCCAAAAAGCTCGAACCGCTTCACCAGATTATCGGCGTTCTTCTCTTCTTCCCCCTGCTCCTTCACAAACCAGTCGAGAAACTGCATGGTGCGGAAATCCTTTACAGAGTACGCCGCATCATAGATCGCATGGATCAGCCCGGTCACATAGATCTCATGCTCCAGCCCGGCCTTCAGCGGACCGCCAAAATCCTCAAACTGCTTATCCGGTTTATCGATCGCCTCAAGAGTCACCTTCCCGCTGTTATTCTGCAGATACTGCATGAACAGCATCGCATGGTCTCTCTCCTCCTGTGCCTGCACCTGATACCAGTTCGCAAATCCGTTCAGCTCTGCCTCGCGGTAGTAATTTGCAAAATCGAGATACAGATACGCCGAGTAAAATTCCATACAGCATATATTACAATAGACAAAGCAATCTGTCCACCTTAGATTTTATTTTTGATAATTCATTATGGTACGATACAGGTGGCGGTATATGACAACCGATTAGAAATTACTTCTCCAGGAAAGCTGCCAATGGGACAAACATTCATATCGGATGTACCTTGATGGTGGAGATATATAGCTAATTATTCAGAACTTTCATAGACAAAACGGATTCCATCGTATATACTTTGAGTAGAAACGAAAAAAGAAAAGTAACTGTTCATGATAGTTTGGAGTATCTGCGTAATGAACAGCTACGGGAAAAAGGGGAACAGTTATGTTATTGGTAAAGAATGCAGAGATTTACGCACCGGAATATCTCGGTAAAAAGGATCTTTTGATTTGCGGGGGAAAGATTGAATGTATACAGGATTCCATCAGAGAATTGCCTGTGGAGTGCGAGGTGCTGGATGCAGAGGGCAAGATTCTTACTCCTGGATTTTTAGATCAACATGTACATATTACCGGAGGCGGTGGAGAGGGAAGCTTTCATACGCGGACACCGGAATTACAGATGTCAGAACTGGTAGAGAACGGTATCACAACAGTGGTGGGACTTCTGGGTACGGATGGTATCACCAGGAGTGTGGACAATCTTTATGCGAAGACCCGGGTACTCTGTGAGGAGGGCGTGAGTGCTTATATGCTCACAGGTGCTTACGGATATCCCAGCCCGACTATCACAGGTGAAACAGACAGGGACATCGTATTCGTGAATGAGATTTTGGGTGTGAAGCTGGCGATATCTGATCACCGGGCACCTAATGTGACTGGTGATCAGTTGGTTCAGATTGCAAGTAAAGCTCGTGTGGCGGGAATGCTCAGTGGAAAGCCAGGCATTGTGGTGCTTCACATGGGAGATGACAAAGATGGTCTTGCACCGGTATTCCGGGCATTGGAGGTGAGTTCTGTTCCTGTACGGATTTTCCGTCCCACTCATGTCAACCGGAATGAAAAGTTGCTGGAAGAGGGCTACGAATTTCTGAAGCGGGGAGGTTATATTGATCTGACCTGCGGTATGCACACTTCACCGGGAGAATGTGTTCTGGAGGCTAAAAAGCGGGGACTGCCCACAGAGCATATCACAATGAGCTCTGACGGACACGGAAGCTGGTCTAATTATGCTGAGGACGGCAGCCTTCTGGAGATAGGTGTATCTGGTGTGGATGCACTTTATAAAGAGTTGAAATATATGGTACAGGTTCTGGGAATGACTCTGGAGGAAGCACTGCCTTATATGACCTGTCAGGTGGCAGAGGGGCTGGATTTACTGGGAATCAAGGGAACTGTGGCAGAGGGGGCCGATGCGGATCTGTTGCTGTTTGATCAGGATCTGACGCTGGATACTTATGTAGCCAGGGGAAAGATCTTTATGAAGCATGGAGAGGTGATTCGAAAAGGCACCTATGAGAAGTAAAAAGAAAATAAAAACGAAACCGGATATATGGCTTTCTGTTGGAAACCTGTATATCCGGTTTTGTTTTTGGGCTAAAAATCAGGATGGCAAAGTGTCGATAAAAATCTGCCGTTCAGATGGTGATACACTATCGATGACAAGACAGGATGCCAGAATATTGAGCATAGCCATAGGTGCAGTCATAGAGTTATAAAACAGCTTCGTAGATGTGGGACAGAGAAGCAATAGTGTGCTGTGCGCAGCTGCCGGTGAAGTATCACTGTCTGTGATGGTCAGAATCGGTACCCCTGATTTAGCTGCTTTTTTAGCAATATTTCCAATCGGAAAATAATAGCGGGGGAAAGAGAAAAAGATTACCAGGTCACCATCCGTCAGCTGTTGGATAATCTTCTGGGTGACTTCCAGATCCGATAAATCAATCAACGCAGAATTCAAGTACAGAATTTCCAAACGGCTCTGTAAAAATTTGCCGGGAACCAGAGAAATATCATGGGCAAAGATGTAGATACGGGTGCTTTTCCGGATTTCATCAGAAGCCTTTATGACAGATTCCAGATTGATGTTGGTAATAAAATCAGAGAAAACTGCGGCCTCTGTATTGCAGATTTCATGAAGCATTTGTTCCCGCTCGGTGTCTTCGCCTGAGGTACGCTCTGGCAGAAAAAAGGAAGAAGAGGAGGCCTGCTTAATCATTTTTTGGGTATAGTCCCGAAACTGCTCCTTTAAGTCCAGAAAGTTGGAGTACCCCAGTTTTTGACAAAAACGAAGCAAAGTCAGCTCGGAGGTACCGGTCTGATGGCTTAGCTGTGCCAGTGTAATGTAGCTGATTTCCTCCGGATTAGCAATTAGATAATCTGCGATTGTTTTCTGCTTTTTTGTCAGGGCAGGATAAAGTTTTTGAAGATGCTCTAAAATATCCATAGATATTACACGATGTCCTTTCTTTGCATGGCGCATGCAATGTTTTATATTTTTTTCATAAAAATATAAGTAAAAACTTTACAAATTTATTATAGCATGTATAATGGAAAATATAAAGTAAAGTATATACTTAACAAAAAATCGAAAGAAAATCATAGTATATATTACATGATTTTCTTTCGAAAGCAAAGGAGGAAAAAGGCTATGAAGAAACTTTTTGAGAAACACTTCGAACGGACATGGTTGATTATTTTTCTGATTATGTTTGTATTAATTATGATTCCGTTCCCGTTTTTCTACAGCGAGACGTATATTCCCGCATTTGGTGGTGTTCCACTCTATATATTCGGATGGATTGTTCACACTGCCATTACATTTGTGCTGATTATTGTTTATTATCGCATGTGTATGAAGAGAAAAGAATATCACACTTATGATGAGGAGGACAAATAAATGAATGGAGCAGCAGTAATTCAGCCAGCACCGATTCCTTTCTATACAGTTCTGGTACTTTATCTTGGAATTATGGCATTTATTGGTTGGTACGCAGGACGTAAGACGAATAGCATTGGCGATTTCTTCGTATTGAGCGGAAAGGCTGGTGTATTAGTAAGTGGTATTGCATATTTCTCAACCCAGTTTTCTATGGGAACCTTTCTTGGTACACCGGGAACCATTTATGGCGTAGGCTATGCAGGAATGGCTATCTCTGTACCTGGAGCTGTGTTCTGTATGATTCTTCCGGCTCTTCTTATTGGCCGTAAGCTGATTACTCTTGGTCATAAATATGGTTTCCTGACTATGGCCGATTACCTGACAGACCGTTATCACTCCAAGAATATGAGCGGTGTTTTGGGCGTAATGATGCTCTTCTTCCTGGTTCCGATGATGGGCGCACAGATTATCGGAGCAGGTGTTATTGTACATGTATTTACCGGACTGCCTGAATGGGTAGGTGTTGTGGGAATGGGTATTATCGTTATTCTCTACTGTATGAGCGGTGGTATGAAAGGTGCCATGATGACGGACGTTATCCAGGGATCTCTGATGATTGCTACTGCAGTGGTTACATTTATTGTATCTGTAGTAATGGGTGGAGGTTTCTCTAACATTAACCATACACTTCAGAGTATGAATGAGGCTTATCTGACCTTCCCGGGTGCTAACGGTTATATGCCTTGGACTTATTATGTATCCAACATTGTGCTATGGTCGTTCTTTACCATGGGACAGCCTCACCTGTTTACCAAGTTCTTTGCCATGAAGGATCATAAGACCATGTTCAAAGCAATTCTTCTTGGTACTGCAGGTATGTTTTTCTCTGCAACTCTGATTGAGTGGGCCGGTGTAAATGGTATTGCTTCCATTCAGAATATTGAGAAGGCAGATCAGATTATTCCTATGATTCTGCAGAGAGGCATGAATCCTTTCCTGGCTTCCATTTTCATCGCGGGTATTGTGGCAGCAGGTATGTCCACAATCGATGGTATTCTGGTAACGACTACCGGTGCTGTTACCCGTGATATTTATCAGAAGATTATCAATAAGGATGCTACAGATGAGACTGTTATGAAGTTGTCCAAGGTAGTAACTGTAATCATCGGTATCATCGTAATTTGCTTTGGTGTATTCCAGCCAGGCAGTATTTTTGAAATTAACCTGTTTGCATTTTCAGGAATGGCAATTTTTGTAGTGCCGATTCTGTTCGGAATTTATTGGAAGAAAGCAACAGCGAAGGGAGCAATCGCATCGGTTATAGTAGGTATTATTTCACTGTTGCTCTTTACACTGAATCCGTCTGTCAAGGCGTTGGCTATGGGATTCCATGCACTGTTCCCAACTACGATCATTGCTTCTATTGTAATGATTGTAGTAAGTAAATTTACAGAAACTCCGCCGCAGGAGACTATTGATCGTCATTTTACAGTATAAAAGTTAGGAGGCGTATTTAAAATGTATCTTGCAAAAATGACTACAGCACAAGCAAAAGAGGCTTTTGAGAAGGATCCGATTATTGTGATTCCGGTGGGAAGCACCGAGCAGCACGGAACACAGGGTGCGTTGGGAACGGACTTTATGGTACCGTCCTATCTGGCGGATCATGTGGAGGATGTAGATAACGTAATCGTAGCACCTACTGTTCCATACGGTGTATGTCCTTATCACTTAAGCTTTGAGGGAAGTATTAATATTGGTTATGAGGGACTGTATATGGTTCTGCATGGCATTATGGACTCTTTGATGCAGCATGGCGCAAAACGTTTTGTAGTTCTGAATGGCCATGGCGGCAATACTCCATCCATTGATCGGGCGGCTCTGGAGGTATATCACAAAGGGGGCGTATGTGCAAGTGTAGACTGGTGGAGTCTGGTGGCTCAACTTGACAAGAAATTTGATGGCGGCCATGGTGATGTTCTGGAGACCTCAGCTATGATGGCAATTGCTCCGGAATCAGTACATCTGGAACTTAGCAAGCCTATCAATGCACAGGATCCTTCTGAGAATATGAAAGCGGCTTATATCCAGGCAGTTAATTTCAAGGGTGGTATCGTACGTCTTGTGAGAGATACCAAAGAAATTGCTCCAAGCGGCTGGTTTGGACCTTTTGATCCGAAAGATTCTTCCGCAGAACTTGGACAGGAGGCCCTTGATTTGGCAGTATCCTATATCCGTGATTTTCTGGAAGAAATGAAGCAGATAGAACTGTCTTCCTGATATATATCTGAAGGGATGGGGGTGTCGTAAAATCATCAAATTAGATGATTGAGCGATGCCCTCGCTTTATATGTGTAAAAAACCGGAAAGAATCTTTTAAACTGTTAGATCTTTCTGGTTTTTTACGTACTTTAAGCAGTTAGTCTATGAAAAATAGGTTAGCTGCTTTTTTTTCGCCTCAAAAACAGTTATTTTTGAATCAGTTATAATTATTTTATAAAATTCATCATATTACCGCTGGATAGTTCTATGCCAAATTGCACATTATAACATACAGAACAGGAGGAATGCTTATGACATTGGAACAGGTTGTACTGACAATGATTAATGACAAAATGCTTGATAATGGACAGATTTCCGAAAAACTGCACAGCAGTATCCAGAAAGACATTATAACCTTGAGTACATTCAATACAGCAGTCGCGAAGAATGGAGAACAGATGGACAGTTCAGATGAATATTGCCAGCGAATCAGTTGATTGGAAAGGAATAAGATGGATATTTATGCAACACGTGAGGAACTGAAATCCCGGCAGAAAAATATATTTGATCTGAAACTGAATGTGGCGTATTATGCCCGAGTCAGTACGGATAAGGAGGAACAGAAAACCTCTATTGAGCATCAGTGGACTTTTTTTGAACAACTGATTTCAGACGTAAAGAATTGGACGCTTGTGGATGGTTATATAGACGAAGGAATCTCCGGTATTACCGTAACCCACAGAGAGGAATTCCAGAGAATGCTCCAGGATGCAAAAGCCGGGAAAATTGATCTTATCATAACTAAAGAGATTACCCGTTTTGCCCGAAACGTATTAGACAGTATACGATATACAAGAGAGCTTCTGGACTGTGGAACTGCTGTCTGGTTTAGGAATGACAATATCAATACATTAGATGAGGATTCGGAACTCAGGCTGTCAATTATGTCCGGTATTGCACAGGAAGAAAGCAGAAAACTTTCAAGTCGTGTGCGTTTCGGTCATGCAAGATCCATACAGAACGGTGTGGTTCTTGGTAATTCACATATATATGGATGGGACAAGCGAAACGGAAAATTGTTTTTGAATCCCGAAGAGGCAAAAATGGTACAGCTTATTTTTGAAAAATATGCTCTGGGAAACTGGTCTACCCATTCACTGGAACAATTTTTATGGGAATGTGGATACAGAAATTATAAAGGGGGAAGGATTGACAGCCATGTGATTGCCAATATTATCCGAAATCCTAAATATAAGGGTTACTATGTTGGTGGAAAAGTAAAAATAGTTGATCTCTTTACTAAGAAACAGAAATTCCTGCCTGAAGATGAATGGGTGATGTATAAAGACGATGGTACCCATGTCCCTGCAATTGTGGATGAAAAACTGTGGGAAGATGCAAACAGGATTATGGAAGAAAGAAGTAAAAATATCAAGTTGAAAAAAACTTCCTATAAGCAGGACAACCTTTTTACCGGACTTATACATTGTGCGGAAGATAAAGCTGCATACTGGCTGAAAGTCAGAACTGTCCGCGGAAAAACCGCAAAGACCTGGGTATGCAGTCATCGCATAAAACAGGGCGCAGTTTCCTGCAGATCAAAACCGGTAAAAGAAGAAATCCTGCTGGAGATGATATCGGATGTTTATAACAATCTGGCTCAAAGCAATAAAAGTATATTGCATAAGTATCTGGAACTTTATGAGAAAGAGATTAACAAAACAGAAGGAACTGAAGAAAAAATTGACAACATACAGCATGAAATAACAGTACTGGAACAGAAGAGAGATAAGCTGCTGGATTACAATATGGGCGGCTACATTTCTGATGCGGAATTTTTAAGCAGAAACAAGGTTTTTACACAGCAGATAGCAGAGAAAAAAGCGAATCTGGAACAATTGAAAAGCATGAAACCTCTTTCAAAAACAGAATTGACAGATCAGATGGACAGGATATTAGACTATGCAAAGGAATATTCCTGCGTAAAACCCAAAGATATCACCAGAGCCATGATTGAAAACACAATCAATAATATAGAAATAACTCCGGTTAATGAAAAGAAAGCAGAAGTGATGATCGTATTTAAAAGTGGAAGTCTGCACAGCCCTGAATCTGTTATTCCGGCACTGGGACAGGAAAAAACTTATACTACGGAGACAGGGTATGAATATGTTGTACATTCAGGAATTTCTATGTAGATATTGCACTCACATATGGAATTCTTTTGCGAAGGTTACGAAAAGTAAGAAGTAGTGAATATTTCAGTTTGAAATAATATATAAAACAGGTGTAAGACATGGCAAATACGAAAAAAAGATGGACAGCCGATGAAATCGAAATATTAAGAAAGTACTATCCCGCAGAAGGAGATCAGGTCTGTGAAAGATTATCCGGAAGAACTGCAAAAAGCTGCAGGATCCAGGCATCAAAAATGGAAATATCCAAAAACATTTCCTCTTCAGCAACTGTACAGAATGATGTTAAATATGTCAGATTATGGACAGAGGCAGAGGATAAAATACTCAGAGAGTATTATGCTGCGGAGGGCAGTAAGGTACGTTATCGCTTAAATCAGAGATCAGCAGAATCTTGCAGAGGAAGAGCTGCTGCATTAGGACTTACTTATTCCGGGGCAAACAGAAAATGGAGCAGCAGCGAAGATGAAATTCTGAGAAATTATTATCCGACAGAAGGTGCTGAAGTTCAGAAAAGACTGGAGGGAAGATCCAAAGAGGCATGTAATAAAAGAGCTGCCAAATTAGGTCTTTGCATACAGGGAAGAAAAGAATGGACTGCAGAAGAAGATGAAATTATAAGAACATATTACAAAGCGGAAGGCAGGAAGGCAGCAGAACGATTGGAAGGGAGAACTCTGACTGCCTGTCAGTCCAGAGCTAAGTACTTAAATGTCAGATCAGACAATAACAGACTTCCATGGACACAGGAAGAGGATGCGATCATTTCCCGATATTATGAAGAAAAAGGTGCCGGATATGTGCATACTCTTATTCCTGAAAGATCTCTTCAGGCATGCAAATACAGAGCGATGATTCTGGGATTAAGCAGGAAAACCAATGATCCATGGACAAAAGCCGAAGAGAAGATACTGAAGAAATACTACCCGGTTGAGGGCAGCAATGTTTATAAACGTCTGAATAACCGTACCAGAAATGCCTGCATCAGCAAGGCGGCCCAATTACATCTGCAATATGGACTTCCTATGTATAAAGGACCTGTATTGGATGAATGGATCATACTGGCAGTGAAACAGGGGATCACAAAAGTAAGACAATCTATGACATACAGTGAGATAACCTTTAAACCCGGAAAACTCCCTGAACTGCATCTGAGACTGGAATGTGATGAAACCGGAAAATTCAGGGTTTATGAGAAGTCTGTTCTTTTGGATGAAAAAGAATATGACAGGCAACGGGTTGAGAATCTCGCGGATACAATGGGGCTTCAGATAGAAGGAAACAAAATTACTTTAAACAGCAGCGAAAAAGAGATAGAAGATGATATTTTCAGACTGATAGCAGGATGTTACCTGATTTATTACCTGCATTATTTTATGGAATTGCCATAATTGCTCTATTCTGTCTTATCTTGCTGTGAAATGATAAAAATTTGTCAACAGGATACTGCTTGATTTATGAGATACTTTCTCAACAGATGCAGAATAATTCTCTTGCATTTTCACATAGGTTAGAATATACTAACCAACAGAGTTAACCAAAGCAAACTATTGCGTGATTTGATCATTTAAACTTCCACTGAAGAACTGAGATGAATCGGAGGATTTTATCCGCTTCATCTGAAATGAGATGATACACAGATAGCTTCAAGTCAGGGACGAAATATCTTTTGCCCCTGATATCATATTACAGGAGGATAAAGAAACAGATGAAGAAAAGAATGGCAATTCTGATGTCTATGGCAATTGCGGCAAACATGATTGCTTCTGTACCGGTATGTGCAGCAGACATATTTACAGATTCAATGACTACGGATTCAGCGATCACACAGGAGGCAGATGATGATTCCTTTAGTGATGGATCGGGAACACCGGATTTTGCGGATGAGCAGGAGAATGTACAGGTGGCTCAGGATGAGGGTACACAAAGTGTGAAAGAACCGCCGGAGGTGATAGCAGAATATGAAAGTGGTTCTTTTGCGAATGTTTGTAAACTAAAAACTTCTCTTAACTCAAGGTATGTTGAGCAAATTACAGGAATATCTATTAATGGAACAGAGTGGAATGAAGTAACTTATTCGTGGGATCTTACAGGAACAACATATATTAAAAAAGACTCAGACGGTTATGTTGGACTATCTCCAGATAAACTTGAAGTGGGTAATGAGATTGTAATCACCAGTACCGGATACAAGGATCTTACTTTAAAGGTAACAGGAACCGGAAAACACTGGAACGTTGAAAAAGTAACTTCACAGTCTGAACCTGAACAGACCAAAGATGCGCCAACATTTGCGGGAGATCAAGTGGAAATTTCAGGTACAGACTACAAGATCATTAAACCAGCTGATGAAAATAATGTTTCTGATTATATCAGTAAAATCAAAGAAATATCTGTAGATGGGACAGTATGGGATAAAACAGATTATGCAATAGCATTATATGGCAGAAAAGCATATTGTCCAGACAGCAGTAATAATCGTGTTGTATTTGATTCAACTGTACTTCATACTGGAAATGTCATTACAATAAAAAGTGATGGATATAAAGAACTTTATCTTAAGGTAACTGCAGAAGGAAATGACTTCAAAGTTGTTACAGCTGATTCCGGTAAAACTAATATTAACGGTGCATCTAACGGAGTGAACACTCTTCATGTCAGATTAAAAGGATACTTCGAAAGCGCTGTTACAGGGCAGCAGAAATACGATGCAGTTTCAGGGGCATCCACTTCTGTTTCATCCAACAAAAACAGTAATGTAGTTGTGGAAGCAGCTGATCTTCCGGATGGGCAGGAACCTGTTGAAGCTGACTGGAAGGAGTTAAAAGAAACAGGTGTAAAAATTGACACAAAGAATACAAAGGTAAACATTGACAGTGAAAGTGGGATGGCAGGGATGTATTCCACATATGACAGTTCTCTGTCTCTCAGCGGAACTCCTGCTAAAATCGGTACATATCCTGTCAATGTTACAGTAACTGATGAATCAGGGCGTACAGTAACAAGTAATGAGCTTACTTTCAAGGTTTACAGTACTAAGGAAAAACTGGCAGATCATCTGAAGCTTGAAAATGCAACCAAGACTGCAGATGGAAAATACATGTATGATATGGATCCATGGGTAATTCCTGATTTTAATGATACAGATGATATTGTAACAGTCCCGGCAGAGATTAAAGCCTGGTATGGCTCTCACACCAGCGGTACATATGGAGAACTGGGATATGCTGTTTCAGAGGGAGAAGCTACAACCCAGACATTGATCATACCGGCTGGATGTGATCTTACAATGGTCAATATGAAGGTTCTCAGCAGTGTGAAGATAAAAGTAGAAAATGGCGGAACATTGAATCTGAGAGATTCTTCCATATATGGACAGATTGAAGTAGAAAATGGTGGAACAATATCTGTCAATCACGATGATTATAGCGGAAAATTCCTGACAGGTACTTCCATTAATGGACAGCTGATTCTGAATGATGGAGCGACCATAAGGAATTCCATGATCTACTCCAACACTAATTTCCTTCCCAATGGAACACAGGCACGTCACAATACATCACCTGTTGTTGTGATAAGCGGAAATGTAAAGGTAGAAGGAAAAGTATATATCAAAGGTGATGAAGCTGCCACAGGAACAGATCCTGCCACAGGAAAAAGCTACAGCGGACAGCCAGCCTTGAAAGTCAGCAGCGGAACACTTACTATTGGCGAGGGCAGCCAGCTTGCAGCATACGGCGGAGGAAACATAGCAACTACTTCAGTTGGCGGTGCAGCGGTGATTCTTGACAACGGAACGATTTCCGGAGCAGGAACGTTGATTGCTGTTGCAGGACGAGGAGATGGTGATAACGGTGGCAATGCAGTTGAGGGCACCGGAAATGTAGAAACAGCAAAAGCATATCTGGAGGGAGGTTCTGCTTATTCATTTATGAACAAAAATGCGGAGCCAGGTAAAGCGTATACTGAATCTGTCACTATATCTCCTTCTACAAAAGGAACAGCAGTAAATGGTAAAAAAATAACTTCCAACAGTGAATCTGCTCCGGATACATATTGGAGTGACATTACAAAAACACCAGATGATAAAATTCAGAACTGTACTATATCAGATACCACAATCATACAGACCGTAAATCCATCACCATCGGTAAATCCGTCACCATCAGTGAATCCAACAGTAACGCCGGTACCAACTGTTACTCCGATACCGGATGCTTACCCGGAGGGAACTGAGGAAGATAGAAATGGAAACCTTGTTACACCGGAAGGAATCGTGATCAGTTCAGATGGAACTGTAACACTTCCGGATGGCACGAAGCTGACACCTGATGCAGATGGTAAAAAGCCAACTGTAAATAAAGATGAAACTGTAACAGATACAAAAGGAAATACCTACAGTACAGACGGAAGTATCACAGATTCAGACGGAAATTATACCAGACCTGCAAAAGCAGTTATAAAGAATGTATCTGTTTCCAAAAACTCCGTAAAAATGGTGCTGAATGAAGAGTGTAAGGGTGCTCTGAAATATGATTATGTGATCGGCACCTCTGAGGATATGCTCAAAACAGGACAGTATACAAAGGTCCTGAAAAATCAGGAAGAACTGAAGTCTGCATTTGCATATATGGATAAGGGAATCTGGTATGTAGCATGCCACGCATGGCTTAAGGGTGAAGATGGCAAAAAAGTATTTGGACAGTGGTCTGAGATCCATAAAGTAGATGTGAGTGCCATTACGCCACAGGCACCTGTGATCAGTAAGGTAATTGTTAAAGGCTCCACAGTGACAGTAAAATATACGAAGAGCAAAAACGCTCAGGGCTATGATGTAGTTCTCAGTGATACCCTTACCAAAACTAACGGACAGAAACGCCCTGCTGTTTCCGGAGAAAATTATTATGTAAAAAAGATAAAAGGAAATACAGTAACTGTTACATTTAAGAATGTTAAATCAGGCACTTATTATATTGGTTTACATGCATGGAACCGTACTTCTGAGGATAATTCAAAAACATTCAGCGAATGGTCAAATGTCAGAAAAGTTAAAATGAAATAAAAAATTGTGAATAATGGTTGAATAAATCAGAGGGGATACCGGCAATGCACATTATACATTGCAGTATCCCCTCTGATTTGTCAGGAATGTTGCAGAGATTTCGCTTTTAAGAAAAAAGATACCAGTTTTACTAACAGTTTATGTGGAAAACCGGAAAGAACCCTACGGAATAAAAAGTGTGTATTGGAACCGTTACTGTTCAGGGGTTAGCTGGACAGTAACTTTCCATGTTTATAGATTCGATTTTATCATAGGCGGTATGAAAGATGGTATGTTGGAAATGGCGAATGGGCATTTTTTCCGCGGGATTAGAAAAATAAACAGCAGGTCCTCACCCACTGCTTATTGCTTTTCGTAACCTCCACAGGGGAGTTACTTGATTCGGTTAAAATATATGTAAATTTTCCACCAAAATATTATTGACGTAAGAACAACCACATGGTATTTTATTTTTTGGAGCTTGAATGAAAAAGTAAATTCTACATTCTAATATACCTTGATTTTATGCGGGATTTAATTCTATTTTCGGAGATATACAACTTGATTTTTTTAGTATATAATGCTTTTATACGGCATAAACAGCATAGTTTTTTGCATGATAAAAGGACATCTGGAAATAGTGTGCAGGACTAAATTCCACATGTCTGTTGGAAAGACTAAATTCTATGCAATGAAACTTGCCTGTGCCTGTATTGTTATTATTATTTTATTAATGCTGGTATCAATGTGACTTCATCGGCTGGTATCTCTGCTAATCCTAATGCTTTATGAAGTCTGTTATCCAGCAGGAGACGGGATACTTCATATGGACTGTGTCCATTGAGGCTGTCCCGTTTTTCGCTATTGATATGATTTAATAACAGCAGCGTTGTTTTGTCTGTCATTTTTTCAAAGCTTGTTCCTTTTGGCAGGACATACCTTATATATTCATGATTCTTTTCAAGAGCACCTTTTTGATCAGAACGGTTGGGATCACAATAATAAATGCGTGTGCGTACTTCATCATTTTGGCTATATTCCAGACTCTGCCGGTCCTGAAATTCATGCCCGTTGTCTGTAAGTATTACTTCGAAAAGTTTCTGAAACAGTTCAATTCCAAGTAACTCTGTTAAATGATCAAAAATCCTAGTTACTTCTTTCTGGGTCTGTTCTTCTAAAAGAAACATAAGCATAAGGCTACAGTTTCGAAAGAACATAGTCAGAAAGCAGGGACTGGTACCTTTTGCTCCTTCAACAGTATCCATTTCGACTACATAAACAGATTTGTTCGCTGCGATATATTCCAGGAATCCTTTATAGCTCCGGCCTTTTCGAAAACTTCTGTCTTTAAGGCTGGTAGTGGTTTTTCTTCTTCTCTGCTTGTATACCACTTTACGGCGCAGATCTATGTTTCTGGCTTGAAAAACGCCACGGTCTATATAAGAGTATATGGTTCTTCTGGAACAGGCGATCTCATCAGCATGAGATGCGTAGATGTGGGCAATGGACTGTCCTTTTTTGAGAAGCGGTGACAACAGGTTGTCCAGTTTCTGTATACTTTCCGGTGTCTGGTTTATCCCTTCTCTGCTGGTAGTCCTAAGGGTTTCATAGGAGTCCTGGGCGTATTTTGAAGAATAGATCTTTTTGTCCATCATGCAATTCGTTCTCTTGCTGCATCCATTGCACACATAAGGAGGTTTATTTAATTTTTCACATTCTCTTGGTTTATAAAATTTACAGACATCGCTGCATCTGAATTTTCTGCAGAGGACACATTTGCGCCGGCATTCATTATCACCGCACATATGCATGACATTGCATATATTTGTCCGCGGCTTTGAACTATCATAATTGTTTGCACAGGGAATAGGGGCAAATGCATCTGCGCTTCTTTCCCTGATAATGGAATGACGTCTGATTTCTTTGGATATGGTACTTGGATCCTTGCTTAATTCTATTGCAATACTTCTAAATGAATCACCGTTATTTAAATGCTGTTCGATTATAATACGTGCAGATAAGTCAAGATGTTTTTGGTTGCCTTTTGGTCTTCCTGTATTCATTTTATCCTCCTTCTGCACAGGCAGGGGATCATCTGCAGTAGTATTTTATAAAAAGAAGAAGGAAAAATCCATGCAGAAGTAATTTCTACAGGTATAGAATTTACTCTTGCAAGGTAGAATTAAAAAATACATTTAACCGTGATGAGTTAGACGGGCAAATTTTTTACTCAAAAAAAGAACACATGTTTACTTCTGGCGCTATATGTACAAAAATATAGCCATGGACTTAAATGAAACTTAAATGAAAAACTAAATTCCGGTTTTGGACCAAATGCAAGAGTAAATTCCATATAGGTCGAAGTTACTTTTGCACACATATTTGCCATATTGTCTTTGATAATCATTACTCCGTATAATGTACTTGCAGCTGATTGCCTGCCTGTGCAGATTGGAGATAATTATGAAAAATAAAGGCAATCAGAAACATTTAACATTTGAACAGCGTGTTGATATCGAGAAAGGTCTTACTGAGAATAAAAGCTTCACTGAAATTGGACGAATTATTGGTAAAAATCCATCTACCATATCAAAGGAAGTACGTCTCCACGCACATACAAAAGAACGTCCGGATTCAGGTTACACTCACCCGCCATGTATTCATCGCAAGAACTGTAAGGTGACATGCTTGTGTGATAAGATGTGTGGCATTCATTGTAAGCTTTGCAGAAAACCATCCTTTCGCTGCACTGATATATGTCCCGCATATGAGACAGCTGAATGTGAGAAACTGAATAAACCTCCCTACGTATGTAATGGCTGTGGTAAAAAGACCCATTGTCTTATGCCCAGAAAGTTTTATTCATCCAAATATGCCCATGATGAGTACCGTAGCGTGCTAGTCGATTGCAGAGTCGGCATTAACCAGACTCCGGAAAGCATTCAATCCATGAATGATTTATTGGTTCCATTGATCAAGGAGAAGCATCAGTCCATCGGTCATATTTATGCTACTCATGCAGAAGAATTGGGTTGCTCCAGAAGAACACTTTACTCCTACATCAATGATTGTGTATTCGATGTCCGCAATGGTGACTTAAGACGTTCTGTACGTTATAAGAAACGCAAGAAACCTACACAGACCAGTGCAAAAGATCGTTCTTATCGTCAAGGTCATAACTACGAAAATTTCCAGAATTATATGAAAGATCATCCAGATATAAATGTTGTGGAAATGGACTGCGTGGAAGGAATGAAAGGCGAAAGCTGCGCCCTCTTGACCTTTACATTCCGCAACTGCAATCTTATGCTTATGTTCCTGTTGGAATATCAAGACCAGGAATGCGTGTTAGAGGTCTTTGTATGGCTTGAAACAGTGTTAGGACAGGATGCATTCAAAAAGCTTTTTCCGGTGATCCTCACGGATGGAGGTTCAGAATTCTCAGCTCGTGAAGAGATGGAGGAATTCTGTGACGGAAGTAAAAGCACGACGGTCTTTTACTGTGATCCATACAGCTTTTGGCAAAAAGGTGCCTGCGAAAAGAACCACGAGTATATCCGCTACATCCGTCCGAAAGGGAGTTCATTCGCTGATTTAAATGACGAGAAAGTCAGACTTATGATGAATCACATAAACAACGAAAAAAGAGACAGTCTTAATGGACATAGCCCATATGAACTCTCTCTTTTACTCTTGGACAACAAACTGCACAAAGCATTAGGATTAAAGGCAATCGCACCTGATGATGTTATGCTTAGTCCAAAACTTATAAAATAAAATAGTAAAGCACAGGCAGATTTCACTGCACCAGAATTTAGTCTTGCACATAAGGCATGTGGAATTTAGTCTCGCACACTATTTTCAGATGCCCGGTTAGTATGCATAAAAACATAAATCATGAGTGCTTACAGGTTTATTATAAGACAAAAAAATAGAATTGTTAAGGTGCATTACAGAATTTAATCCCGCATAGTTACTGAGATAATCCACAGCTGGAATTTAGTTTTTCATTTAAGTAATAAGTAAAGAAACAGGTGGCTCTTCATGTGATTAGCAGAGAATGGGGGATGCTGTATGCCAAAGGTGATGCAGGATTTAATTGAACAGTACATAGAGGCTGTTAAAAAGATTTATGGATCTCATGTACGTCAAATTATCTTGTACGGTTCTTATGCAAGAGGGGATTTTCGCTCGGATTTAGATGTGGATATCATGATTCTGCTTGATTTATCTGATTTGGAATTAAAGGCATATGGACAGCAGCTTTCTTATATGACGTATGATTTTAATATGGATCATGATCTGGATATTAAGCCGATTGCAAAAAGCGAAGCGCATTTTAACAAATGGATTGTGAATTATCCATTTTATGCCAATATTCATAGGGAAGGAGTAGTTTTGTATGGAGCAGCTTCAGCGGTAGAAAATGCAGTTGAAGTGCAGGTAGCGATCATCTCAAAACACTAGGAGTGCATCATCAAGGGCTATGTCATGGACGGTGAACTCTTGAAAGAGTCGGCCGTTATGCTTTTGCATAGCGGCCGTTTTAAAACGCATTTATGATCGTTGACGGGCGCAAACAAACAGTATCTTATTTTCTTTCAGTAACACTTGATAAATAAAAATCACGATAATCTCTAGGCGTGAGGTTTGTACATTTCTTAAAAATACTACTAAAGTACTGAGGCTCGTTAAAACCAACAGAATAGGCGATATCAGCAATTCGCATTTTCGGATTTTTGAGTAGCTCAATAGATTTCGAAATTCGTATTTCATTGACAATATCTGTAAAATTTTTCCCGGTCTCGCCAGTTATTAAGGAGCTTAAGTATGAAGGAGAGAGGAAAACAGATTTTGCTACAGTAGATAGCGACAATTGTTCCATGTAATGATTCGAAATATAGTCGGTAATTTTATTTACAATGTCTTGCTTTGTACTGGTTTTGATTGAGCGAAAATCGCTAAGGTCAATTATCATATTTACAAATATATCTTTTAACATTTCAAGTGTATCACATCGGATGACTTTTTGAAAATTGGCATATTTTTCAAAAAGCAGAGCAGTCTGTTGTTTATCAGATCCGATAATGCTATTAATAGATAGAACAGATAATACAATGAAAGAACTTTTTATTAAGGATACATTTTTATTAAATACAGATACCCATTCATAAAATAATGAAGAAGCCTGCTGATGTAAATACACTCCTTGATAAGTTGCTATAGATGTTTCTATTTTTTTTTGATAAAGATATAAAGTATGGTAGTCGGTATAACCTAACTCGTCTTCACTATTTTGATCTAGAAAAAAATGGATACATTGATTCCCTGTGAAGAATTGTTTTCCGAGAGCACGTAGACTTTCGGTATATGCAGTATGCAATGCCTCATAATTTGAGTGTAGGTTACTAATACCAACAGATACTGTTGTATGAAAAAATTGATAAATTCTATCTTGCAGTTGTTTCATTAATGATTGTAATTCTTGAGTTTGTGTGCTCATTCTGCCTACAATAATCAGGACATAATGTAGTCCGCTGGCTTTTACTGAGATATAATGATTAAACTGAATAATAGATTCACAAAATTTTGCGAGATTGTGGATCCGGAAAATATCATGCTCTTGATTGTCATCAAATTGAAAAGCGCACACTCGGAATTGCTTGAGAGAATCAAGCAGTTGTAAGATTCTAGGTGAAAAATCTATACTACTATAGACGTGACCACTCAATAAATTGCTCAGAATATAGTCTTGCTGATTTTCAATTTGCTGTTGCTCTTGTGAGGCGAGTATTGTATTTATTATTTTTTTGAGATGATTTTCCAATTCTTTATAATTTACAGGTTTAAGCAAAAAAACGGCTGCTCCAAGATTTAATGCATCACAAGCATACTCAAAATTTCTATGACCGGTAAGGATAATAAATTGAGTATTCGGATATTTTTCTTTCAAATAACGAAGAAAAGTGATGCCATCAATTCCGGGCATGACGATATCTGATATTACTATGTCTGGAGGAGTAGATAGACTATACTCTAGAGCTTGAATACCATTTTGTGCTAATCCAATAATTTCACAACCCATATTTTCCCATGAAAAAGCATTTGAGATACTGTATAAGATCCCTTCTTCGTCTTCTGCAATTAATACCTTAATCATTAGTATTCTCCTTAGAAGCTATTGATGTCTGATATGGAATTCGTAATTCAACACGTGTTCCGAAAGAAAGCTGACTAGTTATTGTAAAACCATAATTTTTCCCATATAGAAGCTCTAACCTGGTTTTTATGTTAGATAAGGCAATATGGTGCCCGTTTTTATTTGGATTATCAATAGATGTAGCTGGTGAATCTAAAGAACGTATATTTTGTAGTACTTTATTGTCTATACCAACTCCGTCATCTTCAATGATACAAAGTAAATCCTGATCGCATTGTTCAACCGAAATAGATACTACACCGGGTGTTGGCTTTGGAGCTAATCCATGGTTAATTGAGTTTTCTAAAAAAGGTTGAATGATCAGTTTTGGTATAATACAGTCAAGAAGATGCTCTGGAATAGAAGTGTGTATGGCTATTTTGTTATTATACTTGCAACGAATAATTAACGTATATTGTTTAATATATTCCATTTCATCACGAAGAGTATAGACTTTATTTTCATTAGAATATAAATCTGTTTGCAGCATATAACTTAAGCTGGAAATCATATCACAAACTGGATAAGCCTCATATTCGTATGCCTTCCAACTGATTAGTTGAAGGGTGTTAAAAAGAAAATGAGGATTCATTTGTGATTGAAGATTTTTTAGCTGTGCTTCTTTTTGTGCAAGCTGAACTTTATAGACTGTATTAATCAGCATATCAAGCTTTTTGCTCATTTTATTAAAGCCATGATTTATTAGTGAATATTCTTTCATAAATGATGTTTCTGGAAGAACGAACTTAAAATTTTCGTGGGCTATCTCTTTTAATGCTTTAGTAAGATCATAAAGCGGAGCAGTAATGATTCTGGAAAACATATATATGGATATAAAAGAAAACAGAATCAAAAGAAGAGCAAGGATATAGAATCTGGTTGAAATTTGGCGAAAACCAGATAGTAATTTATTATGATCAATTTGTATAACGGTAACCCATTTATCATAGGAAATTGCAGGTACAGCACTGCGCATATCAGCATAACTATATAACTTACCAGCGCTTGAATATGATCCACAGGCATTGGTTGATAGCTCAAAGCCATCGAATACATTGCCCAATAGACTAATATCCGTAGAACAGATGATTTGCCTGTTTTCATTAAGAATATACATGCAATCTGCATTAATAATGTTAAGATTTTGAAACTTGTCTAATAAGAAAGACTGAGACAATCGGATTACAACAATTCCTTCTAAGGAATAGTCAGTATAATTATATATGCACATTGAAAGTTCTAAACATTCTTCCTTTTGGTTGTATGGGAGCCAGTTTAGATTAGTTGGATAAATCAGAGCATTTCTATAATAAGGACTGGTTTGAATGTCGCTTAGTGATGTGTTTTTATAACCATAATGAAGACTGCCTTTTTTATGAAGCAAATATAAGTCTAGGCCTTCCAGATAGTATGCATCAAGACTATTTACCTGAAAATAACTTTCGATAATATTTTGAAAAGAGTATTGGAAATCATCAGTACTCTCATTTGAGATAATAAAATTACGAATTTCAGGATCATCTATTAGGTTTTTTACTTTTGTTTCGAATTGATGCAACGATTGGGATATACCAAGATTTGTTTGACGTATAATGTTCTGGCTATAATTTTCGGCTTGTGCTGAAAATAAAGCAGAATACCTTATTGAGGGAAATATAAATAGAAGGATAGTGATTAATGTGATTGCTATTATGCAGGGAATGATGATTGAACTTTTGAAATCAAGTTGCCATTGTGATTTATTAAGCTTCATATGTCGCCTCCTGTTGTCATGCCTCATCCTATAAGTAGCGAAGCGGATTGTGAATATCCGCTTTGACTTAAATGTATGTGGGTTTTCTAAAATCATTCAATTGTTACGATTATAGTATAAAATACCGTATGCGTCAATGATATAAATAAAAAACAACGAAAATATGCACAAAAATAAAATGGAATACACAAGAAAAACAATCAAAATGTATAAAATAATACGATTTAATCTATATCGTAAGATTTTATAAATTATATGAGTAAGATATTGGATTTTAATTTATAGTTGGGCAAAGTATAATGTACCTATCAGAAAAAAGAACAGCAGGAGGTATTAAGAAGATACAAACATAAAATGTAAGAAAAAGTGAACGTGAACTAGTAGAGAGAAAAACAAAAATTATTATTGGGAGGCGTAACATGAAGAACTTATTAAAAACAACGGTATGTTTCACAACTATGTCTTTGACAGCGATATTATTACCAATGAATGTGATGGCAAATGAAGGAGAGGCCAAAACAATCACCATAGCCTGGACTAATATTATGGAAAGTCAGCAGGAAATATGGGAAAAATACATTTTTGAGCCGTTTGAAGAAAAACATCCTGAAGTAACAATTGATTTTCAGTGTCTGCCGGATCTTCAGAATACAGTTCGAGTTCAGGTTGCAGCAGGAGCAGGCCCTGACATGTTCTATATGGATAGTGTTGATATTCCGGATTATGCTTCTACTAATCGTATTCTTAGTCTTGAGAATTATAGGAAAGAATATAATTTAGATGACAGCATGTATGACTGGGCGATTCGTTCTTGTCTTTACGAAGATGAAATGTATGCGTTACCAGCATCTGTCGAAGCGACTGCAATGACATACAATAAGAATCTTTTGGATCAATTAGGAAAAGATGTTCCTACCAACAGAGAGGAATTTGTGGATGTATGTAATGCGGCTCTGGAAGCTGGTTTGATTCCTGTTTCGTTTGGATATTCCGGGGCAAATCTTTTGCTGACCTGGCCATATGAACATTATCTTACGTGCTATGCAGGCGGAGAGAAGACAGCTCAGCTCTTAAAGGGTGAAATTACATTTGATGATCCGGATATTAAAGGTGCATTTGAGTTATTGAAAACCGACTGGGATGCAGGGTATATCAATGACAAAAAGAGTGGAGCTATAACAAATGATGAGGCCAGAATATTATTTGCAAATCAGAAGGCGGTATTTAACTATGAAGGACCATGGCTGATTCTGGCAGATGGTGCGGCTAAGACATGGGATTTTGAATGGGGACAGTGTGCATGGCCATCTATGAAAGACGGTACACCGGCTGGATCAGCAATTACTCTTGGTGAAGCGATTGGTATTAATGCAAATTCACAGGTTTCTGATTTGTGCATGGAAATGATGATGGATTTTTATAGCAATGAAGAATTAATGGCTCAGGCTGTTGCAGAAGGATTTTCAACACCGGCAGTGCCAATTGATTCTGCTGCTTATCCGGAAGATATGGATGAAAATATAAGAAAAGCACTTGATGCACAAAATGAAAATATGAATCTTGAAACAGTTGGATATGCGCCATGGGGATTTTTCCCTGCCAAAACAACAACCTTCCTTGATGATAATCTGGATAAGGTATTTTATGACAAAATGGATTTAGATACCTTTATTGATAAGGCAAACGAAACAATCGCTGAAGATTTCGCAGATGGTTATGTGTTTGCAGGTTAAGTAAATCAAAAAGAACTGTGTAAGTAGGTTCTTTCTAAGGCTTCACACTGTTATAAAACATTAAACGCTTATAGTATGTGTGAAGTCTTAGTTCTTTTATAAGGGAGGAATAAAATGTCATACAATACGAGGAAAAAGTTAAAAGGTACATTTTTTATTCTGCCAGCTTTTTTAATACATGTGATTGTAATTGTAATTCCGGCATTATCCATGATTTATTATGCATTCACAAAATGGAATGGATTATCAGAACCAGTGTTCATTGGTCTTGATAATTTCAAGAGAATGCTTAAAGATTATGATTTCTTATTTGCAATGAAAAATAATTTGATTTGGATGGCAATTTTCCTGATCGTTCCTTTTATCCTTGGACTGGGAATGGCCTTAGTATTTACCAAGATAGGAAAAGTGCAAATGATTTTTAGGACACTCTGCTTTCTTCCATATGTTATAAGCGCAACAGTGTCTGGAAAAATTTTTTCCATATTCTATAGCCCATATTCTGGTTTAGGATCAATATTTGAAAAATTGGGAATAAAAGCATTGGCAGGATTTGCACCACTTGGAAATGAAAAACAGGCACTTTATGCAGCGGCATTTGTTGATAACTGGCACTGGTGGGGGTTTGTTCTTGTTTTAATGTTGTCTGCGTTACATCAGGTGGATACTTCGTTATATGAAGTAGCTAAAACAGAGGGCGCAAATGCATGGCAAACTTTGATACACGTTACAATCCCGCAGATTAAGCCTACAATAATATCGTATTTTGTGTTTGTTATTATTGCAGCATTTACTACCTTTGATTATGTGTGGATTATGACGCAGGGGGGACCAGCCGGTTCAACAGAGGTGTTTGCTACTAGAATATATAAAACCACTTTTATTAATTATGATGCGGGTTATGGTGCAGCGATGAGTTTATCGGTTTGTATATTGGCACTGAGTGTATATTTCGTTTTAAAATTCATTCAAAAAAGGGGGCGTGAATAGAAATGACAATGCAGAAACGCAAAAAAATGACTCTTTATATGAAGGTTTTTTTCGCAGCGTTAATATCCTTGATTCAGATTATGCCGATTGTTGTGGTGGTTGTGAATTCGTTTAGAGGAAACGACGAAATATCAAAGCTTATGCTGGGGTTTCCAACAAAATTTCATTTTGAAAACTATGCTGTTGCTTGGACTAGAGGGGGATATGCATATGCTTATGCAAGCAGTCTGATTATAGGTTTTGGAACTGCGTTCAGTGTGGTGTTGCTTGTTGGCCTGGCCGTTTATGGATTGTATAAGACAGATTGTTTTTTTAAGGAATTTTTTAAGTCATATTTTGTTGCGGGACTTGCGATTCCAACGTTTGCTGTAATTGTACCACTGTTTTTTTTCTTTTATAAAATTAATCTGATTAACACCCATATTGGAATGATTTTAATATATATAGGGATCAATATTCCATTTAACTTCACCTTTATGTCTGCATTTTTTGAGGGAATGTCAAAAGAACTGGATGAAGCGGCCCGCATTGACGGAGCATCAGAAATGCAAAATTTGTGGCATATTGTTGTTCCTCTTGCGAAACCTATCATGACAAGTGTTATGTTAATCGTATTTGTGAATACGTGGAACGAGTTTCTTTTTTCCAATACCTTTTTACAAAAAGAAGAAATGCGAACGGTATCTTTGCGCTTCTTTAACTTTGTAGGAAAAAACGGAGCAGATTATGGTTATATTTACGCAGCAGCTATTATTTCAATACTTCCAATCATTATAATATACTTTTTGATGCAGGATTCATTTGTAGAAGGAATGACAACAGGAAGCGTGAAGGGATAAAAGATTATGGTAGAATTTCCAAAGTATGTAAAAATCAATGATTTGGATTTGGTAATGGCTATTCGTGAGGGAATGAATCCAATGCTGGAGTGGTATGATAAAAAACATAACAATCTTCCCTATTTTTGGAATTATATTTCTGGTCCCAAATATGGAAATAGTCATCATAAAAGTTATAGCTGTGTTCATTCCATGGGGCGATGGCTTGATGCTTTAGTTAATGCAGAAGCGATCACAGGAGAAGTCGTACCACAGGAAATATATGATCAATTGGCATTTTGGGCATATGAAATTTTTAATAATGATACTGGAATGATGGCTAATTTAAATGTAAATACATTTGAGTGGGAAAAGGTATGTGATCTGCATAATCTTAGGGAGGCAATGTATGCCTTTGTAGCATTGTTAAAGAAAAATCCAAATGATCAGAAGGCTAAAAAAGGTGCAGAACATTTGATCGATATGGTCGATCGATATACAGATTTTGAAACGGGAAATTGGAAGACAGACCTGTATGAACGTGAATGCGGAGGAAAAGTTGAATGTGGGGCTAGCAGTGAACGGGAAGTATATAGGTTTTCTTCTACGCTTGGAAGGTATATTGGGGGATTAGTCAGACTGTATATGGTATATCCGTATGATAAGGCGTTGGACCAGGCTATCAGGCTTACGGATACAGCATTAAAAAATGTTTTGCTTGATGATGGAGAATTTGACAGAGAAAGATTTGCAGAGCATCTTCATTCAACAAGTTCTATGATTTCAGGAATTGCTATGTTAGGCAGTTTGATTCAGAATCAAGAAATTTTATGCCGGGTAAAAAAATTTATGGAAAATGGATACTACCAGGTTGCTACCGATTTTGGATGGTGTTTAGAAAATGACAAAAGGGTAGATAATTGGGTGGGGGAAATTAATAACACAGGTGATTACCTGGAAGCATGTTTGTGCTTGGGCAAAGCAGGTTATGAAGAGTATTACGATAGAGCTGATAAGATGATAAGATGCCATCTTCTGCCATCGCAACTTTTGGATGTCAGTTTTATTTCAGATGAAGAATCTGAAGATGATTCCATTTCCAAAATGGCAACTAGGATGAAAGGAGCGTTTGGCTTCCCATGTCCATACGGTCATGAATATGAGCCTGGAAGCGAGATATCCTTCAATTGGGATATCGTTGGTGGAGGGGTTAGCAGCCTCTGTTGGGCATATAATCATATTGTGACAAATGTGAATGGAATTATCAGCGTTAATTTGCAGTTTGATTATGAAGATGAGAAAATTTGCTATAGAACGCCATATTCATGTGGAGAAATGAAAATTTTACTCAAAGAAGATCGAGTAGTCAGATGCCTGATGCCAAAAGATGTAGATTGGAATGCATTAATAAAGGAACTAAACCGACAGTCAATATTATTTTATATAGAAGGACAATGGTTATATCTATATGGAATTTATCAAAAGGGTATGTTGAGGTTGCCGGTTAAGTATTTGAAGCAACGTAAAAAATACTCATTTAGAAATAATGAGTTATTGGTAGACTATGTAGGAAATAGGATAGTTGGAATGAGTTCTGAAGGAAAAAGATTATGCTTTTTTAAGGAGGTAAATAAATGATTGAGAATACATTGTGGATGACATACTTTGAATATCTTCCTATCGAATTGAAGCAGGCAGAGGAAGAAGGAAAAAATGTTGAATTATATAGAAAAGAGATAGAAGAAATTATTCAGACATCAGGTGATATGTCATTTGAAGAAAAAGAAAGAAAAGCCTGGGAAATACTGGATAGAATTGAAAAAGAACCAATTAAAAGAGAGTTCCCATATCAGGAACCAAATGAAATAGAAAAAATAGAGGAATTGAGAAATACGGAACTTAGAAGGAACTTTACTGTAGATCAAGCGACAATAGAAGACAGAGTTTGGGGTGCATGGCTTGGACGTTGTATTGGATGTTTGCTGGGCCAACCTATTGAAGGTTGGAAAAGAAAAAGAATTGAAGGGTTCCTTAAAGATACCGATAATTATCCAGTTGAGAGGTTTTTGTCATCTGATGTTTCAGAAGAAATAATTCATAAATATAATGTAAGTAATAATGGAGAAAATGCATTTTGTGATACTGTCACTCACTGGATTAATAACATTGTAGATATGCCAGAGGATGATGATACAAATTATACAGTCATAGGCTTGAAAACTCTTGAAATTTATGGAAAAGATTTTACGAGTGATCAAATTGCATGGATGTGGCTTACAAGTCTTGCAATGGGTCATGTTTCTACTGCTGAAAGAGTAGCGTATAGAAATATTGGCAATCTGGTGCCTACCTCTAAAAGTGGCTGGTGGAAGAATCCATATAGGGAATGGATAGGTGCACAGATCAGGGCAGATATCTTTGGTTATGTGTGCCCAGGGGATCCGAAGAAGGCAGCTGATATGGCATGGAGAGATGCAAGAATCTCTCATGCAAAAAATGGAATATATGGAGAAATGTTTGTAGCAGCTTTGCTTGCGGCAGCATATGCTGAAAGCAACGTTGTCAAATTAATTGAAACGGGTTTAGGCGAAATCCCTGCAACATCGAGACTTTATGAAGTAGTATTGGGAATAGTATCAGATTATTGTAATGGAGTATCAAAAGAGAAAGCTATTAATAAACTACATAGTAAATACAATGAAGATGATAGCCATGATTGGTGTCTCACTATTACCAATGCAGCTGTAGTTGCTATTTCGATTCTATACGGGGAAACTGATTTTACCAATGCGCTTGGTATAGCAATGGAATGTGGCTATGATACTGATTGTAATGGGGCTACGGTTGGTTCGATTATGGGAATAATGATTGGAGCAAAGAACATTCCAGAATCTTGGAAGAATAATGTGACTGGTATACTTAGAACAGGAGTTTCAGGATTTTATCAGGTGAGCATTGAAGAACTTACGAGACGAACATGTGCAATCATAGATAAAAAGTAAAAGAACTGATAGAGGGTTTAATACTGAGGTGTAGAATATGAAATATGGTATTTATTACGCTTATTGGGAAAAGGAATGGAATGGAGATTACAAATATTATATAGATAAAATTTCAAAATTAGGTTTTGATATTCTGGAAATTTCTTGCGGCGCTTTTTCTGACTATTACACGAAAGATCAGGAGTTAATTGATATTGGAAAATATGCGAAAGAAAAAGGCGTAACATTGACAGCAGGGTATGGACCTCATTTTAATGAAAGCCTGTCATCTTCAGAACCCAATACGCAGAAACAAGCAATCAGTTTTTGGAAAGAGACGCTCCGGAAATTGAAGTTAATGGATATTCATATTGTTGGAGGCGCACTCTATGGTTATTGGCCTGTAGATTATTCCAAACCTTTTGATAAGAAAAGGGATTTAGAGAATTCCATTAAAAACATGAAAATTATTAGTCAGTATGCTGAAGAATATGACATAATGATGGGGATGGAAGTTCTTAACCGTTTTGAAGGCTATATGTTGAATACATGCGATGAAGCGTTGGCATACGTTGAAGAGGTTGGCTCTTCTAATGTTGGTGTTATGTTAGATACTTTTCATATGAATATAGAGGAAGATAATATAGCAGCAGCCATTCGTAAAGCAGGAGATAGGCTTTATCACTTCCATATAGGAGAAGGAAATCGTAAAGTACCAGGAAAAGGTATGCTTCCTTGGAATGAGATAGGACAGGCATTGCGAGATATAAACTACCAACATGCAGCAGTTATGGAGCCATTTGTAATGCAGGGAGGAACAGTAGGGCATGACATTAAAATATGGAGAGATATCATTGGAAACTGTTCTGAAGTTACATTAGATATGGACGCTCAAAGTGCGTTGCACTTTGTAAAACATGTATTTGAAGTCTAATCGCGAAAAGTTTGATTGATTGCGAATGTCCGCTTTATAAAAATCTGATCATAGCATAGGGCAAAAGAAAAAAAGTACAGAACAAATGTTTGAGTTTGCTCTGTACTTTTTTTTGCCTGAATGGTATACTAGTACATACTTAAATGAAACTTAAATGAAAAACTAAATTCCGGTTTTGGGCCAAATGCAAGAGTAAATTCCGGTTTTGGGCCAAATGCAAGAGTAAATTCCATATAGGTCGAAGTTACTTTTGCACACATATTTGCCATATTGTCTTTGATAATCATTACTCCGTATAATGTACTTGCAGCTGATTGCCTGCCTGTGCAGATTGGAGATAATTATGAAAAATAAAGGCAATCAGAAACATTTAACATTTGAACAGCGTGTTGATATCGAGAAAGGTCTTACTGAGAATAAAAGCTTCACTGAAATTGGACGAATTATTGGTAAAAATCCATCTACCATATCAAAGGAAGTACGTCTCCACGCACATACAAAAGAACGTCCGGATTCAGGTTACACTCACCCGCCATGTATTCATCGCAAGAACTGTAAGGTGACATGCTTGTGTGATAAGATGTGTGGCATTCATTGTAAGCTTTGCAGAAAACCATCCTTTCGCTGCACTGATATATGTCCCGCATATGAGACAGCTGAATGTGAGAAACTGAATAAACCTCCCTACGTATGTAATGGCTGTGGTAAAAAGACCCATTGTCTTATGCCCAGAAAGTTTTATTCATCCAAATATGCCCATGATGAGTACCGTAGCGTGCTAGTCGATTGCAGAGTCGGCATTAACCAGACTCCGGAAAGCATTCAATCCATGAATGATTTATTGGTTCCATTGATCAAGGAGAAGCATCAGTCCATCGGTCATATTTATGCTACTCATGCAGAAGAATTGGGTTGCTCCAGAAGAACACTTTACTCCTACATCAATGATTGTGTATTCGATGTCCGCAATGGTGACTTAAGACGTTCTGTACGTTATAAGAAACGCAAGAAACCTACACAGACCAGTGCAAAAGATCGTTCTTATCGTCAAGGTCATAACTACGAAAATTTCCAGAATTATATGAAAGATCATCCAGATATAAATGTTGTGGAAATGGACTGCGTGGAAGGAATGAAAGGCGAAAGCTGCGCCCTCTTGACCTTTACATTCCGCAACTGCAATCTTATGCTTATGTTCCTGTTGGAATATCAAGACCAGGAATGCGTGTTAGAGGTCTTTGTATGGCTTGAAACAGTGTTAGGACAGGATGCATTCAAAAAGCTTTTTCCGGTGATCCTCACGGATGGAGGTTCAGAATTCTCAGCTCGTGAAGAGATGGAGGAATTCTGTGACGGAAGTAAAAGCACGACGGTCTTTTACTGTGATCCATACAGCTTTTGGCAAAAAGGTGCCTGCGAAAAGAACCACGAGTATATCCGCTACATCCGTCCGAAAGGGAGTTCATTCGCTGATTTAAATGACGAGAAAGTCAGACTTATGATGAATCACATAAACAACGAAAAAAGAGACAGTCTTAATGGACATAGCCCATATGAACTCTCTCTTTTACTCTTGGACAACAAACTGCACAAAGCATTAGGATTAAAGGCAATCGCACCTGATGATGTTATGCTTAGTCCAAAACTTATAAAATAAAATAGTAAAGCACAGGCAGATTTCACTGCACCAGAATTTAGTCTTGCACATAAGGCATGTGGAATTTAGTCTCGCACACTATTTTCAGATGCCCGGTTAGTATGCATAAAAACATAAATCATGAGTGCTTACAGGTTTATTATAAGACAAAAAAATAGAATTGTTAAGGTGCATTACAGAATTTAATCCCGCATAGTTACTGAGATAATCCACAGCTGGAATTTAGTTTTTCATTTAAGTATTTTTTTAAATTTCATACACTTCAAAAGCATTTATTTTCCTTGATTTTTCAGGTTTAAAATCTATAACTTGTTACAAATGTGGTGAGTTTTTCTTGTTTATCACAAGATGATGTAGTATTCTCTTTTTTACCGATTCTAACAGTTAATCCTGATCTGCTCTGGAAGCTGGCTTACAATCTTTCGGAAGTTTCCCGAGGTCAGATATGTATCTTTGAGCTTTTTCTTACTATATTCATATATTGTGTTTCTTGTTTGTTCTATCAAATAAGCAGTGTAAAATTCTTCCCAACTGAAATATTGTCTGCTGTCTGCCAGTTCATAAGTCTTTTCTGTTACTTCAGAAGTTTTATCTATAATATTTGCTCTTAACAACAAATACTCAAATGATTCTGGTGCGTATAATACGATTTTATTTCTGGTATCTCTTATATATTGCATTACATGCTGCATTTCCGGACCGAAGGCGGCTCCGTCTACAATTGCAAGGATTTCTTTTCCCTGACTCTTCTGCAGATACGAAAGTATGTTGCTTTTTCCTCCTGCTGAGCAACATGTTTCTCCGAATAATTTATGATAGAATTCATATCCTGAATTAGAGTCTTCTGTTATTACCAGATCTGGTTGGATATCCTCTTTTGCCTGCAAATTATATAACTGATAAGTTTCATTATATATTCTTTTGGCGTTTTGATATTTCTGACTGTCTCGCTCTTGTCTCATGCCGTAAATTTCTTCAATACTATATGGTAAATGTTCCAGACTATCCCTTGTGACCAAAACGAAATAATTGTCACTGCCTTTTACCATTCTGGTAAATTCTTTACTGCGCAAAAATGGTGCTCCTTCATCAATAAATATAATGCATTGCTGCAGTGTGGCAAGTCTTTCTTTCCATGAAGCGTTTTCTATTACTACACATCGTTTTTCACATATTTTGGTAATTCCTGATGATATGCCATTGTTCTCATAATCAGAAATCATTCTAAGGAGTTCTGTTTTTCCTGTTGCAGAATCTCCCTGAATGACAGTGATATTTCTCTTTACTGTAAGATGATAATGAACTCGTTTGTTGTATATTTCAATATCATACTTTCCTGTCATGTTTTATCATCCTCTCAATAATCGGTTTACAATGATTTCGTCATCCAGTTCAAGCATGGAGTGAACCGTTTTTCCTGTGTTTACAATATAGATATCAAATGGCTGTTTTCCAAAGTCCATGATATAGCCCAGGCGAATTGTAATGTCTTTTTGTTCTGCCAGTTTTAAAATCCATTGTGCACAGTTGTTTCCGCAGGCAGATGCGTTAAATATATGATCTGGATCATTTTGCATCAATATCAGAGTTTTTACTCCTCCTGAAAGGCGTTCCGGTGGAATCGGGCCGAGAAATGGACTGTCGATCATGCATGGACCTTTTACCTCTGATCCGTCTATATCTTTGATCATTTTTCTGGAAGTTTCTGATGTGATCCACTCATCTTCATATGTGTTATTGAAGAACACATCAGGATTAAAAATATAATTGTCTCCCGGATTGTCCCCAAAAAATATTTTCAGCATCTTGCATTCCTCCATTCTGTCAAAACTGATTATCTTTTCTTATTTTATCAAAAATATCTTCCTGTTTCCAGCATCACAAAAACAGCAGAGAACTTTTTTATCATTCTCTGCTGTTTCTCTACCATCTGCTTTAAGGTGTTAAAGCAAACATATTATTTCTTTCTGACAATAACCTTATCCAGATGCCAGATATCATCTACATATTCCTGGATAGTTCTGTCGGATGTGAATTTACCGCTACATGCTGTGTTGAGGAGTGCTTTCTTAGCCCAGCCTTTTTCGTCTCTGTATGCTGCTTCTACGCGTTTCTGTGCGTCTGCATAGGAACGGAAGTCTGCGAGGATGAAGTAGCGGTCTGCTCTGTCTGTGTTCTTTGTGTTGAGAAGTGAATCGTACAGGTCACGGAAGAGTTCTGTATCGTTGGAGAATGTTCCGTTGATGAGCTGCATCAGTACCTGACGGATTTCTTCGTCTGTGTTGTAGATTACGTTTGGATCGTATCCGCCGTTGTTTTCGTAGTTGATTACTTCGTCGGAGCTTAAACCGAAGATGAATGCGTTTTCTGCGCCAACTTCTTCTACGATCTCTACGTTAGCACCGTCCATTGTTCCAAGTGTAGGAGCACCGTTGAGCATGAACTTCATGTTACCTGTACCGGATGCCTCTTTACTTGCTGTGGAGATCTGCTCGGAAACGTCTGCTGCTGCGAAGATCCACTCAGCGTTGGATACTCTGTAGTTTTCGATGAATACAACTTTGATCTTGCCGTTGATGGAAGCGTCGTTGTTTACTACATCTGCTACGGAGTTGATGAGTTTGATGATCTTCTTGGCTGTTGCATAACCTGCGGATGCTTTTGCACCGAAGATGAATGTTCTTGGATAGAATTCCATTTCCGGATGCATCTTGATCTGGTTGTACAGATAGATAACATGCAGGATATTCAGGAGCTGACGTTTGTACTCATGAAGTCTCTTAACCTGTACATCGAAGATGGAGTGCGGGTCTACTTCTACGCCATTATGCTCAAGGATGTATTTAGCCAGACGCTCTTTGTTCTTGAACTTAATGTTCATGAATTCCTGGAGTGCTTTTTCATCATCTGCGTAAACTGCCAGTTTCTTTAACTGCGGAAGGTCTGTGATCCAGTCCGGTCCGATATGCTCTGTGATCCAGTCTGCAAGGAGTGGATTTGCGTGGAGCAGGAAACGTCTCTGAGTGATACCGTTTGTCTTGTTGTTGAATTTCTCAGGCATCATTTCATAGAAGTCTTTTAATTCCTGATTCTTCAGGATCTCTGTATGAAGGCGTGCAACACCGTTTACAGAGTAGCCTGCTGCGATTGCAAGGTGAGCCATCTTAACCTGTCCGTCATAGATGATAGCCATCTTTTTGATCTTTTCATAATTTCCCGGATATTTTGCCTGGATCTCAAGGATGAAACGACGGTTGATCTCTTCGATAATCTGGTATACACGCGGAAGCAATCTGGAGAAGAGCTCGATCGGCCATTTCTCAAGTGCTTCGGACATGATAGTATGGTTTGTGTAAGCAACAGATTTTCTTGTTACTTCCCATGCTTCATCCCATCCGAGTCCTTCTTCGTCCATGAGGATACGCATTAACTCTGCTACTGCTACAGTCGGATGTGTATCGTTCATCTGGAAGGTTACTTTTTCATATAATTTATGGATATCGCCATGTTTCTTTTTGTATTTAGCAATTGCTGCCTGGAGGCTTGCAGATACAAAGAAGTACTGCTGTTTCAGTCTCAGCTCTTTACCTGCATAGTGGTTGTCGTTCGGGTAAAGGACTTCTACGATATTGCGGGCAAGATTCTCCTGCTCTACTGCTTTCTTGTAATCACCCTTGTCAAAGGAATCAAGCTCGAAGTCTACGATCGGCTCTGCATCCCAGATACGAAGTGTGTTTACTACATCATTGTCATATCCTGTGATCGGCATATCATAAGGAATGGCTTTTACTGCCTGATATCCTTCATGGATAAATTTGTTTCCGCCCTTTTCAGGATCGTACTCTACTCTTACATATCCGCCGAAGTGTACTTCCTTGGCATATTCCGGACGACGCAGTTCGAATGGGTAGCCGTTCTTTAACCAGTTATCCGGTACCTCGATCTGATAACCGTTCTGGATTTTCTGTTTGAACATTCCGTAGTGGTAACGGATTCCGCAGCCATATGCTGCGTAATTTAAAGTTGCGAGAGAATCAAGGAAGCATGCAGCCAGTCTTCCCAGACCACCGTTTCCAAGTGCCGGATCCGGTTCCTGATCTTCGATACAGTTAAGGTCAAATCCCAGTTCTTCGAGAGCTTCTTTTACTTCACCGTAAGCGCAAAGGTTGATCAGGTTGTTTCCGAGAGCACGTCCCATCAGGAATTCCATGGACATATAGTATACGATCTTCGGATCCTGTTCGTCGTAAGCTTTCTGTGTTGCAAGCCAGTTATCAATGATAACGTCTTTTACAGAGTAGCTTACTGCCTGGAAAATCTGCTCCTGTGTAGCTTCTTCAATTGTTTTTCGATAGAGGAATTTTACGTTGTCTTTTACGCTTTTCTTGAATGCCTCTTTCTTGAACATTTCGTTTGTCATTTCATACCTCCCGTAATGGTTTCACTGTTCACTTTATTCTCAGCAATACACCTTGCGGATATTGCCGGTGAACCTCTTCATTCCGTCAACTCTTCTGTTTTCTCATATCAGAGAAATTGGGGGCAAAGAATCTCTGCCTCCAATTTTCTCTCTGAAATCAGACTGTCAAGGATAATGATACTCTTTTTTCGACAGTCTGTCATGTGTATAATTGCCGAATTTTATAACATTTTTTTGTTATCGTGCATTGCGAAAGTAGTATATTTCCTGTGAAATACCTGTAACTTATCAGTACCTTGTCAGTAATTGACCGAATGTTGTCAATTACAGTTTCTTAACACCCATAGTTACTGCTTCTTTGTTGATGTTCCACTCTTTCACATAACCATCGGTCTCGCCAAGTACCATTTCGTCTGCAAGTACTTCTGACTTGATCTCATCTTTGTGTGCTTTCATGACATCCTGGATCTTGTCGTTTCCGTGAGCGTATACTACGATCTTGTCCATAACTTCGAAGCCGGCTTCCTTACGCATGGTCTGGATCTTGCTGATGATCTCACGTACGAATCCCTCTTCGATCAGTTCAGGTGTCAGGTTTGTATCAAGGACTACGGATGTTTCACCGTCAGATTCGGATACATAGCCTTCTGTCTGTGCTGTTTCAATAAGAAGGTCTTCTTCTGTAAGCTCTACATCGTTTCCGTTGATATCCAGTTTCAGGACACCGTTGGTTCTCAGTTCGTTCATTGCTGCTGTTCCATTGATGTCTGTGAGAGCCTGTCTGATTCCTCCAAGGAGCTTACCGTATTTCGGTCCTACTGTACGAAGCTGTGGTTTGAAGCTGTAGGAGATAAAAGATTCTACATCATCTGCGAATTTCACTTCTTTGACATTCAGTTCATCTGCGATAATGTCAGTGTAGAATTCACTCATTTTCTTCTCAGCTTTTACATACATGGTTCCGATTGGCTGACGATTCTTGATGTTTGCTGTATTTCTGCAGGCACGTCCCAGAACTACGATCTCCAGAAGCTCTTTCATGTCTGCTTCCAGATCTTTGTCGATCCATGCTTCGTTTACAGTTGGGAAGTCGCAGAGATGGATACTCTCCGGAGCATCTTTATCCACGCTTCTTACCAGATTCTGATAGATGTCTTCTGTCATGAACGGGATCATCGGAGCTGCTGTCTTGGCGATGGTTACCAGTGCATGGTACAGAGTCATGTAAGCATTGATCTTATCCTGCTCCATTCCCTTTGCCCAGAAACGTTCACGGCTTCTTCTTACATACCAGTTACTCATCTCATCTACAA
>OLQS01000267.1_pt1 | contig 35725 bp, 30 predicted proteins | sample 1672291 | NCBI WGS metagenome assembly OLQS01 (sample SAMEA3136668, study PRJEB25190) | human gut metagenome | biome: human gut; feature: human-associated habitat; material: faeces | place: Austria | collected 2013
CGGGTTGGATTTCCACCAACTAAACATTGCACCCTTTGCTGGGCGCACCAACAGTTCAGCCTTCGGCCAAACGGTTACCTCTTTCCGCCTGACTCAGGGCTCCCTGAATGACGCATGGTTTCGTTTATGAACTAATCCACTGTACGAGGGACCTTAAACATCCCGTCTTTGCATCCCGGCGCATTTTTCAGTATCTGTTCCCTGTCGTCGCCGTTTGTTACCACATCCTCCCGGAATACATTGGCAGCGGCAGATATATGGCTCATGGGCTCCACGCCTTCCGTGTCCAGTTCATTCAGTTTATCTATATAATCCAGCATCCTTCCCATGTCCTTCTTTGCTTCCTCCTTTTCCTCCGGGGAAAGTTCCAGCTTTGCCAGGATGCCTACATACTCGATTGTCTCGTCACTTATGATATTTGCCATGATTTCCTGCTCCTCTCAGTCATTTTCCTGTCCCTATGGCTCCAGCCTTGTCACATCCCTTGGGAACAGTGACGCCTCCCTGACATTCTGTTCATCCAGAAGCCTCATGGTAAGGCGTTCCAGTCCAATGCCCAGGCCGCCGTGGGGCGGCATGCCGTATTTGAAAATCATAAGATAGGAAGCAATGTCCTCCGGATCCATGCCCCGCTTCTCCATCTTGGCTGTGATTTCCCTGTAATCGTGAATCCGCTGTCCGCCGGTGGTCACCTCCAGCCCCCGAAACAAAAGGTCAAAACTCAGAGTGAATCTGGGGTCTGCCGGGTCGTCCATGGCATAGAAGGGCCGTTTTTTGGAAGGGTAATGTGTGACGAACACAAAATCGCTTCCGTACTCTTCCTGGAAATACCGTCCTATGAGCAGCTCCTCCTCCGGCTCCAAATCGTAGGGGTTGCGTATCTTCCTGTCATATTTTCTTGAAACAAGTTCCTTTGCCTGGTCAAACCGGACCGCTGGAATCCGTCCCACCTCCGGCAGGATCACACCCAGCATATCCAGCTCCTTCTTATAATCCTGCTCCAGAAGTTTCATGACATACTGGAGCATTCCCGTTTCCATATCCATCACGTCCCGGAAGCTGTCGATATACCCCATCTCGAAATCCAGGCTGGTGTATTCGTTCAGATGGCGGGTGGTGTTATGCTTTTCCGCCCGGAACACAGGAGCTGTCTCAAACACCCGGTCATAAACGCCCACCATGGTCTGCTTATAAAACTGTGGGCTTTGTCCCAGCTCTGCCTTTTTGTTGAAATAGTCCAACTTGAACACGTTGGAACCGCCTTCTGCCCCCCGGGCCACGATCTTGGGCGTGTGTATCTCCGTAAAGCCCTGGCTGAACAGGTAATCCCTGAACCCCCTTACGATTCCCTCCTGGATTTTGAATTTTGCCCGCTCCCTGATATTGCGCAGGGAAATGGGTCTGAAAGCCAGCTTTGTCTCCAGGGAGGTGTTAAGTTTCCATTTGTTCACCGGGATAGGCATGGCGTCCGCTGGGCGGGACAGGATTTTTATGTCCTCCACACGGATTTCAAATCCATGGGGCGCCCTTTCCTCCTTCCTCACGGTTCCCTTTACCTCTGCCGCGCACTCTTCCTTTAGTTCTTTTAGATCCAAGTGTCCCGAAGCGCCTTCACATACGCACTGCACCAGGCCCTCTGCTTTCCTGAGTATTACAAACGCCACTTCGCCCATATGGCGGATGGTGTGCACGGTTCCGTTCATGCGTACCGTCCTGCCCTCATAATCCCCACTGATCACTTCCTGGATTCCCAGGACTTCCTTTTCCCTTATTCCGTTGATAAATTCCATGGTATTCGCTCCTTTCGGAACGTACGGCAGGCAGATACGGATATGATTCCGCTCTACAGATAACCCATACCGGTACGTTCCGGACTGCAACCTGGCGCTGCATTAATCATATTATATTGCAGTGCGCCAGCGACATCCGGTTCCGGGACCTATAAGGATATTACCTGCAATAAAAAACGCCCCGGAACACAGTAACTGCATTCCGGGACGGGATTCCATCCATAAGACATTCCCGCGGTACCACCCGCATTGAGACCTTAACCTGTATGACAGCGCTGCACTGCGCAGATCAGCGCCACTTTTCATAAGGCTTCCGTTCTCCTCTCTTTGCACGTAACGTGTGCAACGGGTATACCTACTGTCAGCCCTGCCCGGGTATGGGCAAAACCGCTTCAATATACCAGCTCCGGAGTGTTCCCTTCGCCCAGTCCTGCGCGGCGGCGCTCTCAGTCGGTGACGCCCCCTTCCTGTTACATTCCTCAGGCAAGAGTCTCTTTCATTGCTTTTAATTATTTATCTACTAAAATAGTACATCGGCATGATAATGTCAAGAACTAAAATTTGTCACTTTTCATTTTTAGAAAATTTGTATATTCAGACGTCCTTTTTCATACATTGGACTATGGAATCTTAATATCATAAAGGAGCATATCATGTTATCCATGGACGATTTACGGTACACTGCCGATCTTCCCTATCCGCCCATTAAGGTGGAAATGAAAAATCCCGCCTATGCTAAGGCCATGCTGGACAACATCGGAGGCCTTAACTCTGAAATGTCGGCCATCAGCCTGTATGTGTATAATAACCTGATCCTGGAGGAGAAAAAGGAGATTGCCGCCATCTTCCACAAGGTAAGCATAGTGGAGATGCACCACTTGGAAATATTTGGGAAATTAGCATTGCAGCTGGGGGAGGACCCAAGGATGTGGACCCATTATGGCTGCAAAAAGACCTACTGGTCCCCCAGCTACAACCAATATCCCTGTGAACTTCCTGCGCTGATGCACAATGCCATCAACAGCGAAAAGGCCGCCATCAGTAAATACCAGCATCAGATTGCCTACATACGGGACGAGAATATCACGGAAATCCTGCGCCGCATCATACTGGATGAACGGCTCCATGTAGAGATTTTTGAGCAGGTTTACAGGACATATTGCTAACAGCAAAGTTTCTTCATCCTGCCGGATCAGGCATGGCTTATATTGGTAAATCCAGAAATTTCCCGGTTAATGGTACACAGGTCATCCACATCCATATCATGGATGTCATCGTGGCCCGTAATCCTTGCAAATGTCTTAATCTCATCCAGGGATACCTGCAGGAAATTGGCAACCCTCATGGCGGCGGCCTCCACCGGCAGGCGGCGGCGCAGGTTCCCGTCCTGGGTAGCCACACCCACCGGGCACATGCCGGTGCCGCAGATGCGGTACTGCTGGCAGGCAGCCGCAATCAGGGCCGCGGAGGCAATGGCAACCGCGTCCGCTCCCATGGCCAGGGCCTTGGCAAAATCAGAGGATACCCTGAGCCCACCTGTAATCACAAGGTCAATGTCAGCCCCTGTTTCATCCAGATATTTCCTGGCGCGGTACAGGGCATATATGGTGGGGACACTGGCTGCATCCCGGATCAGTTTCGGGCTGGCTCCCGTGGCTCCGCCGCGCCCGTCAATGGTTATGAAATCCGGCTCCGCAAACACACAGTACTCCAGATCACGCTCAATCCGGCCCGCCGCAATCTTAATGCCTATGGGCCTTCCGTCTGATTCCTCACGTAGCTTTGCAACCAGCGCCTTTAAATCTTCCTTTGTATCAATCCCCGGAAAACGTGAGGGACTGATCACATCCTGTCCCAGAGGCTTGTTCCTGATTGCCGCTATCTCAGGCGTCACCTTATTCCCGGGCAGATGTCCCCCCATGCCAGGCTTTGTCCCCTGTCCGATTTTAATCTCTATGGCATCCGCCTTCTTTAAGTTCTCCTCTGTCACGCTGTAAAGGTTTGGTACATATTCAAAAATGTACCGGTATGCGGCATCCCTCTCTTCCGGAAGGATTCCTCCCTCACCCGAGCACATGGCCGTGTGCACTGCCGCGCTTCCCTTTGCCAAAGCAATCTTGGTCTCCTTTGACAGCGCTCCAAAGGACATGTGGGAAATATATACAGGATGTTCCAGTACCATGGGCTTTCTTGCATGTTTCCCGATAATGGTCTCTGTCTTAACCGGAGCATGCTCATCTAACGGCATAGGATTTAACTGGGCTCCTAAAAACAGGATGTCATCCCATCCCGGCATGGGCATCTGGGTACCCATGGCTGCAATGATGGATTGGCCTTTTACCGCCATCTCATGAATCTCATCCATATAACGGCTGTCCGTCCCCACCCTTGCATATTCCGGATCATAAGGAAGCGCCTCCCCGGGTACGCGGACCGCAGAAGACGCGCCTACCTGTACGGGCTGTGTACCATCCAGGTTTGATGCCGCCGTTTCCATCCTCTGATTATGTTCAGCCGGGCCATGCCCTGGCTGAACATGCGCTGCCGGGCTATGCGCTGCCGGACCGGGCGCTGGCTGGACATGCGCTGCCGGGACAGGCCCGCCGGAGGTTCCCTCATCTGACGCAGTCTTCTTTGTCCCGCCGTCAGCCGGCACCATCTTATCAGAAGCCACCCTGCACACAGGACAGACCTTAAGTTCACTGACCTTTGTACCTTCTTTCTCCTCATCATACACTGAACCACAGAACCTGCAACGGTATACTGCCATAACCCTGCTCCTTTCTCAGACCGATCTTTTTAGATTAATAATAGTAATCATTACTATTTCATAGTATCACAGATACTCCTTAATGTCCAGCATATATTAGGCAAATATGACCTGTTTTGCAGGCAGACAAAGAATACCTTAACAAGACCGGCCCATGCCATTGACTTTAGCACCTGGAAAATGCTACAATATCTTTCATGCACAAACGAGAAAGGATGTTATTACATGTCACAAGAAAATAAGATGGGCACCATGCCCGTTAAGAGGCTGTTGGTCACCATGTCCCTGCCAATGATCATCTCCATGCTGGTCCAGGCGCTGTACAACATCGTGGACAGCGTCTTTGTATCCATGATTAACCAGGCAGCCCTCACTGCTGTCTCCATGGCATTCCCCATCCAGAACCTGCTGATTGCAGTGTCCGCCGGAACCTGTGTGGGCGTCAATGCCCTTCTGTCCCGCTCCCTGGGGGAAAGGAATGCCAAAAATGCCAACCTGGCCGCTGTCAATGGACTGTTCCTGGCCTTTGTAAGCTTTCTGTTCTTTGCCCTGTTTGGGATATTCGGGGCGCGTTTCTTCTTTGAAAGCCAGACAGACAACCCTGTTATCATTGAATATGGAATCCAGTACCTGCAGATTGTATGTATTTTCAGCTTTGGCCTGTTTGGGGAAATGATGTTCGAGCGGATCCTCCAGTCCACGGGCCAGACCTTCTATTGCATGATTACCCAGGGCACGGGCGCCATCATCAACATCATACTGGACCCAATCCTGATTTTCGGACTTCTCGGCGTTCCTGCCATGGGAATCCGTGGAGCTGCCGCAGCCACTGTATTTGGACAGATTGTCGCCATGGTCTTAGCCGCCATGCTGAACCACGCCAAAAATAAGGATGTGCGCATCAGCTTTAAAGGATTCTCACCCCACCAAAGGACCATTTCCATCATCTATCAGGTGGGTGTTCCTTCCATTATAATGCAGTCCATCAGTTCTGTGATGACCTTTGGGCTGAATAAAATCCTTATCAGCTTTTCGGAAACAGCCGTAGCCGTATTCGGTGTATACTTCAAGCTTCAGAGCTTTATCTTCATGCCCATATTCGGACTGAACAACGGTATGATACCTATTATTGCATACAATTACGGCGCCCGTAACAAAAAACGTATCATGGAGACGGTACGCCTGAGCATCGGTATCGCAGTGGGCATCATGCTCATCGGCCTGGCCGTATTCCAGCTGATGACACCCCAGCTGCTCATGCTGTTCCAGGCAGATGCGGACATGCTGTCCATCGGGGTACCTGCCCTCAGGATCATAAGCCTCAGCTTCCTGTTTGCAGGCTACTGCATCATTGTGGGCTCTGTCTTCCAGGCCATGGGAAACGGCGTATACAGCCTGATCATATCCGTTGCCAGACAGCTGGTATGTATCCTTCCGCTGGCCTACTTCTTTGCCCAGGTCTTTGGATTACACGCCGTATGGTACTCCATTCCCCTGGCCGAGATTACCTCCGTGGTACTGAGTTCCATCCTGTTCAGGAAAATCTATGTGGAGAAGATAAAACCACTTGGTGAATAGTTTTGGGAAGAATGAAGCAAGCACAGATTGATTAAGAAAGTACCGGGGTTGCTGCAAAAATGTAAACTTCATACAAGATATGGTTTATGGCTTACAAACCAATACCAATATCTTGCATGAGAAGCCAAATCTGCGGCAGCCCCGGCAAAGGGAGGTAACTGTTTGGATATACAGATTATCAAAGGGATACAGGGACATCTGATGGATTGTACAGCAGCGCTTATGAATTCCTCCCTTGGAAGCCACTATTTCCAAAGCAAAGAAAGTGCGCGTAAGGCGGTTGAAGAAGCATACAGAGGACAGGGAATCGGAAAACGCCTTCTTGGGTATTTTGAGGAACTATCTGCGCGAAATAAATTTTTCTTAGTGGTTGCTGACTTTAATCCGGATGCAAAACGGTTTTATGAAAACAATGGATATTGTCAAGTGGGGGAAATTCCCGGATTATACCGCGATGGGATTACTGAATATTTAATGATGAAAAAATAGCCTATTCATACATTCATTCATGCAAAGTCTTCCATACCCCCTCCCGCCCCCCACCTCAAAAAATAAAGTCTGTCCTCTTCCAGCAGATACATATCGAATCCAACCGCGATTAATTGTTCAGATGAATTTCTATATTGGAATACTGTTTCATGGAACTATCTTTAAACTATACCCAATCAATGCCGGAACGCCTGTGGACCCAGGCCATTCCGGCATTTAAGCATATCTAAACCTTGATAATATGACAAACCGTCATCCGGACCGTGTCACTGGGCGCTGTAATTCAGCCGGACCGTAATCACCGCGGTCTTAAACCTTGAGCTGGTATCCAGCACCCCGTCGTAGCTGTATGACTCGGAACTGGAATTCTTTGCCGTAATCTGGAACACGCCCAGGTTGGCGCTCAGAAGCTTTCCGGGGGCTCCGCCTGTGCCTGCCGCCATGATATCAATCCGGTTCTTTGCATTGGCTGTTGCCTTCTCAATTAAATCCAGCTTCATCTCATCCAGCTTTGTGTAATAATACTCCGGCTGTTGGGATTCCAATTCCACCCCCGCCTCAATCAGCGTGGTGATATCCCTGGAGATTTCCTCCACCTTGTCTATGTCATGGGAAGTGACTGTCATGCCCTGTGTCAGGTCATAGCCATCCTGCTCCTCTCCCAGATATCTTCCTTCCTCATCATATCTGGATGTGTAGGTCTGGGAAATGTTGATGGAACTGAATACCATTTCGTCCCCGGCCACACCGTTTTCTTCCAGGTACTTCTTAACCAGTTCCGCATCTTCTTTTATGGTACTGTAAGCGTCCTTGGGCGTGTCTCCGTGGACAGAGAAGCTTCCCCTCCACACAATCAGGTCAGATTCAAAATCACAGCTTGCTGACCCGGTGGCCGTGATTCCGCTTCCCCCTCCTGTTTTCTTGTAGTCCAGCAGACCTCCTGTAAAAATGCTCACACAGGCAACCGCACTGACAGCCGCAATCAAGGCAATTACTAGGGATTTATATTCCCGCATCTGATGTTCTCCTCCTTTTCCATAATTTTCTATACCATGGTTTCAGTATAACATGGCTTTAGGCAAAAACAAGAACGGTTTTCTTAATTATTTCTGGCAAATAACCTACCATCTGGTTGCCTCCTGAACAGTAAATGTGATAGAATAGCCTAATAGTGTAGTCTATGGTATGAGGTGCTGACATGAAGAAATATCACCGCGGTGCGGGTTTCATTATATTAGTCATGGCTCTTTTCTTTTCCCTGTCGTCATTGCGGACAGGTATTATTCATGCATCCAATCCTTCCTCCGCCCCTGCGGCCTGCAATGATATGCCGGATGCAGAGGCGCGGACCCTTACAGTGGCATTTTCGCCAGTTCCCGGCATATGTGCCCCTGATGCATATGGCAGTCACAAGGGGCTTCTGGTTGATTATCTCAATGAAATCGCAAAATACAACAACTGGGATTATGAATACATAAGCGTGGACCCGGATCTTCTCCTGGATGAATTTCTCACGGGAAAATATGATTTATTGGGAGGCATCTTTTATCTAAAAAGCTATGAGTCCCGGATTGCATACCCCAAATACAGCATGGGCAACAGTAAGGCCGTGCTTCTCTGCCAAAAGGATGACCCCGACATAAAGAGCTACGAGCTTAACACCTTGAACGGCAAAATAATCGGCGTCTATGAACATGCCATTGAAAAGCGTCAGAGACTCCGTAATTTCCTCCAGCTCAATAACCTGCAGTGCGGTATCCGCACCTATTCTTCTGAGGAGATTGAGGAGGACGGTAACATGTACCGCTTCCTGGAATCCGGAGAGGTGGACCTCCTTCTGGGCAATGAATCAGAAGCAGACAATTACCGGGTTGCCGCGGAATTCCCGGCACAGCCCTATTATGTCGTGACCCATGAGGGAAATGATGATATACTGGACGGCCTGAACCTGGGACTTGAGAAAATACTTAACTCCGACCCCAAATTCGCCGAGGAACATTATGAGAAGAACTTTAACAATATAAATAATTCCAAAATCCAGCTGAGCAGTGAAGAACAGGCCTATATTGCATCCAAACAGACCGTGACCGTTGCCGTGGTAAATGCCTGGCACCCGTTCTACTGCCTGGGGGATAAAACAGACCATCACAATGGGATTCTTCCTGACCTGCTTGAGAATATCTCGGATTACTCCGGCCTTGCCTTTGATTATGTGTTTACGGATACCTACGAGGAAGCGGTCCAGCTGGTAAAGGAACGAAAGGCTGATATACTGGGCTATTACCTGGATTCCCAGGAATCAGCCGCTGCTGACGGACTTGCGGTTTCCAAAGCTTATATAACCCTTAACAATATCATTGTCAAAAACAAGTCCGCCAACTATCCGTCCGATGGCCTGACAGCCGGCGTCATGGACGGGTGCCGTGTTCCCGATTCAATCGCGGCCGCCCATGTACGCTCCTTCGCCACGCCGCGTGATTACCTGGACGCCGTTAACCGGGGGGAGATTGATTTTGTGTATGGTATTTCCCCTGCAATTGAGCATGAGATGCAGGCGCACAGGTATACCAACATTGTACCGTTAAGCAGCATCAATAATAACATGGAAATCAGCTTTGCAATGGACCGCCCCATTAATCCGGACCTGATGACAATCCTGAACAAATCCATCTTCAGCCTGTCCGAGGAAGAAAGGAATACCATTTCCGACCGCAATCTGGTATCCATGGGTTACTCCACCATGACAATGGGGGAACTGATTTATGCCAACCCGGTGGCTTTTATAGCTATCTTCAGTGCGTTTGTACTGCTGTCCGCCATATCCGTCCTGCTCATCATGAAGGCGCGGCTTCGGAACGCCATAATCCAGGGCGAACTTGAAAAAGCAGAGGCCCAAAGCAGGGCCAAAGGAGAGTTCCTGTCCAGGATGAGCCATGAAATCCGTACGCCCATGAACGCTATCATGGGGCTGGCAAACCTGACCTGTATGGAGGAGCGGCTGCCTGAACGTGTGGAAACAAATTTAAAAAAGATACTGTCCTCCTCCCAATACCTGCTGTCCCTCATCAATGATATCCTGGACATGTCCAGGATTGAGAACGGGAAAATGGAAATCATGGACGAGGTTTTCTCCCTCCGCCGCCTATTATCAGACCTGGAAGGGATGATGCGCAGCCAGGCTGAATCCAAAGGCATCCTGTTCACAGTGGACTTAGATATCACCCATTCCGATATCCAGGGAGACCCGGTGCGGCTGAGGCAGGTACTGGTGAACCTGCTGTCCAACGCAGTCAAATTCACGCCCGAGGGCGGTCAGATACGACTCCTTGTCCAGGAAACAGGATCTGATGAAACCAGGGCCGCATTCCTTTTCTCAGTAAAAGACAACGGCATTGGGATTGCGCAAGAACATCAGAAACGGATTTTCGATTCCTTTGAGCAGATCGGGTCTTCCAGCGCAAAGAGCGCCGGGACAGGCCTTGGCCTTCCCATCAGCAGCAGTATTGTAAATGCAATGGGCGGTGAACTGAAGGTAAGGAGTTCGCCTCACAAAGGGGCTGAGTTTTATTTCCAGGTCGTGTTTCAGCTGTCCGGCCATCCTGCGGAAACCGCGCCGTCGGTTCCGGAACCAAAGGTACCTTGGCCCGCCCCCCTGGACGGTGTGCGGATCCTGCTGGCAGAAGACAATGACCTGAACGCGGAGATCGCAACCGAACTGCTTCAGATGAACGGGGCCCACATAGAACGCGTATCCAATGGACTGGAAGCCCTGGAGTACTTTACCGGAAACCCGGCCGGCACGTATCATGTAATCCTAATGGATATCCGCATGCCGGTGATGGACGGCCTGGAGGCCACCAGGCGGATCCGGTCCAGCACGGATCCGGACGGCAGTTCCATTCCCATTGTTGCCATGACGGCCAATTCCTTTAAGGAGGATTCTGACGCGGCTGCCCAGGCCGGTATGACCGGATTTGTATCCAAACCAGTGGACATGGCATATCTGCTGGATGTATTGAAACAGAATCTATCTAAGTAAGGCATAAAGGGGATGTTCCTGTCTATTGTCCGGATTTCCACTGCCTTATCTGCTCCAGACGCCTTTTGATTCCCGGTTCTTCGCCCTGGCCGTCTGGATGGTAATACTGCCTGTCTGTCAGCGCATCCGGCAGGCACTGCATACGGGCCATCTTCTCTCCCGTGTCATGGGCATATACGTAGCCCTCCCCGTAATGCAATTCCTCCATCAGTTTCGTGGGCGCGTTCCGTATATTTAACGGAACCGTCTCCGCCATGGTTGCCTGGGCATCCTCTTTTGCTGTCTCATAGGCCACATAGGCAGAATTGGACTTGGGGGCCATGGACAGGTAGATGACCGTATGGCTCAGATGCACATTACACTCAGGCATGCCCAGAAAATGACATGCCTGGTATGCGGCCACCGCAAGGGGAAGGGCCTGGCTGTCCGCCATCCCCACATCCTCACTGGCAAACCGGATTAACCGTCTTGCCACATACAGGGGATCCTCCCCTGCCTCCAGCATCCTTGCCAGCCAGTAAACCGCTGCGTCCGGGTCCGAGTTGCGCATGGACTTGTGGAGCGCGGATATGATATTGTAATGTTCCTCCCCCTTCTTATCATAGAGGAAGCTTTTCTTCCCAATGCACTGCTTCAGTACCTCCATGGTCACCGTGGTCTTATCCGCGCTGATTTCCCCGTTGGTCACAGCCATCTCCAAAGTATTGAGGGCTGTCCTGGCATCTCCTGACGCAAACCGGGCTATCATATCCAGCATATGGTCATCCATATCCACATTCAGATAACCCAGCCCTTTTGGATGCTTAAGAGCCTTTTTTAAGAGGGCTGCCAAATCCTCCTGGGTCAGGGCCTGAAGCACAAATACCCTGCACCGTGAAAGAAGTGCGCCGTTGATTTCAAAAGAGGGGTTCTCCGTGGTGGCGCCAATCAGTATGATGCTGCCTTTTTCCACATAGGGAAGGAAGGCGTCCTGCTGGGCTTTATTAAAGCGGTGGATCTCGTCCACGAACACCACGGTCTTGATTCCCATCCTCCGGCTGTTCTCAGCCTGGGCCATCACCTCTTTAATCTCCTTTATGCCGCTGGTGACCGCGCTGAAATTAATGAATTCAGCATGGGTTTTATGGGCAATGATACCTGCAAGCGTGGTCTTGCCCACACCTGGCGGCCCCCAGAATATCATGGACGGGATTTTGTCCTGCTCTATGAGCTGACGGAGTATCTTTCCCTTTCCCAGCAGATGTTCCTGCCCCACAAACCCGTCCAGGTCATCCGGCCTGAGCCGGCTGGCCAGGGGGTTATAGACCTGACGGTCATCAAACAATGACATCTGTTCCATCATCTTTATCACCTTCCCGTATACGTTCTATTATTTTTCGATAATCATGCGGTTATCGGCAGCTATATTAAATATAACATGAAAGGCACCGGCTTTCCAGATAATCCGTGTCACGCCGGGCCGGAATGCGGACTTTATCGGCACGGCGGCGGTCCATGGAAAGCCTGATGCGGGATGCTGATTTACCGCTGAACATGATTTACCTGTCACACATCCCCCAATGCCTTGTCTAATTAATTAAAGGAGGTATAAGAAAATGAATAAAAACCAGAATGTATCAGAATTAATTGACATGGCAGCCGGCGGGGACAAGGAATCCCTTGAGGCGCTGATCGGCAGCATCCAGGACATGGTGTTCAATCTATCACTGCGGATGCTTGGAACATTTCCTGACGCCGAGGACGCGTCCCAGGATATCCTTTTAAAGGTGATGACCCATCTTTCCTCGTTTAAAAAGGAAAGCAGCTTCTCCACCTGGGTGTTCCGCATTGCCGCCAACCACCTGATTAACTACAAAAAGCATATGTTTGCCCAGGGTCCCCTGAATTTTGAATTCTATGGCAATGATATCCGCAGCGGGATGCCCCAGGACCTTCCTGACCTGACCCAGGACGTTGATAAGGAGCTTCTTGCAGAGGAGCTTAAAATGTCCTGTACCAATGTAATGCTCCAGTGTCTTGATATGGAAAGCCGCTGTATCTTCATCCTGGGCACCATGTTCAAATTAGACAGCACCGCAGCCGGGTCCATCCTTAATATGACGCCGGAAGCTTACCGCCAGCGTCTTTCCAGGATACGCAGGAAAATGGCTGATTTCCTCACCGCGTACTGCGGCGAATACGGTTCCGGAACATGCCGCTGCGCCAACCGGCTGAACTATGCCATCCAAAGCCGGAGGCTGAATCCCCAGGTCCTGGATTATACGTCTGCAAAGGAAATCGATCCTGAAACAACCGTAAGTTTTAAAAACGCCATGGAAGACATTGACGGCCTTGCATCCTATTTTGCATTCTGCCGGATGTATGAATCACCGGAACGGACAAAACAGTTCTTTTCCAGTTTTTTAGAATCCCCGTCACTGTCATTGGTAAAAAACGCATAGGAGGACTGCCAATGAAGGACAGCATAATGCTAACATACCTGACTGATTTAAGCCATAACAATGACCGCCAATGGTATCACGCCCATAAAGAGGAATTCCTGGCAGCTAAGACTGAATTTGAAGGCCTGGTCCAGGAACTGATTTACAGGATTGGGAAAACCGACAGCAGCATCCTGAACCAGAATCCCAGGGACCTGACCTTTAAGCTGGTAAGGGATACACGTTTCAGTCATGACAAATCCCCTTACAACCCGGCTTTCCGCGCCCATATCTCCTCCAAAGGCAAGCTTCCCATCCCGGTTGGATATTATATCATGATAAAACCCGGCGGCCAGTCCTTTTTAGGAGGAGGGCTTTTTACGGATATGTTTAAGGATGCAACCGCCATGATACGTGACCATATCCTTACCCATCCCGGCCAGTGGGAACAGGTCATCCAGTCTCCTGATTTCAAGGAGACCTTCACGGTCCAGGGCATGGCACTAAAAAATGTCCCCCGCGGTTATGACAGGGAACATCCCATGGCAGACTATCTGAAATTCAAAAGCTGGTACCTGGAGTACCCGGTCAGCGATCCGGTTGTGGAGGATACGGAGCAGTTCCTGGAACTGGCTGTGGATATTTTCCTGAAAATGAAGCCCTTTAACGATTATCTGAACCAGGCCCTTGCAGGGTTTAAAATGCCTGAGAGATGAGGGGTACGGGAAGGCTGACCGGACCGGATGCCAGGCTGACCGGACCGGATACCAGGCTAAGCGGACCGGATGCCAGGCTGGCCGGACCGGATGCCAGGCTAACCGGACTGGTTCCCGGACCGGGCAGCAGGATACGTTTGAGGGCCCGGACGTTTTTCCATGTCCAGTGCCTTCCTGATTGCGGGAATCATTTCCCTGGTGTACTGGTATCCAATCTCCACGCACGCCTCCATTTTGTCAAATGAGAGAAGTCCGGCATCCTTGGGGAGAGGCAGATGGAGCCGGAGCGCCTCGGACGGAGGGCGGCATTCTTCCAAAAGGCTGCCCATAATGGAAAATGAATGGGAAAGCACTTCAATCACGGAGTCGTCATCCGGCGCCGAGTACGGCGCCCCGACGTCCACGGCAATGACAGGCCCGGCCCCGGCAGCCTTTAAAAGCCCGCCCGGCTGGTTGTGGGTAACGCCTCCGTCCACCAGAAGCCAGGACCCTATTTTTCTGGGGGCAAATATGCCAGGCACACTGGAGCTGGCCATCATGGCCTCACACAGATAGGCGTCCCAGGTCCATCTCACATGCATCTGCGCCCCGGCTGTTTCGGAATTGGTAAAACATAGGGTCTGGCCGCTGATCAGGTCCACTGCCGGGATTACAAGCTTTACCACGGATTCATCCAGCTGCTTTCCTGCGGTAAGCTCACATAAATAGGACAGCAGCTTATCTCCCTTTATATATCCCTGGAGGCTGATTTTTCTCCCGGTGAGAAGCCTGGGCACAAACTCCATGATTCCGGAATAATCCGGGTCCAGGTAGTCATTTCCATGGGCAGCCAGCTGGCGTACTGCTTTCTCCATTTCACTGACCGGCATGCCGGAAGCATACAGCCCCGCCGCAATGCTGCCCGCGCTGGTGCCGGCCACTGCATCCGGCAGGAGCCGCGCTTCCTCCAGCGCCTTCAGTACACCCACATGGGCAGCCCCCCTGGTCCCGCCTCCTGACAATGCCAGTCCATAATGCATAAAGGTCCCCTCCGAATCCCACATCCTATGATATAGGATATGACGGAGAGGACTTGGGTGTGTTTTTATTTTCTTCCTTTTATTCCATCCAGGTCCCGGCGGACGGATTTACATAGTGGGGGGTAAACTCCACCCATCTGTAGTCCTGGATGCCATGCAGTTTAAATGGTTCATGGTCAAGATACTCTTCCAGCTGGTCAGCGGTCCCTGTCCTTATAATAAAAACGCCTCCGCCCATATCTGCCTTTAATCCGGAAATCAAGATGCTTCCCTGGTCCATGGCTTTCTGTGTATAGGCCATGTGCTGTTTCATGATGGCGTCATCCATGTTTTCCGCTGCCCGGATGATTCCTTCTACTAAAAAATATCTCACAATCACCTCTCCTGTCAGTTATTTCCTGCGCTTCTGGCCGTGCCTTGAATTGCGTTTTCCATCTGCGGGTTCTTTTGGTATTATACCACGGATGTCCCATGGGATTCATATGTTTTGAAAAAATGGCAGGCTTCCTCCAGCATTTCCCCGCAGATTCGCACAACCAGCCCGATGCCATTGCCGGACAGGCTGTCAAAATGAATCCCGCACTCCACGCTGACCGGCTCCCCAAGGATACGGCAAAGGGTTTCTGACCACTGGCTGCTGATTACCCCGTCTTTGTGTCCCGGAAACTGGACAGTCGTTGTGTCCTGTCCCGGCTCGGTCCGGCTGAAAGCGCCCACATGGGTCCTTGAGCCTCCTATGATCATGACTCCGGCCCCCTCGTCCAGACGGAACATATATGCCCTGATGCAGCCGGAGACCTCCGGCTCATCAATCCATCTTTCTATCATGGCAGGGCAGGGCGGCTTTTCCATACGGTCCTTATCCATACGTTCCTTTTCCATACGGTCCTTTTCCATATCCGTCAGCCTCCCCAACGCCTGAATCCTTCATATTCCATGCCCAGCTGGTCCATTATCCTTCCCACCACATGGCCGGTCATCTCCTCCAGTGTTTCCGGCTTATGATAATAGCTGAGGACCGGCGGAAGGATGACCGCGCCCATCTGGGACAATTCGTACATGTTGCGCAGATGAACCGGGCTCAGCGGGCATTCCCTGGCCACCAGCACCAGCCTGCGCCGCTCCTTCAAGGTCACATCCGCTGCCCTGAGGAGCAGGTTATCACTGTATCCGCTGTGAATTCCCGCCAGGGTCTTCATGCTGCACGGGACCACGGCCATGCCCAGGGTCTTAAAGCTTCCGCTGGCCAGGGCCGCGCCCAGGTCCTGGTTGTCATAGACCACATCTGCCAGCTGCCCGATCTGTGCCGCGGACATCCCGGTTTCCTGTTCAATGGTCATGGCCCCGCCTTTTGAGATGACCAGGTGGGTCTGCACCCGCTCTTTTTTAAGCGCCTTTAAAAGGGCGGCCGCAATGGGCGCGCCCGAGGCGCCGCTGATTCCTATGACAATCCTGTCAGCCATTTTTCCGGATCCACCTCCATGAAACGCGCCCTGACAAACCGCTTCTTCTGGTCATAGGGCACGGTACAGTCAAAGATTGTCTTGCATGCAATGCCCTTCCCACGGATGCCGGGCGAACACTCCGGGGTATTGGACGGGTCCAAGGGATGGCAGCGCACGCCGGGAATCGTGATGATATCCGCATCTCCCTGGAACCTGGTATTCATGGCCCACAGTACATCGCTCATGTCAAAACAATCCACATCCTCATCCACCAGGAACACATGCTTTAACTCGCTGAACGCTGAAAATGCAAGCAGGGCCGCCTGGCGCTGCCGCCCCTCGTCGCTTTCCGTCTTTTTTTGGAACTGCAGCACCGCCATGTATTTGCCCCCTCCTGCCGACGGACAGTATACATTCTTAAGCCGACCTGGCATGGCTTTTTCCACCATGCCGTAGATGCTGGCCTCTGTGGGGATTCCGGCCATGGACACATGTTCCTCGCTGGGACCGATACAGGTCTGCATGATGGGATTTTTCCTGTGGGTCACTGCCTTTACCCGGATGAGCCGGCACTGGCTGCTGGCAGGGCCTGTATAGCCCGGAAATTCCGGCATGGCGAATCCCGTATGGCTGTTCTTGTCCTCCTGGACCCGCACGCCCGGAACCACTTCCCCTTCAATCACATACTCCGCATTGGCAATGGCCCTCTCCGCAACCGTAAGGCATATGCACAGCTTCACCGGCTCTCCCCTGAGCGCGCCTGCAATGGACAGTTCATCGTACCCGAGGGGGGTTGTGGGCGGCTCAAAGCAGGAACCGATTTCAATGGCAGGGTCCACGCCAATGCTGATGGATATGGGCAGGGTCTGTCCCAGTTCTTCCGCCCGTTCCGCCATGGCGCCTATATGCCGCGCCCCCGGGGTAAAGAAAATGGACAATTCATCCTTTCCCTGGATGCAGAGGCGGTGGATGGTCACATCACTGGCCCCTGTGTCGGGATGGCTGGCATAACACATTCCCAGGGTGATATATGGCCCCGCGTCATCCGGCGTATTGGTGGGCGCGGGCACCAGCCTGGCCAAATCGAATCCCGGTTCTTCTGCCAGGTGCACCACTTCCTGACAGGCTGCCTTTTCCTCTGACACAACCGGATTAAGGGGGTGTGACGCACATTCCCACAGCTTTTTCCCCAGTTCCTCAGTCCGGCAGCCAAGAAGGGCGGCCACTCGGGTCCTGCTTGAAAGGAGGCCGATTGCCACCTTTGCGCCCGGGTGTCCTTTTATCCTGTTAAATACCATGGCAGGTCCTTCCTTTGTGGGGCGCATGACCGTACCTCCCGCGCCGATGTAACGGTATACGCCGGAAAGCTCCGCCCTGGGGTCCACCTCCACCTCTGTCTCTGCGTACTGGCCTGGCATTGATTTTAAAAGCTCCAGGGCAGAACGCAGGTCATTTACCTTTTGTCCCACCTGATATACCTCCTCTTCTTCATTTTTCCATAAAAAACTTCTATGTCCAGTTTATATTCTTTCATCTATGGAATCAATTCAAGTTGTGGTATAATTGTTTCCATAATGGAATTATTGGAGGCAGGCCATGACATTTGAACAATTACAATGCTTTATTGCATCCGTGGAGGAAAAGACCTTTTTAGATGCAGCCCATTCCCTTTATATCTCCCAGTCCTCCCTTTCCAAACAGATCATGAAACTGGAACAGGAGCTGGGGGTCATGCTTTGGGACAGAAGCAGGCGCAAGGCCGGACTGACAGAGGCCGGGAACATTTTTTACCAGGACGCCCTTATTCTGCTGAAACAGCACTCCCAGGCCAGGAACCGGCTGGACCGGTTCCGGACAGAGTCACAGCTGACACTGTCCGTGGGCACGCTGCCCATCCTAACCCAATACCAGCTCACGCCCGGATTCCGGGACTTCCAGGCAGCCCATCCCGGCATACGCCTGTCCCTTCATGAGGTGGAGGAGCTGGAACTGATGGAGGGGTTTGAAAAGGGGATTTATGACCTGGTAATCGGCCGGGAGGCTATGTTTTACGGGGCCAACTGCCAGACACAGCTCATTGCCGGCGACCAGCTGGCTGCCGTGCTGGATTCCAGCCACCCCCTGGCGGCCAGAAGCAGTCTTTGCCTGGAGGAACTGAAGGATGAGGATTTTATATTCATGAATCCTTACACCTCCATCTATAACCTGTGTGTAATCCGGTGCCGTGAGGCCGGTTTTTCCCCCAGGATCCTGCGCACCGCACGGGTTGAGTCCATACTGAGCGCAGTGCTCATTGGCGAGGGGATCAGCCTGCTGGCAGGGAACAGCGTGCGCATATTCAAACCGGAACACATTGCAGTCATTCCGCTGACGCCAAAAATTCCCCTCCCCGTGGTCCTTGCCAGGCATAAGGGACGCCCGGTCACCAGGGCAATGGAGCTGTTCTGGAACACGGCCTTTGCCGGTATGGCGTGAATAGCAGGCGCACTGTGCAAAGACAGCGGCTGTCATGCTTAGTGACGGACCGGTGGGGCGCGTGAATAGCAGGCGCCTGTACAAAGACAGGGCGCCTCCGCGCAGCAATGGTCCTGTCTGCATTTAGGGGCGCCCTTAAGTGATGTGGTTTTATTCTATCATTTCCAGTGCTGTGCCGATTAGATTTCCAATCCCTTGGCGTACAGCTTATATGTTTCCAGATGGGTCAGTTCTACGTCTTCCAGCGTGACAGGATCTCCCTTTTTCACATCCCGAAGCAGGGTTGTGCCGTTTAACAGATAGAACGGCGCCAGGTGCCCGACGGACCTGCTCTCAAGAAGCTCAGGAATCAGTCCGTCTATGGAATGATGGTGGCCCTGCACCTTAAGCTCAGTGCCTTTTGGCAGATCCCTCTCCGCCACACCGGCCAGGACCGATACCTGACGGCATTCCGGGTGTGTGCCGATTCCCATTAAGTCCCCTAACAGGATGGATACCGGGGTTTCAAGGCCCATATAGTGGTATGGGTAATAGATGCAGCAGTACTTGCCGTTTTTGCTCATCACATGGCCTTTGCCCTTCAGGATATCCCACATCTTTTCATTTTCACACCTGACAATGATGAATTCACCGCCGCAGAAAGATGCCTCATCTGTTCCGCGCAGATTGTAGAACACATCCACCACGCCTGTTTTCTTTAAGATACCGCCGTCTTCCTCCGGAATAAAAATGTCCGCAAGCTCGCTGGTCTTGGCAATGGGATAGCTTAAGAACGGCGAGGAAGGCACGAATCCGGTTATGTTGGATACAAGGTTCATCTCGCACAGGTCGGCGGATATGACGCCGGTATATTTTTCCAGCATCTTACGGCGCGCCTCCAGCGTCTTTACGCCTTTGTAATACCAATGGTCCATCATTTCAGGCAAGGGCTGGGTTGTCTGGCTGCCGTCTGTCAGGGTAAATTCCCCTGTCTCCCTGTCCCAGACAAAGTCGTACTCGCTGGCCTTTCCCGCACACACCACATCAAGGCCCAGAAGCCTTGCCCATGAATAGAGGTCTAACAGGTTCCTTGGCTGGTCTCCGTTCACCAGGGAATATACCGCCCCGTTCTCAGCCGCCACCTGGTTCAGCAGCGGGCCGCACACACTGTCCGTTTCCTTGGAAACCATGTAGACGTTAATTCCCCTGCCAAGGGCTAAAAGGGCTGCGTCAGAACTTACGGCCGTATTGCCGGTGCACTCCACAAGGGCCGTGACCCCGCACTCCACCACCAGCCGGTAATCGCTGACAATCAGGACCGCATCCTCCGGCGCGCGGTCAATCTGCTCCTTATCCTGGCAGACCACAATGTGTTTTTCATCGTATCCGATTTCCTTCAGCACATCCAGGCACTCGTCCGTGTGCCTGGAGCTGATGACCCGCAGCTGCATGTGCTTTACCTTGGGAATCTGGGCAAGCAGGGTATAGCCGTAACCGCGGGTCGCGCCGATGATTCCCACTTTTGATATTTTTCCGCTGTTGTCATTTATTAAATTCGTATAATCCATATGTTTGATACTCCCCTTCATTGATTCATATACTTGATTAATCTGTTGTATTAGTCTGTTAAATTAATCGGTCTGATTCATCTAACCGTCTTACTGTGGGTTCATGGCCGGAATACAATCTTGATTGCGGCATCATCCTTGTCAGCCAAATCAAATCCGGCCTTTATGTCAGCCAGCTTAAACTCATTGGTTATTAACGGCTTGATCCTGACCGTTCCCTGGATGATCGGGCGCAGGGTGTCGGGAACCCAGACATAGCGCTGCTGCCATGTGTGGTGTACCAGACAGGTATTTACAAATTCCAGGCCGTCATCATGCCAGCGGCTGATATTCAGGGTCACCGGCGTGGTTACCCAGCTGTAGAACACAAATTTGCCGTTGTGGCGTATCATTGCGCTGGCCGCGTTAAAGGATTCCGCTGTTCCGGCAGCCTCCACCACCACGTCCGCACCGCGTCCTCCGGTCAGCGCCTTTACCTTTGCAACCAGGTCCTCTTCCCTGGAGTTGATCACCACGTCTGCTCCCAGGGATTTGGCCAGGTCCAGCTTGCCCTCCAGCACATCCACCACGATTACCTGATAGGCGCCCTTTAATTTGGAGCACTGGGCAATGATCTGTCCGGCATAACCACCGCCCATGATGACCACCGTATCCCCCAGCTGCACGCCGGTATTGAGTCCGGAGTACATGGCGCAGGCCGTGGGCTCACCCAGGGCGGCTATATCCATATCCAGGCCGTCCGGAACCGGCTGGAGCTGAAATGCCTTGGATTTGAAGTAATCGGCAAAGTTATTGTTCCAGCCGAATGCCATTACCTTGTCGCCCACTTTATAGTCGCTGACACGGTCTCCCACCGCAACAACCGTTCCCCCGCTCTCATGCCCAAGGAGGAATGGGAATTCAGGCGGCTGGCGGAATTCCGCTGTCTGGGGCGGCATGGACCCCCTGTAAAAGCTTTTGTCCGATCCGCAGATTCCCATCATATGATTCCTGACAATGATGTCATCCTCCCCGCATTCCAATTCACGTTCAATTAACTCGATGTCATATGCTTTGTTCAGGCGCGCTGCCCGTGTTACAAATTTTTCCATTTATCAGTTTCCTTTCTTATTTCTGTACTATCCGGCATCACGCCTGGTACATCCCTGCGCCAATACCGTTGAAGGGTTAAATCACATGCAGTGCAAACAGGATGCAGGTGAATATGGCGCCAATGAACCCAGCCACCGTGGACGCGCCGCCAACCGCGCGGATACCCTGGTTCACGTCCATATTGGACATGGATACGGTTACCCAGAATCCGGAGGAATTGGCATGCTTGAACATCAGGGCGCCTGTTCCACAGGCCAGGAAGGCTGCGATTGGGGAAATGCCCAGGGTTGCCAGCATTGGCTCTACCAGCGCTGCCGCCGTCATGACCCCAAGGGCATTGGAGCCGGTTACCACATGGATGATGGCCGCGATGATGATGGGAATCAGGATGGCCGGGAAGGAGGACTGCACGATGATGTCCGCAATCTTCTCAGCAACGCCTGCGTTCTTTACAAAGGTTGCCAGGGCGCCGCCCATACCGGTAACAACAATTGGCATTGCAGCTGCAACGATTCCTTCATTTACCCAGTCGTTTAATACTTTTTTGCTCTTCCATTCCTTGCCTGTGAGAAGCAGGGAAAGGATACATCCTGTAAACAGGGCTGCCAGCGGGCTGCCGATGAAAGCAAAGAAGTTTGCCACCGGCGTCTCCGGCACCATGACAGATGCAACGGTGTTAGCCAGGATTAAGAACAGGGGGAACAGGATGGGAAGCAGGGACTTTGACAGGGACGGAAGTTCCATGTGTTCAGTCTCCTCTGCCGCCTTTAAGAATTCCTCCTTTGGAAGCACTGGTGTCTTTAACGTCATGCAATAGATGGTGGCGCCGATGACGCTTGGGATTGCGACAATGAGCCCCCACAGGATGGCCTGGCCCAGAGGTACGTTTAACAGGGCGGCAGCAGATACAGGACCGGGTGTGGGAGGTACCAGGGAAGCGGTTACCAGGGCGCCCAGATAAAGGGCCGCGCCGTAGCTCATCATGGACTTCTTGGTCTGCACTGCCAACAGTGATACGATGGGGATTAACAGGATGACCACGGTATCGGCAAAAATCGGTATGCCCAGGATAAAGGAACTGAGGGCAATGGCCCAGATCATGTTCTTCTCGCCAACCAGCTTAATGGCCCATTTAGTAATACGCACAGCCGCGCCTGTTTTCTCCAGGACAGTGCCCATGGTGCATCCAAGGAAGATGACGATTGCCACGCTTTTGATGGTTCCGGAGAAGCCGCTGTTTATGGTTCCCTCAATCTCAGCCCATGGGGTTCCCAGTGCAATTGCCAGTATCAGGGCAGCAATCAGAATTCCCATTGCCGCATTGACCTTGCATTTGGAGATGAGGAAAATCATTAACAGGATTACAAGTGCAAAAACAATAAGTACATATGATGTTGACATAAAACCAACCCTCCCAAATTTGTATTTTACCGTCGGATTTCTTTTAATCAGATAATCCTGACATAACTGATTGACCGAAACCGGTCGGTAAGTTTTGATGCCAGTTTATAGAGCAAACTTCATGCCAACTTTTTCTACGGAATTATAAACATTATATAAAATTAGGAAAAAAAGAATTCCCTGTTTGTGCAAACCCAATGGCCCGAAGAGGCAGAATGGGAAAAGTGATGCAGTGAATGCAACATTTATCAAAATATTGCAACACCATACATCACTTTTCCCACTTTAGCCCTATCCGCCCTCTTTGAGACCATGTACCGCGGCTGTTTAAAAGCTGTCCTAGACAGTTACATCTGGTATTTCTGCATTTTCCTCCATAAGGTTGACCGGTCCATGCCAAGAAGCCTGGCCGCCCTGGTGCGGTTGCCATTGCACTGTTCCAGGGCCTGCCGCAGCTTTTCCGGTTCGCTTACAGGCCCCCTGTCCGGCGTCCCTTCCCCGGCAGCCGCCATGAAGGCTGCACCTGACTCCGCAGCCATATCCAGATCCGGAGGATAAAGGGCATCCTGAAGGTTTTTCTTCGTAATGATGTCCCCGGTTTTCAGCACACCGGCCCGCTCTACCATATTCTTCAGCTCCCGGATATTACCAATGAATGGATATTGATGAAGAAGGGAAAGGGCGCCCGGCTCCAACCGCGGCAAAGGCGTCCTGGTCTCCCGGCACTGGGCCTGCAGAAGATGGAGGAACAGGAGCTCCACATCATTTTCCCGCTCCCTTAAAGGCGGCAGGAACAGACGCAGCACATCCAGACGGTACACCAGGTCCCGGCGGAACATTCCCTGGTCAGAGAGCTTTGATATACTCTTATTGGTTGCGGAAATAATGCGCACATTCACGTCAATCACCTTATTGTCGCCAATCCTGCGCACCTGGCGCTCCTGAAGCACACGCAGGAGCTTGCTCTGGATGGAAGTGGATATCTCGCCCACCTCATCCAGAAACAGGGTCCCGCCATGGGCCTGCTCAAAAAGCCCCATCTTCCCGCCTTTGCTGGTTCCGGTAAAGGCGCCTTCCACATAACCGAACAATTCGCTCTCCAGAAGGTTTTCCGGAAGGGCGGCACAGTTAATGGCCACAAACGGCCCATTTTTCCGGCTGCTGCTGTTATGTATGCTCTGGGCAAACAGTTCCTTGCCGGTCCCTGTTTCCCCCACAATGATCACATTGGAATCCGATGCAGCATACCGCCTGGCCGTCTCTATGGTCTGGTCAATGACCCGGCTCTGGTGGATGATATCCTGAAACGTATATTTTGCCTGGAATCCCCGCTCGCTGAGCTTGCGGCGTATCTGGCTTTCCAGGTTCTGGATCATTGTGATGTCGGACAGGAAGAACACCACCCCTGAAATTTCTTTGTTGGCAATGACCGGGGTGCAGCTGACAGACACCGTGACCCTGGTTCCGGGAATGGTAAGGATCCTGCCGCTCTCCTCCTGCCCGCTGGTAATCACACAACGGAACATTTTATACAGGTAGGGAAGGGCCTGCTTTAACGGGCGGTCCATCAGGCTGATATCCCCGTTCATCTGCCGGATGACCCGGTTGCGGACCTGGATGACCCCGGCTGCATCCACATAGAGCAGGCCGTCCTTGGAGGAATAAATGATGGTTTTATACATCTGGGAAATAATCCTCTGGTGGCGTATCTGGTCCACGGTATGGATTGCCTCATCCACTGCCTGGAGCACCGTGTCCTCGCCGGTCCGTATCACCACGGCCGGGAAATCCTTCTGGCGCGCCACGATATTGGCGGAATATCCCCCAATCAGCGCATCACAGCCAGCGGCAATGGCCTGGTCAAGCTTTGCCGGCAGTTCCTCATGGCGGACCGGCGCATGGACCTCCACATCGATTTTAAAAAAACGGCATATGTTCTTCACTTCATACATCTGACCGCCGAAACCAAGGACAGCTACCTTTTTTGGATGGTACATCTCGCAGCACTCAGAGATGGCCCTTACCATGTCATACCCGGATATGGACAGTCCGATGGTGGGGACCTGCTTGTATTTGGCCACTGTCTTCTGGGCCGTATATCCCCTGGCTATGATGGCATCATACTCATCTGCCGGGAAGTCGGGCGTATCCTCCACCGTCATTACCCGGATGTCTGCGTTAAGCCGCTTTTTCTCCGGGTGATGGGATATGACATGCTCTACCTTTTCTCTTAATTCAGGATACGGGACAATAAACAGAAGACGAATCATATATTACCTCCACCATGGGTTTATCAAAAGTGTTGCATCGATGTTGCATTTGCCTGATTATATAACAACCCAGGATTTAAAGTCAACCAAAAAACCATCGGATTCCAGCTCCGACAAGACAAAGACACGTATTTTTCCAATCCGCTGTGCCTGGCATGGAATTTGCTATATAATAACAGGGAAGTACCGTATCATATTTCAGAAAGACAGGTCAGAAGGAGGACTACAGATGGCGGTTTTAGGATGCATTGCCGATGATTTTACCGGAGCCAGCGATGCGGCTTCGTTCCTGGTAAAGGGAGGGATGAGTGTACGGCTTTATAACGGCATTCCGGATATACAGGCACAGGACAATGAAACAGGCAGACAGGAGGAAGAGGCCCAGGCCGTGGTAATCGCACTGAAATCCAGGACCCAGGAAACGGCCCGGGCCGTGGCCGACAGCCTTGCGGCGGCCCGGTTCCTGATCAGCCAGGGAGTGAAACAGATTTATTTTAAATATTGCTCCACCTTTGATTCCACCCCCACAGGCAATATCGGGCCAGTGGCAGACGCCCTGATGGATTTTATGAAGGCACATTACACCATCCTTTGTCCCGCCCTTCCGGTCAATGGCCGGACAGTGGAGGACGGGCGGCTTATGGTGGACGGCATTCCCCTCCACCACAGCCACATGAAGAACCATCCGCTCACCCCCATGTGGGACAGCCGGATTGATAAGCTGATGGAACCACAAAGCCGTTATTCCTGCCGCTGCATGGGGGCGCGGGAACTGGATGATTTCGCAGCAGGGGTTGACTCCGGCAAAACCGGGGACAGATTGTCCGGGGGACCATTTTATATCATCCCGGATTACAGGAGCCAGGAGGACGGGGAAAGAATCGCATCCATGTTCGGTCATCTCCCCCTTCTTACAGGGGGCAGCGGCCTTTTGGAGCCCTTGGCCAGACAATGGACAGAAAAGCTTTCCTTCCAGGGAAGGATTCCGGATAACGCCACTGCTGGAATGGCCCTGCTCCTGGCAGGCAGCTGTTCCAAGGCCACCCTTTTACAGATTGCATGGTACCAGGGCCAGGGCGGCCCCTGCTACCAGCTGAACCCAAAGGAAATGCTGGAGGGCAGGCAGACCCTTGATGACGCATGGAGGTTTGTGGAGGAGCACGCAGGCGGAACCGCCGCCGTCCTTGTATACAGTTCCGACACCCCGGAAAAAGTAAGGGAATACCAGAAGCTGGGGGCGGAAAAGGTGGCTGCCGCACTGGAAGGCGCTGCCGCCGGGCTGGCTGTCCGCGCAGTAAAGGCCGGATATACCAGGATTATATCCGCAGGTGGAGAGACCTCCGGGGCAGTTACCAAAGGCCTGGGCTTTTCCTCCTACTGGATGGGTGGAAGCGTGGCTCCCGGGGTACCGATCATGGTACCGGCGGAAAGACCGGATATCCGCCTGATCCTTAAGAGCGGTAACTTTGGGCAGGAGGATTTCTTTGGACGCGCCCTGGCAATGACAGCAAAACCAAACACCCCGTCCCATGGGGCGGGTCAATAACCAAAAGGAGGAAACATGGAAGACTTACTATTAATAGAAAAACTGGAAGCAGCCGTATGGGCTGCCCACAGCCTGTTTGAACGCGGAAAGACCGCTGGTTCTTCCGCAAATATGAGTTTCAGGCACAATGACCTGGTTTATATCAGCGCCAGCGGTTCCTGTTTCGGCACCATGTGCAGGGAAGATTTCGCTGCAGTCAGGATGGACGGCACACCTGTATGGGACCAAAAGCCCAGCAAGGAGTGGCCCCTTCACCTGGCGCTCTATGGAAAATCCGCAGATATAGGGGCGGTCATCCACACCCACAGCACCTACTCCGTACTCTGGAGTTTTGTCCCTGCCCGGTCAGTGTCTGACTGCATACCGGACCACACACCTTATCTGAAAATGAAGCTGGGGACCGTGGGCCTGATTCCCTATGAAAAGCCTGGCTCCGAAGCCCTTTTCTCAGCATTCAGGGAACGGGTCGGTGACAGCAACGGATACCTGCTCAAAAACCACGGGCCGGTGGTACCGGGCAGATCCGTCATGGACGCTTTCTATTGTCTGGAAGAGCTGGAGGAAAGCGCGCGGATTGCCTGGGAACTGTACCGGGCCGGGCTTGGACAGGGCTGAGACAGTTCCCGGGACAGGGACTGCGGTCTTCCTGGGACAGGGACTGCGGCCTTCCTGGGACAGGGACTGTAGTCTTCCCGGGACAGGGACTGCGGTCTTCCCGGGACAAAGACTGCAGTCTTCTCTGCACAGAGACTGCAATCCATGATGGGGATTGGATATTACAGTAAATAAGGACTGGCGCAAAAAGACAGGCATCCTCCGGTTTTTTCCTCCGGCCCGCCAGTCTTTTTGCATCAGCCCCTTTATGGGTGTCCCTATTCCTGTCCTTCCGGCAGCGCCCCCTTGGCCTGTTCCTCCTCGTCTGCATGGCCGGCGCTCTCCTTGCTCTCCTTCAGTTCTTCCACAGAGTCCTTCAGTTCCTTACCCTGGCTTTCGGCCAGCTGGTCCGCCTGGTCCCTTAAGCCGGCAAGTTCCCTTTCCTTTCGTTCCAGGGCGCCCATTTCATTATCAATCATGTCCTTGACCGTAACGCCCTCCCCTTTGCTTGACAGCACATCCACATGAAGTTCCCCCATGCCAAGCTCGGCTTCCTTGACATGAATCTCTCCTTCCACACGGTCTTTCACCGAAGAAACCGTCTGCGCATGTTTAATGCCCTCAGACAGATTGGCCAGGTTGCTCAGATATTCTGTCTCAGCCTGTTCTTCCGTCCTGGCGGTATGGGACCTGCCTGACTTTTTCTTATCGTCCTGGCCAGCGGCCTCTTTGGCCTGCTGGGCATAGAGTCCTGCAATCTGCTTATCAATATCAGCCAGCTGCCTGCCGTAGTTTTTCAGCTGGTCCTTAATATCCTCCACCTTGCCGCCGTTTTTAAGCGTGTCCTCAATCAGGCTGTTTTTCCGGTCCATGATGGACTGTTTCTGCTTTGTCAGGTTGTCTATCATGCTCATCAGCTTCCCCTGGGGCGAAAGCGTCAGACGGTCCTTCCTGGCCCTGTTCCCCTGGCTTTCCCGGCTGCCGGCAGCCCCCCTTTTTGCAAAAGATGCATTGACCCTTGCAGCATTGATGACCGTATTGCGGGGCTGTCCCGCACTAAATTGAATCCTCATCCTGTATCCTCCCTCTTGGCCGATAGTAAATTTCTTTTTCTGTTACTTATATTATCGTACCATCAGGGAGGAAACTTTACGGTATTATAGGAATCCTTCCTCACTTCATATGCCGGTCCGCAAAATCCATGAAACAATTCCAGTCATACTCATCCATATCATGGTTCCCGGTCTTATGGTGGTGCCCAATCCTGCCTTCATGCAGCGGATGCTCCGGCATGGGCTTTTCCCGCCAGGCCATCCCTGTCACACCAAGAAGCCGGTAGACCGGGTCTGCCTGTACACAGGATTCAAACTGGCCTTCCGGATCCGCCCAGCTGTCAAATGTTTTGGAGGTGGTATATACCAGCCTGGGGGCAATGAGGGCCAGCAGCATGTGCTGGTCAAAAGGAAGCGCTTCCTCATTGTCCTTATATTTCTGATAATTAGGACAGAACCAATAGGGGAACCGGTTAACAATGTCCTTTATCCGCTCTCCCCTGGACCCCCGTGCAATGGCGTCCCCGCTGTTTCCTGCGCAGCTGCTCACAGCCATGGCAAAACGCTGGTCCACCGCCGTACACCACAGGGCTGTCTTCCCGCCCCTGGAGTGCCCCACCACGGCCACCCTCTTCTCATCAATCAAAGGGTCTGTTTCAAAATAATCCATAATCCGGCTGGCAGCCCAGGCCCACACGGTTATGGCGCCCCAGGCATCGCCAGGCCGGTCCTCCCTGTATTCCGGGAACAACTTGTGGAAACAGGTGCTAAATCCCTCGTCGTAATCCGGTGCAACCTCCTGGGTACGGAAGGCCGCGCAGGCATATCCTCTGGATATGATTGTCTCAGCCGGATAGAACGGGCTGAGGAAATGCCTGGCAGGATCGCTGTCCCTGATTCCCCGGTTGCAGATTGTTATGAATGCCGGTACCGGCCGGCTTTGTCCCACCGGGATGAACACGACAAAGTTAAAACTGAAATGGTTTCCTCCCCGGATGGCCTCCACTTCCACTGTCCGGCGCAGGGCCCGGCCCTCCATAATCTCCATTCCCTGCCTGGAATCCGCCACCCGGATTTTTATTTCCACATCCTTCATGTCAGGCAGACGTCCATACTCCTGACTCCGGAACAGTTCCAGGATTTCCGGCCTGCGTTTTTCATACCATATCCTGCTGTCACTCACATCCGTACCGTCCAGACAGGTGAGGACCGGCGGCACATTCCTTTTATTCTCCGGCATCTGAATCATTGTTCCTGGCCTCCTTTTTTACATTGAATTTTATATCGCTGGGCGCGTAGCCAAACTGCTTTTTAAAAACCTGGAAAAAATACGCGTAATCACTGTACCCAAGCATGCGGGCCACTTCATTGACCCTGTTCTTGGGGTTCCTTAACAGGATACGGGCATTTTCCATTTTCAACATAGTGACATAGGAGGAAAAACCTGCTCCTGTCTCCTTTTTGAAACATTTACTGAAGTGTGACATGGAAACCAGCAGCTCGTCGCACACATCACTAAGCGAGATATTGCGGTGGATATTCCGGTCCACATAGCTGATTGCCCGGGATACCATGGATGAGTAACCCGGCAGGCCGGAGCGGATTGCGTAAAGCCGGGCCTCCAGGCTGCCCATCCGGGCGGGCATGGACTCCGCCTCTTTTTTGCGCAGGGTGTCTGCCACATGTATAAGCGCCTGTTCCATCTCTTCCGTCATAATGGGCTTTAAAAGGTAATCGCATACCCCGTAACGTATGGCCTGCTGGGCATATTCAAACTGGCTGTAACCGGAAATGATGATGAACTGGACATCCTTCCTGGCGCCCTTTATTTTCTTTATCACATCCAGCCCGTTAAAGCCAGGCATCTGTATATCAATTATCACAATATCCGGCGCCGCATCGTGGATCAGCTCCAGTCCGGCAATCCCGTCGTATGCGGTACCGGCCACGCGGCAGCCGCATTTTTCCCAGTCCGTGGATTTGGAAATTGCCTCCACTGCTATCTTATTGTCGTCTATGATTACCACTGAATACATTCTTCATCCCTCCCTTTCCTGCCTCAGGATGTGCTGCCGGCAAAACCCGGTCATGATCCGCACTTCAGCGGCAGCGTAAGCCTGACTTCCGTATATTCGTGGTGTTCCGACCGGATGGAAAGCCCATATTCTTTTCCATAAAGCATCTGGATGCGGTCCTGCACATTCCGTATCCCTATATGTCTGGACTCACCCATTCCGTCCATCAGCTGTTTCAGCTTTTCAGGTGCGATTCCCCCGCCGTCATCCCATACAGAGATGACCAGGCAGCCTCCTTGCTCCCGGACCCGGATCCGGATGGTACAGGTCCCAATCATGGGTTCCATGCCATGGACCAGGGAGTTTTCAACAATGGGCTGCAATATGTAGGTAGGTATCCCCACATCCAGGAAGCGTTCATCCACATCCCATTCAATATTCAGCCTGTCAGGGTATATATCCTTATACAGCTCCAGATAGTTTTGGGAATATTCCAGTTCTTCCCTGAGCTGGCAGGAAACATTCCTCCTCTCCAGGTTTCCCCGGAAGAACTTGGACAGCATGCATATCAGCCTGCTGACCTGACTGTCCCCGTTAATCTGCGCAATCCCGTTAATGGACTGAAGGATATTAAACAGGAAATGGGGGTTGACCTGGGACTGGAGTTCATGATAGCGGAATTCCAGCAGCTGGTACTGGTTCTGCTGCTGTATCTCCTTATCGCGCACGACCTGGTCCATCAATGCCTTAATCCTGCCTGACATTTCCTGGATATTGAATGCAAGCACATCCATCTCATCCCCTTTGCGGAACAATGTGGGTTCCAGGTCAAAGTCGCCCTTGGATACCCGGTGTATGTTTTCCAGGAGTATTTTCAGGTTTTTTGCCATGTTCCCGAACATCAGCCACAGGGAAATGATGATTACCAGGAACACAAGCAACCCGATTCCCGATATAAGATATAAAAGGTCTGAGAACCGTTTATTCTTTTCCGCCATGTCTATGACATGGGCAATCTTAAGCTTCCCCCTGTTAATGGGGTATTCAGCGTAAAGAGAACCGCGCCGGTGTCCCCGGGAGGGCTGCCCTTCACTGCATGGTTCATTCCCTGATTGGGTTCCCTGCCCATAGGAGGAATCCGTGGAATATATGGGAACCCCATTCCTGTCATAGAGGGTAAAGCTTCCCACTTTGCTGCTGTCAATGTGCTCAAATATGGCTTTCAGGGATTTGTTTTTCACCTCCGCCACAATGTATCCGCAAAACTTCATGGTATTGGTGTCAAAAAGGCTGCGCATCAGCACAATCCCATCCTCATTGGCGCTTGTAAGCCACACAATGTTGCCGGGCCTGTCCGAAAGGTTTTCCTTGTTATCCATGTATAGGGAAAGAAGTTCGATGCTCCCCGGCACAGTGCCCTTAGGCCGGGAATCACGGTAGGCCATATAAACCTCGTTCCTCCTGTCAATCACCGCAATCCAGTTGATGTCATCATTCATGCTCAGCATTTCTTCCAGATGGTTCCGGATCCTCAGGCGCTGGAAAGGGATTTCCTTTCCCTTATCCTCCTCCCTCACCCCGCTGAGCAGAGAGCCGAACCGTTCATTGGTGGCTGTCAGCGGCACTGTCTTCTCCGCCAGCTCCTTTAAGGTAATATCCACGTTCTGGCAGATCTGCCCTGTCAGCGTATCCGAGTGGTATGTCAGCTCTTCCTCAAACCGGCTGCAGCTGGCTTTATAAATCCACAAAAGGGCAATGAAGAACGTGATACCCAGCAAAAGGGTGACCACAATCATTTTACAATATAATGTCTTCCTGAAATGTATCCTGTTCCCCGGCTGTTCCATCCCCCGTACCTCCGCCTTCGCGGGAACACCTGTCATGTCCCGCTCCTTTTTTTCCCAAATATAACAACTGGCCTTAATCATGTCAATGCGTGCGGGGGCTTTTATACAGGTATGCTCATCCTTTCACTGCCCCGGAAGTAATGCCGCCGATGATATATTTCTGCAGGCTCAGGTACAGGATCAGGATAGGAATCATGGACAGGATGAACAAGGCAAATGCCAGCCCCAGTTCAATACTGTTCTCGCCAAAAAAGAAATACTGGGTCAGGGGCACATTGCGGACCGCTTTCTTCTGAAGCAGGGTCAGGGACATCTGGAAATCATTCCACACATTCAGGGTGTTAAGTACCACGGATGTGAGGATGATGGGTTTCATCAGCGGGAACACGATCCTGAAAAATACGGAATACAGGCCGGCCCCGTCAATGGCCGCAGCCTCCTCCAGTTCCCTGGGAATACTCTTAACAAATCCCGACACCAGCAGCACTGTAAATGCAATCTGGAACCCTATCTTGGCCATGATGAACCCATGAAGCGTATTGAGCAGCCCCCATTTCGTCATATCAATGTACAGAGGCGTCATGATGGACTGGAAGGGAATGATCATGGCTCCCACAAAAATATAATAAATGGCATTGTATAACCGGTTATTCTTTCTTGCAATCATATACGCCGACATGGTGCAGATCAATGTGATGGCCAGCACGGCCGCCACCGTGGTCACAAGGCTGTTTTTCATGGCCAGCCCGAAGCCCGAGGTCTCAACGGCCCTTGTAAAATTGTCCCAGTGGATGATCTTGGGAAATGCCAGCCTGTTGCTTACCATCTCCGGCTTGGACTTTACCGAATAAATGACTGCAATATAAAACGGACTAATCACAAATAAGGTAACAGCCAGCTTAAACACCAGGAACAGTCTGTCTTTTACGGTCTGTTTCATTATATTTCCACCTCCCTGGCCCTCAAAGTCCTGGACACAATGGTACTCACGGCAAATATGGCAATGGTGAACACCACTGCAATGGCCTGGCCGTAGCCGGCCCGGAAATAGGTAAACAGATTATTATAAATCAGCATGGCCACTGTCTCCGAAGCCCGTCCCGGGCCGCCTGCCGTTGCCGCCATGGGATAATCAAACACCTTCATGCCCCAGGCAAGGAGCAAGGTAAAGTTGGTAGTGACTGCCGGGGCAATCATGGGAAATGTTATATCTTTAAATTTCTGCCAGCGTGTGGCGCCTTCCAAATCAGCTGCCTCATAGTAATCCGAAGACACGCCCTGTATGGCCGCAATGTACACCACCATGCAGTAACCGGCATCCCTCCACACGGATATCACGGCCAGGCCAAACATGACCCAGGTGGTGCTTCCCAGAGGGCTGGGCACTCCGAATATATCATAAAATACATCGCTGTACACATATCTCCATATGTAGGACGACAGTACCAGGCTGAGACAGTAGGGTACAAAGATGCAGGTCCTGAGCACATTATTAAGCTTTGATACCCTGGAAATCATCAGGGCGAACATAAGGCCCAGAAGATTGGAGCCTATCATGGTCACTGCTGTAAATACCAGGGTATTCTTTGTGGCATTGATTACATTTGCATCCTTAAAGATCCTCAGATAATTACTCATACCCACAAATGTCTTATCCGGGCTCATGCCATCCCATTTTGTAAACGATATGGGAAAGCCCTGTAAAAATGGATAGGCCACAAAAATGGAAAACATGATTAGGGCCGGCAATATGAATGTAAATTCCTGAAACCTTTTTTTCGTTTTATGGTTCATTCTCTCCTCCATTTCACTATGTGCACTCCCGGCGTCTCCCCTGCCCCCATCTTTGGGGCCGGAATCCGGGAGTCCACCGTCCATCAGGGAGGCCCGGCAACCGGACCTCCCTGACCTTCCGTACCGTTATGTCACCTTGTCATGGACAATCCACCGGTTTTTATGAAGTTGAAAAACTATTGCCGGATGGACCCTATCTCATCATCAATGTCTTTAAGCAGCTTTGTCACATCCCTCTGGCTGTCATCCAGTGTGACAAACTCCTGCAGCTTGGTGCGGAATGCAGTGGAGTACTCCGAGGTATAATCCGGAACCAGGCTCTTTGACACAATCATGTCATTGTCAATATAGGTCTTTATTTCCTTGATGAATGCATCGGCATCATCGGTTGGCACCGTGATGTTGCTGGTCATCAGCTTGGCAGTGCCCATCCATGTCTTGGAGCATTCCTCACCGGCAAAGAAATTAAGAAGTGTCATGACCTCGTCCTTGTGCTCGGTCTGCTGGGAAACAATAAACACGTCATCAATGCCAATCCAAAGCTTGTTTTGCTCCGGATCATCCGACCATGGCGTGGGGAACATACCGAAGTCCCCGTCCGGGGCAGCGGCAATCACATCCCCCATCAGCCATCCGCCGTTCATATACATGGGCCTCTGGCCTGCCGCAAAGTTCTGGATACCCTGGGTCTGGTCAACCGCCGTATCCCCGGCATCCTTATAGGAGGCAAACTTTGAGAACATCTCCATGGCTTCCACAACCACCGGGTTGCCGGATAAATCCTTTACGCCGTTCTGGGTATCCATCCATACATTTTCATTGCCCGTGCCCGCCGCCATGCTGGTAAAGAAGGAATCCAGTTCATGGAACACGCCGTGTATGAAGTTATAGGGATGGATCATGGGATAAATTCCCTTGTCCATGAACGTATCACATACCTTGAAGAAGTCGTCCTTGGTCTTGGGCACCTCCACCCCTGCCTCATCAAACATTTTCTTATTGTAAAAGGTTGCCTTTACCTGGGCATCAATGGGAAAACCATATACGCCGCCGTTCACCGTACACTCATCCACCAGCATGGGCAGCACATTGGTCATGCACGCTTCATCCTTAAGGTCCATGAAGTATCCGCCGTCCACAAACTCCTGCATGGTCTGTGGTTTTCCGAACATGATGTCCGGCGCCTCCCCGGCAGCAATATAGTTTTTATAGGTTGCAATATAGGATGAGGATGCAACCACTTCCACATCCACATGGATTTCAGGATGGGCCTCGTTAAATGCAGCCAGCATGGCATCCAGCGCGTCCCTCTTGGCCTGCTCGCCCATATAGTGTACCAGACGGATGGTAACCGGTTCCCCTGAACTTTCTGTTTCCCCCTTATCCCCATCTGCCTTGGCTTCCTCACCGGATGCAGCTGCCTGGGCCGTTGTGTCCGGCGCTGCCGCGGTCCGGCTGCCGCCTCCCGATGAACAGCCTGCTGCTGATGCTGCCATGAATGCAGCTAACGCCAGGGCCGATGTGCGTTTTACAAAATTTTTCCTCATCATACATCCTCCTCTTATCTGTAAATGGTTATAACAGAATTTTAGCAGACCAGGGCATTTACTTATATACGAATTTTTAGCTGTATTATTATATTTCTTGTTATTTTTTGACATAAATAGTGTATTATGCACAAATTATTACAAGATTTCTTATTTTAGGGTTTCTTCTATTGCCGTTTTTCCTTCATACGGATTTAAAAAAGGCTGCCCGGGAACGGGCAGCGCAGACTGTAGACAAAGCCCAAGGCTCACGCCTTGGATTTTTCGTTAAAAGAGCTA
>OLQS01000283.1_pt1 | contig 34533 bp, 27 predicted proteins | sample 1672291 | NCBI WGS metagenome assembly OLQS01 (sample SAMEA3136668, study PRJEB25190) | human gut metagenome | biome: human gut; feature: human-associated habitat; material: faeces | place: Austria | collected 2013
TAATAATGTAACATAAATGTAAAAATAAAAAGGTGAAAGTGCATAATATTTTAGGAAAAGATACTGGAAAAATGTAGTGAATCTATAAAAATAATTACAAATATTTCAAATCTAATAAAAAATGTAACAAAGATGTTAAATCTCCATTGACTGCAAAAGTTAAATCCCATATAATTAGCCATACATCCCGGAAAAACATGCACAAAGTGGGGATTGACCCACTGGAACAAAAACAAGAATTGGGCTCCGGCATGTTGAGATAGGGGAGTCCAGGAAAGAGGAGCATGTATGCTTACATTACATTCATTCCTTCAGTCGGTTGTTCTCTTTGTTAAATCACTTGCAGTGAAAGTCACAAAGCAGATGTACCGATCCTCGTCAGTCCTGCTGACCGGTATGATGGTGGTTGCCATTATTGCATTTTCAGCCGAGGGGTTTGGAGGCGGGGGCAAGAATGCCCTGGCTGCGCCCATTGCTGATGAAAGTCAGGAAGAAGAACAGGCGGAGGAACCTGAGGGAAGCGGTCTGGTTACGGAAGCAAAAGTACAATTCGGACTTTTAGATACTGACAGCGAAGGCCAACAACTGGCTGGTGCGCTGTTAGAGGCAAATGTCCGTGAAAAGCAGAGACAGCAGGCAGCTGCACAGACCCAGATTGAGACACTTCAGAAACAGATATTAAAAGAGAAACAGGAAGAGGAAGCAAGGAAGAAAGCCGAGGAAGAGCGCAGGGCTTCCAGGAGGATCCGGTATACGGATGAGGATTACCAGGTCCTTTTGCGTATTGTCCAGGCAGAGGCAGGCATCTGTGATAAAAGAGGCAAGATACTTGTGGCAGATGTGATCATTAACCGGGTATTGTCAAAGGAGTTCCCTAACAGTGTAAAGGCAGTTGTATACGAGCCATCCCAGTTTCAGCCCGTTTCCAACGGCGCCATCAACTCTGTGAAGGTCACGGCCGAGACAATCGAGTGTGTGGACCGCGCCCTGGATGGGGAGGATTATTCCAACGGAGCGCTGTACTTCATGAACCGGAGAGGTTCCGGCAGCGCGGCGGCCTGGTTTGACAGGCACCTTACCTATCTTTTTGCACATGACGGTCATGAATTCTTCCGGTAGGGGAAGCATGGACCGGATAAAAAAACGATTGAGTTTCCCATGGCTTTAGGTGTATACTTGTAATGAAAAATAATCACACAAAGGAGAATGGGATATGATATTTGATGAGAAAAAAAATCTTGATTTTTACAGGAACCTGGGCGTGGACGGCAGGTATGCAAAAGCAGTGGATTTCCTGCAGAACACGGACCTGGGCGCATTGGAACCGGGCAAGTATGAGATTGACGGCAAGAATGTTTATGCCAATGTGACGGCTTATACCACCATCCCGTGGGAAGAGGCAAAGTACGAGGCCCATGAGCATTATACGGATATCCAGTATGTGATTGAGGGCAGCGAGGTCATGACCTATGCGCCTGTCCATGAGATGACGGTAAAGACCCCTTATAATCCTGACAAGGATGTTGTATTTTTTGAGAATACCACGCCGGGACTTCAGATCCTGGCAAAGGCCGGCCAGTACCTGATCTTTCAGCCATGGGACGCCCATAAGCCGAAGGCGGCTGACAAGGAGCCGGCTCCTATTAAGAAAGTGATTGTGAAAATCAAAGAAGATTAGTCCGTGTAAGCGGACATGGTGCCCATGGGTGCGTTGGCGCCCGCGGTACCGGGCTTGTCCGGCAGTGTAAGGCTGCCGGGCTTTTTTTGTTTTTACAGCGGGAAGCCTCCGGCGCAGTTTTATCCGGCGCAAAACAGGGGTTGTTACAGATGGATTTCTGACGTATACTCATAGGAAGGACACATGACATCTATGAGCGGAGGTAAACCATATGCAGCTCACCTATCTACACATACGCAACTTCAAATCCATCCGTGACCTGGAAATCCGCGGCATTGACAGGGCGCTGATCCTGGTTGGGAAAAACAATACAGGAAAAACATCGGTGCTGGACGCGGTATGTGCGGTGTGCGGCTGTTATGAGGTCCGTGAAGAGGATTTTAATGAAAAACGGCAGGCCATCCGCATTGACGCCGGATTTTGCATTGAGGAGGAAGACCTTAAGCTGTTCCACCGCAGGGGGCTTGTCAGCCAGTACAGACGTTTTGATGTGTGGAGACGTGTGTTTGGGGAGCGGCTTCCCTCCTTTAAGGATGGGGAGCTGTCTTTTACCTTCCATGTGAATCTGGACGGCAAGGTGCGCTACGAGGATCCTTACCGGAAGAATAACCCCTATATCCCCATGGTACTGCCCCATATTTACCGGATTACGGCGGACCGGGAGCTAAGGCAGCTGCAGAATGACCTGCTGATGTTCCAGGAAGATGAAGAACTGAGCCGCCTGCGTTCCGGAAGATGTATTTTTGAGGCATCCAAGAAATGCAACCACTGTTTCCAGTGCATTGGCCTGATAAACAAGAAAAAGCCGGAGGAACTGACTGCCTTTGAAACCGCCCGTCTGCTGGAATATAAGATTTATCAGCTGAACCTCAGCGGCTTTTCCAGGAAGGTGAACGAGAATTTCTTCAAGAACGGAGGTTATGAGGAAATCCGGTATACCTTAAACTGTGACACGGACCAGATGTTCTCCGTTGAGGTGACGGCCCATAACCGGCAGAGGGGCAGCGTTAAGCCGGTGGGGCTTATGGGCAAAGGCATGAGGAGTATCTACATGCTTTCCCTTCTGGAGACCTATATCAGCGAGCAGAGCCGCATCCCCAGCATCATCGTGGTGGAAGACCCGGAGATTTTCCTGCATCCACAGCTCCAGAAGACCTGCAGTGAGATACTATACCGCCTGTCCAAGAAGAACCAGGTTATCTTTAAGACCCACAGTCCCGACCTGCTGTTTAATTTCAGCATCCGCCAGATACGCCAGGTGGTGCTGGATGAGGAGCGGTATTCCGTTATCCGTGAAAAGGCAGACCTGGGCCAGATACTGGATGACCTTGGTTACGGGGCCAATGACCTGTTAAATGTTAGCTTTGTGTTTATTGTGGAAGGAAAGCAGGACAAAAGCCGTCTGCCCCTGCTTCTGGAAAAGTACTATTCCGAGATTTATGATGATAAAGGCAACCTGACCAGGATATCAATCATCACCACCAACAGCTGTACCAATATCAAGACATATGCCAATTTAAAATATATGAACCAGGTGTATCTGCGGGACCAGTTCCTGATGATACGCGACGGCGACGGCAAGGACCCGGAAGAGCTTGCGTCCCAGCTGTGCCGGTATTATGATGAGCGGAGTCTGGAAGACGCGGACCGCCTGCCCAAGGTCACAAGGCGGAACGTGCTCATATTAAAATATTATTCCTTTGAGAATTACTTTTTCAACCCGACCATCATGGCAAAGCTGGGCATTGTAAAAAGCGAGGACGCTTTTTATGACACGCTCTTTGACAAATGGCGCGAATACCTGTACCGCATCCGCAGCGGCCAGCAGCTCATGGAGATAATGGGGCGGGATTTCACTTCACCGGAAGATATGAAGGCCCACATGGAGGAAATCCTCACCTATATGAGGGGCCACAATCTCTACGACCTGTTCTACGGCCCTTTCCGCGACAGGGAGCAGGAGATACTGAGGGAATACATTGATATGGCCCCAAGGGAGGAGTTTAAGGATATACTGGACGCGATTGACCGGTTTGTGTATTTTGACAGCAGAAAGAAAGCGTGAAGGACACCGGTGCGGCAGGCAGGGGCAGCCTCAAAGGTCCTGATAACCTTAAGAAGCCGCCCCTCTTTTTTACTTTATATCCAATTGGCCGTTTACACGGAATATGCCTCTTCGGCTGTGCCTGCTTCTGCATTTTTGCCCTTGCCCAGGACGCAGGTGAACACGAAGGTGCCAAGGCAGACGGCGGCGAAGATGATTCCGGCAGGGTATGCGAAGGATGTGGGGAGCTGGAAGCCTTCCTTGGCAATCAGGATGTATGTACAGGATACGGCTGACATGAAGGTTGCAGGAAGGGCCGTAAGCCAGTAAAAGCGTTTTTTGCGGAACAGGTATACGCTTGCGGACCACAGCGCGATCATGGCCAGGGTCTGGTTGCTCCAGGAGAAGTATCTCCAGATTATCTGCACATCAATCTGGGTCAGTACGGAACCCACTGCCAGCAGGGGAACCGTGAGCATCAGGCGGTTCCTGACAGGCTTCTGGTCAAACTTGAACCAGTCTGCCAGGGTGAGCCTTGCGCTTCTGTAAGCGGTATCGGCAGAAGAAATGGGGCATGCGATAACGCCGATCATGGCAATCACTGCGCCTACGGGTCCTAAAAGGGTGAAGCAGATTTCGTATACAACGCTGGACTGTCCATTGCCAAGGGCTGTGAGAAGACCGCCCGTGCCATTGTAGAACGCAACGCCTGCCGCTGCCCAGATAAGTGCAATGATGCCTTCTGCCACCATGGCTCCGTAGAACACCCGGCGGCCGTCCTTTTCATTGGTAAGACAGCGGGCCATGAGAGGGGACTGGGTTGCGTGGAAGCCCGAGATGGCGCCGCAGGCAACGGAGATGAACATGGTTGGCCAGATGGGCGTATTGGCCGGGTGCAGGTTTTCCAGGGTGATTTCAGGTATATAGTATCCGCCTAACAGGATGGCCCCGCCAACCCCAAGGGCCATGACAATCAGGCATATCCCAAAGAACGGGTAAACCTTGCCGATTAATTTGTCAATGGGCACAAAGGTTGCGATGAAGTAATAAATCAGTACAACGGCCAGCCAGAACCTGGTATCCAGAACATTGGGTGTGAGCATGGCCAGAAGATTGGCCGGTCCGGTGGAGAAGCTGACACCGACCAGAACCAGAAGTACAACGGAGAATACACGCATGACCTGTTTCATGGCGCTGCCAAGATAGGTCCCGGTGAGCTCTGAAACGCTGGCACCTTTGTGGCGCATGGACATCATGCCCACCATATAATCGTGGACGCCGCCGCCCAGCAGGGTTCCGAAGGTAATCCACAGAAATACGCTGGGTCCCCAGCACGCGCCTGCCAGTGCGCCGAAGATTGGCCCCAGGCCGGCAATGTTGAGAAGCTGGATTAAGAAGATGCGCGGCGTGCCCATTGGGACGTAATCACTGCCATCCGTCATGGCAAGGGCAGGTGTCTTGCGGTCATCCGGACCAAAGACCTTTTCCGCAATCTTGCTGTACACTGTGAATCCCCCGATTAAGAGTGCCAGACATACAAAGAAACTAATCATAAACCTACCTCCTGTTATGTATTAATGATTTGTCTTTCTGTACTTATTGTACTAAAATACTGTTAAAATGGTAGGTTTTTTGCATAAAATGCATTATCAGATGCACAAACGGCAGGAAAATGTTCATTAACGTAGCCCTGTTACGGGACGGCAGGGGGCCGGCGGACCGGAAATCATATACCTAACAGCTGGCGCAGGTTTTTCACCTTCTCCCTTCCAACGGGCAGGATTTCCTTTTCAAAGCCCTGCATCTTTACAGCCAGGCTGTTATTGGCCCAGGGAAATATTTCCGTGATATAACCCAGATTTACAAGGTAGCTTTTGTGAATGCGGAAAAAACCGTGGGGCGCCAGCCGTTTTTCATATTCGCCCAACAGCTGGTTTTCCGTGTAGTCCCTGGTGGCCGTATGGATGATGCAGCTCCTGCCCGAGGTTTCAATGTAGACAATCTGGGGTATGTCCAGCATTACGATGGTCCGGTTCACATTGATTGCCATCCTGGCCGGGGACAGGACAGGGGCTGCCGCCGGACCGGATACTGCCGCCGGACCGGATACCGCCGCCGTACCGGATACCGCCGCGGCGCCTTTGGACAGATTTAAATCGTGGCAGCATTTTTCCAGGACCCTGCGCACCCGGTCCGGGTCAAAGGGTTTTAAGATGTAATTATTGACACCCAGTTCAAATGCCCTGACTGCGTACTGGGAGTAGGCGGTGGCAAATACAATCTGGGCATCCGGCAGGATACGCCTGGCAGCAGCGGCCAGGGTGGTTCCTTCCATATCATTGAGGTTGATATCCACGAACAGCAGGTCAAAGGGCCGGCTGCTGATAAGCTCCAGGGCATTGGAACCGCTGTCCGCCTCCTCAATGAGGCTGTCCGGCATAACGGACAGGATCTGATGGATCAACTCTTTTCTTGACGGCCTCTCGTCATCAATCACAGCAATCTTCATTATAAGAAATCCCCCTTATTCATCTATTTTCCGCATCCTGTTCAGCGGAACGCGGTACACGGAACCATACCCTGGAACCGGCGGCCGATGTCTCTATCTTCAGCCCGTTGTCTTCCCCGTAAATGCTCTTTAAGCGGCGGTGCACATTCTTTAAGCCCACACCGCCCCTGCCTTCGCCGGAATACAGCTGGATCACCATGTCCTTGGGGATTCCCGGACCCTTGTCCGAGACGGAGATTTCCACAAGGTCATCTATGGTCCGGGCCTGTATGGAAACAGTGCGCATTCCTTTGGCATCAGCGCCGTAGCGCACCGCGTTTTCAACCAGGGGCTGGAGGATGAAGGATGGCACCAGGCAGTTCAGGTCGTCTTCCACATCCATGCTTACCTGCAGCTTTTCCTCAAAACGGGCCTGTTCCAGTTCCAGGTAGCTGGATACATGGTACAGCTCGGTGTGCAGGTTCAGCATGTACTGGTCGTTCTCAAGGGTCTGGCGGTAGTAGGCGGAAAGGGTGAGGATCAGTTCCCTGGCCCTGTCCGGGTTTTCCCTGCACACACAGGATATGGTGTTTAAGGCATTGTATAGGAAATGCGGGTTGACCTGGGACTGCAGGGCTTTGAACTCGGCCTTGCGGCGCAGCTGTTTCTGGTAGTCCAGGTCGGAAAGCTCCAGCTGGGTGGAGAAAAGCCTGGCCAGTTCGGAGGCAAAGTTAAGGTTGGGCTGTGATGTGACCCAGTGCTTCCTGACCACCATGGTCAGGCTGCCGATGGGTTTGTCCATCTCAATCAGGGGCGCTGCAACGATGATGTGGTTTTTCAGTATGTGGTACAGCGGGTCCGGCTTCCTGGCGCAGGTAAAGGTGGTGGTCCTGCGGTCTTGGATGGATTCCAGGATGGGCTTTAGAAGGGCCTCCCCCTTAAGATCATTGTACCGGGCTTCCCCCTTCATGGCCAGTATCTTCTGGGTATCCGTTATCATTACGGCTGCGCAGGAGGTGGAATTGTAGATGATTTCAGCGGCCGCCTCCATATCCATTGTGCTGTAGAGCCCCTTCCTCAGATGGGGCAGGCTCTGTTCCACAATCCCCAGGGCCAGCCGCATTTTCTCCGCAAACTGGCTGTCCTCCTCCATGAACACGATATTGAAGGTGCCGATAAATACAACCATGCCCAGGGCGTTCATGGTTATCATGGGAAATGCAATCAGCCGCACCAGTTCCAGGGCAGCTGGAAATGGCTTTGAGATGATCAGGATGATGACCATCTGGCTGACCTCTGCCAGGGCCGTGATCAGGAAGATGCCGGTGTTGTCAATCTTGCCTGCCTTGAAACGCCGGGAAAACGCAGAACCAATCAGTCCTTCCACAAATGTGGACACGGCGCAGGAAACAGCTGTGAAGCCTCCGATATCAAACAGGTAGCGGTGCAGGCCGCCGATGATGGCAGCCCCCATCCCCACGTACGGCCCGCCCAACAGCCCTGCCGCCAGGACGCCGATGACACGTGTATTTACAATGGCGCCCTGGGCCCGTACCCCTGTATAGGTGGAGACAATGCTGACCAGGCCGAAGATGACTGCAAGGGCCGCGCGGCTGCCAATCAGATTGTTTTCACCCAGAAGCATGCTGCGGACAACGGGAATCTTGGTCAGCATGGTGGCGATGAGAACCAGCAGCCCTATGTTTAAAAGCAGGCTGAAAAACATGGTGTTGGACATGGTAGGCCTCCTTATGGATGGATTTATGGATAAATGGTCTGATACTGGATTGCAGTTCCAGTATACCAAATATTTGCAGAACAGGGAATCTTAAGAAAATCTTTTATTGTATTTCATCTTAAGGTATGTTAATCTATGTTCAAGGATGACTGTATTAATATAATTAGTACAGTCGATACAATGATTTTCCAGAAAGGGGGAAGGAAGGCATGATTGTACTGGATTACAGGGACCGGAGACCTTTATATGAACAGGTGGCGGAACGTCTCCAGGAGATGATGTTTAACGGAGTGCTTCCGCAGGATGCACAGCTTCCGTCCGTGCGCAGCCTGGCCACGGACCTGTCCATTAATCCCAACACGATCCAGCGGGCCTACGGTGAACTGGAACGCCAGGGATATATTTATTCGGTGAAGGGAAAGGGAAGCTTTGTGGCTGACAGCAGCCGCATGAGGGCCGGGAAGCTGAAGGAGTGGAAGGGACGTTTTACCGCGTTTGTGGAAGAGGGCATAAAAATCGGCGTCACGGCAGAGGATATGACAGGGCTTGTGGAGGAGACATTTTGCGGGCGCATGGCAGGACTTGTGGAAGAGACATTTTGCGGGCATATGACAGAAAGGGGAGACGGGCATGATTGAGGCAGTGAACCTTACCAAACGGTTTGATGATATAGTGGCGGTGGACCATATAAGCGCCACCATAAAGGATGGAAGCGTTTTTGGCCTGATTGGCACCAATGGGGCGGGCAAATCCACATTCCTCAGGCTGGCCAGCGGCGTGCTGAAGCCGGACGAGGGATGTATCACCATAGACGGACATGAGGTGTTTGAGAATACGCCGGCCAAAAAGCGTTTTTTCTATATCTCGGATGAACAGTATTTTTTCAACAACTCAACGCCATTGGAGATCATGCATTATTACAGGCATGTATACGAAGGATTCAACGAGGAGCGGTTCCACAAGCTTATGAAGAACTTCGGGCTGGATGAGAAACGCAAGATCCATACATTTTCCAAGGGAATGAAGAAGCAGGTATCGGTTATCTGCGGCGTGTGCGCGTCCACGGATTACCTGTTCTGCGACGAGACCTTTGACGGCCTGGACCCGGTCATGCGCCAGACCGTGAAGAGCATATTTGCAGCGGATATGGAGGACAGGAACCTGACTCCCATCATCGCATCCCATAACCTGAGGGAACTGGAGGACATCTGCGACCATGTGGGGCTATTGCACAAGGGCGGCATCCTTCTGTCAAAGGACCTGGATGACATGAAGCTTAACATCCATAAGGTCCAGTGCGTGCTCCAGCCAGGCATGAAGCCCGAGGACCTGGTGGCCCTTGATAAGGTGGGGATTGAGCAGCGCGGAAGGCTGTGCACCGTGACCGTGCGCGGCAGCAGGCAGGAGGTGGAGGCCATCCTATCCTCCTATGACCCGGTGTTCTATGAATGCATTCCTCTGTCCCTGGAGGAGATATTTATCAGTGAAACGGAGGTGGCTGGTTATGACATCAGGAAACTTATTCTCTAAGCTTATGAGGGAGGACTGCAAGCGGCGCACATGGGCCTTTGCCCTGGTTTTCCTGGCCTTTTTCTTCATTCTTCCCATCGGTCTGGCCCTTGCCATGGAGGATGCGGCCAACACACAGTATTATGTATATAACGGCTACAGGGATTTTGTGCAGGACCCGTCCATGCCGCTGGCTGTCTACCAGGAAAAGCTTCTGGAACTGAAGACAAAGGTGGTCTTAAGCCAGGCGGAATTCGGCAACGGCATGGTGGTGTTCCTTATGATGGCTGCCGCGGTTGTCATGGGGGTATCCGGTTTTTCCTATCTGCATAACAGGAAAAAGGTTGATTTTTACCACAGCATCCCGGTAAGGAGGGAACTGATTTACAGTGCGCGGTACATGGGAGGCATCCTCATTGTGGGCGTTTCCTATCTCATAAACCTGATCCTTATGTTCGGTGTCGCCCTGGCTTACGGTGTGGGTACCCCGGGCATAGCAGGCGCCATGGCCGGAGGACTGGCGTTAAACATGCTGTTTTTCCTGCTGATGTACGCAGCGGTGGTGATTGCCATGATGATGACCGGCAATATGGTGGTGGGAATCCTGGCATCCGGCGTGTTCTTTTTCTTCCTGCCCGCAGTGATGCTGCTCCTGGAAGGGTACTGCGAAATCTTTTTTGTGACAACGGCCAGGAACGCATGGACCTCCGACGGCTCGCCCTTTATGTGGGGGATGAAATACCTGTCCCCATTCAGTGTCTATATAACAGCCCTTGACTGGAAACTGGATGAAATCATAAAGCATGTGCCGGAGCTCATATGTTCCGGATTCGGCGTCCTGGCGCTTTTCTTCCTGGGGATGCAGCTCTACCGCATCAGGCCTTCTGAGTCAGCCGGGAAGGCCATGGCCTTTAAACGCACCATGGCTCCTATCCGTATCCTTCTTGTGCTGGGCTGCGGCCTTGCGGGAGGGCTGTTTTTCTGGGCCATGCAGAGCAGATTGAGGTGGGGCCTGTTCGGGACCGTGGTATTCACAATCCTTACCCACTGTATTGTGGAAATCATCTATCATTTTGACTTTAAGAAGCTGTTTGGCAGGAAGCTGCAGCTGGTGCTCTGCCTTGGGGCCGGGGTCCTTGTGTTCCTGAGCTTCCGTTATGACTGGTATGGATATGATTCCTACCTTCCTGCGGCGGACGAGGTGGTGTCCGCCAGCCTGGAACTGGATATAGACAGCGGTTGGCTGAATAACCGGTCTGTGTTACAAAATGACCAGGGGGAGTATGAACTGGACTATAAACCTGCCTATGAAAACATCGAAGAGGATATGAAGCTTACGGATATGGACCTGGTCATGCCCCTGGCAAAAGAGGGCAGGAGGAGCGCCCTTCTTGGCAGGGATGAACGGCTGGGGATTGTCAAGGCTGTCCCGCAGGCGCGCAGTGTGTCTTACATCGGGGGAGCTGACGGACCCACTTCTGTTTTCATCGCATCCAAGATCGGCGGGGAGGATGGAGGATCCGATCCGGAAGCCAAGGAGTACTATACGGGCATGACCGTATGCTACCAGCTGGCCAATGGGCGCAGGGTAAGGCGCGCCTATACCATTGCCCTCTCGGATGTCATGGATGTTTACGGGGAGCTGTATAAGGAAGCTGCTTATAAAGAAGGGCTTTATCCGGTATTTCACGAGACGCCGGGGAACCTGGAAAAGGTAATCTACCGGGAAGCCGGGTCATCTGTCTATACCGGGGAGGACAGCAGGATAATCTCAGGACTGCTGGATGCATACAAGACCGACTTCATGGCCCTGGATACACAGACGCGGATAAAAGAGGTACCTATGGGCACCATTTCATTTGTGTCAAAGGACGTGCAGGAATATATAAATCAGAACCTGAAGCAGATGCGTTCCGGCGGACGGGGCGGTTACTGGGATATGGGTATGGATGATTTCATCCAGTACTGGCCCGTATACCCGTCCTTCACACATACCCTTCAGATCCTGGAGGGAGAGGGCGCAAAACCGGGAAAACATTTTGCCGCCGGCAATATCAGATCAGTCACCATGAATGTACAGTCCCTTTTCTACAATCTGGATTCCGGCAGCGGACTTCCCCAGGGCGAGGAACTGGCCGATCTGCAGAGAAGGAATCCTTATTATACAAAGGAAGGGAATCTGGTGATTACGGACCCGGCTGATATAGGGCAGCTTATGAAAGCTGTGGCGGAAGATGAATTCCTTCCGATGGACCAGTTCCATCAGGTTTCAGGGACAGTCTCCTACTGTGATGTGGAATTGGAAGGAGGATTCCATGTTTCGGGCATCCTGCTGTTAGACAGGATGACGCCCGGGATTCTGGAGATGTTTGAAGGACTTCCGCTGGAGGAGATCCTTTAAGGTTGAATGAGAGGGCACCGGTGCCTATGAAGCCTGCTTCATGGAATCCGGTGCCTTTCTGATGCCCATGCGTCTTATGCCCACATGCATCTTAAGCCTACATGCGTCTTTGGCTCCGTGCTTCATTGCCCCCATCTGCCTTTTCCGCCGTCCGGCTGTCCGGGCCGTCTATGTGCCGCTGCCCCATGGCAGGCTTTCCGTTTCTTTTTATTGACAATCCACCCATGGAAAGCTACAATCATATCAACAGACGGGAAGGCTCCATGGAACGCGCCTGCCCCAAGGGAGAAAGAGAGGACATAAGTATGATATCAGAGAAAATGAAACCATTGGTAAATAATAATTCCGCAATCCGGGCCATGTTTGAAGAGGGCAAAAAGCTGGCGGCCGTATACGGCGCGGAGAACGTATATGACTTCAGCCTCGGCAACCCCAATGTGCCTGCGCCGGATTCCGTAGGACAGGCAATCTGTGATATCCTGAAAGAGGAAGAGTCTACTTTTGTCCATGGATACATGAGCAATGCCGGTTATGAGGATGTAAGGGATACCATTGCACGGTCACTGAACCGCAGGTTCGGCACATCCTTCCACCAGAATAATATACTGATGACCGTGGGCGCTGCCAGCGGACTGAATATCATCCTTAAGACACTCCTGAATCCAGGGGATGAGGTGATTGTGTTTGCTCCTTATTTTGTGGAGTATGGCAGCTATGTGCGCAATTATGACGGCAATCTGGTCGTGATTTCGCCGAACACAGAGGATTTCCAGCCAAACCTTGAGGAATTGGGGGAGAAGATTACCCCAAGGACAAAGGCGGTCATCATCAATACCCCCAATAACCCTACCGGGGTCGTGTATTCCGCCGGGACCCTGGCCAGGATGGCGGATATCCTGAGGGAGAGGCAGACCCAGCTGGGAACCGATATTGTCTTGATTTCAGATGAACCATACCGCGAACTGGCATATGACGGCGTGGAGGTGCCGTATGTGACAGGGTTTTATGAAAACACCGTCATCTGCTATTCCTACAGCAAGTCCCTGTCCCTTCCTGGTGAGCGTATCGGCTACCTGGTGATACCGGACGCGCTAAAGGACAGCCAAGAGGTGTTTAATGCGGCAACCATTGCCAACCGCGTCATGGGCGCGGTGAACGCGCCGTCCCTGATGCAGCGCGTCATCAAACGGTGTGTGGATGAGAATGTGAACCTGGAAGCATACGACCGGAACCGGAACCTGCTGTACAATGGCTTAAGGGATTTGGGATTTGAGTGTATAAAGCCAGAGGGCGCGTTTTATCTCTTCTTAAAATCACCGGAGGCAGATGAGAAAAAGTTCTGTGCCAGCTGCAAGAAGTATAATATCCTGGTGGTCCCGGGAAGTTCCTTTGCATGTCCCGGATATGTAAGGATTTCCTATTGTGTATCCTATGGGCAGATCGAGCGTTCCCTTCCCGCGTTCAGGAAAGTGGCGGCTGATTATGGGCTGGTATAGGATAGGATATGGTATAGGATAAAGAGAGCCGGCAAGGAATGGAGAGCCGGCGGATAAGATATATGAGGTCAGAGAAAAGGGAGGAATTAAGGGTATGAGACCATGGGAAGCAAATATACGCAAGGTGGTGCCCTACGTGCCGGGGGACCAGCCGGGCGGCGATAAGCTGATTAAACTGAACACCAATGAGAATCCGTATCCCCCGGCCCCGGGAGCCATCAGGGCCCTCAGGGAACTGGAGACGGACCGGCTGCGCAAATATCCCGACCCGGCAGCTTCCATGCTGGTGGAGGCCCTGGCCGGATATTATGGGGTTGGGTCCGACCAGGTATTTGTGGGGGTTGGGTCCGATGACGTGATTGCCATGTCCTTCCTCACGTTTTTTAATTCGGATAAGCCGGTGCTGTTTCCCGACATCACCTACTCATTCTACAAGGTGTGGGCGGACCTTTACCGGATTCCATATGATACGCCTGCCCTGGATGGGGATTTTAACATTATCCCGGAGGATTATGAAAAAGAAAACGGAGGGGTCATTTTCCCCAACCCCAATGCGCCCACCGGAATCTATATGCCCCTTGAGCAGGTGGAGGGGATCCTGAAGGCCAACCAGGACGTGGTGGTGATTGTGGACGAGGCGTATATTGATTTTGCAGGGCCGTCCGCACTGGAACTGATTGGACGTTACGAGAACCTTCTGGTGGTGCAGACCTTCAGCAAGTCCCGTTCCATGGCAGGCATGAGGATAGGCTTTGCCATTGGGAACCAGCGCCTAATCCGGGCCCTTAATGATGTGAAATACTCCTATAACTCCTATACCATGAACCTGACCTCCATTGTGATGGGCGCGGAGTCGGTAAGGGATGAGGCATACTTTAAGGAGACCACGGACAAGATAATAGCAACCAGGGAGCGGGCAAAGACGCGTCTTAGGAAACTGGGATTTACCTTTCCGGATTCCCGGGCCAACTTCATCTTTGCGTCCCATCCGTGTGTGCCGGCCTGTAAGCTTTTTGAGGCGCTTAAGGAAGAACAGATTTATGTGCGGTATTTTGGCGGGGAAAGGCTGTGTGACAGCCTTCGCATCAGCATAGGGTCGGATGAGGAGATGGATGTGCTGTTTGCATTCCTGGAGCGGTATCTTAAGGATTTTTCATAAAAGACAGGATTGGTGATATATTATGGAAGAAGCAGGGTGGAGACATTATCTGAGACTTGTGCTTAATATTGTGATTCCGCTGACAGGATGGATTCTCCTGTGTTTTCTGGGACCAAAAATCATAAAGTTTTTCATGCCCTTTGTCATTGGCTGGATCATAGCCATGATTGCCAATCCACTGGTCCGTCTGCTGGAACGGAGGATGAGGCTGGTGCGCAAACACAGCTCCATTGTCATTGTGGTGGCGGCCCTGGCTCTTGTCATCGGCCTTTTGTACCTGCTCATATCCAGAAGTTTTGCGCTGCTGTATGGGTTCATAAAGGATCTTCCGGTCCTGTACGCCGGGATTGAGGGGGATGTGTCCAGGAGCATGGAACAGATTGACCATCTGTTCCAGTTCCTTCCGGACAGTATCCAGCAGACCTGGTCGGAGATTGGGAATAATCTGGGGATTTATCTGGGCAAGGTGGTGGAGGGCATTGCGTCCCCCACCGTGGAGGCGGCCGGAACCGTGGCCAGGAGTATTCCCGCTGTCCTGGTTTATATGGTGGTCACCATATTATCCGCTTATTTCTTCATTGTGGACAGGGACAATATACTGGCTTTTGTAAAAGCCCATACCCCGGCCTGGAGCCAGCGGTATACCAGCTATTTGAAAGGGGAGGTCCGCAGGCTGGTTGGCGGATATTTTATGGCCCAGTTTAAGATCATGGCAGTGGTATGGCTGATCCTTACGGTTGGATTCCTTGTGCTTGGAGTGGGATACGGCCCCCTTTGGGCATTCCTTATCGCGTTCCTGGATTTCCTTCCTGTGTTCGGCACGGGTACGGCCCTGATCCCATGGGGCTTAATCAAGCTGCTGGGAGGCGAGTATGCCTTTGCGGCAGGGCTTTTATTGATTTATGTCCTGACCCAGGTCGTGCGCCAGCTGGTGCAGCCTAAGCTGGTGGGGGACAGCATGGGTCTTAACCCGCTGCTGACCCTGCTGCTTTTATATCTGGGATTTAAGGTAAATGGAATTGCTGGAATGATTCTTGCAGTGCCCATTGGCCTGTTTTTTGTAAGTCTGTATGACTATGGGGCTTTCCGCGGGATAACGGACAGCCTGGGTATCCTGATTAAGGATATGGATAACTTCAGGAAGAAGGAATAAGTATGATGAGCAGGAGAAGGTTTAAGTGAGATGAAGGTTGAAAATAATCTGGATACGGATAAAGTACGCGGGCTGGTATGGAGACTGGCATTCCCCTCCATGCTGGCTCAATTTGTGAATGTGCTGTACAGCATAGTGGACCGCATGTACATTGGAAACATAGAAGGAATCGGGGCCCTGGCCCTGGCCGGGGTGGGAATCTGCGGACCGGTGGTGACACTCATATCCTCCTTTGCCAGCTGGATCGGGGTGGGCGGGGCGCCCCTTATGAGCATCCGCCTGGGACAGAAGAATGAGAGGGCCGCCACCCAGATGGTGGCAAACTGTTTTGCGCTTTTAACCGGGATGGCGGTTGTGATCATGACCATGACCTTTCTTTTCAGGAAGCCGCTGCTGGTGTTTTTCGGGGCCAGCCCCTCCATATTCCCTTATGCCAACGAGTACATGAGCTGGTACCTGTCAGGAACCGTGTTCGCGCTTCTGGCAGCCGGGATGAACCAGTTCATCATCTGCCAGGGATTTGCCAAGGTGGGGATGAAATCCGTGGTTTTAGGAGCCGTATGCAATATTGCCCTGGACCCTGTGTTTATTTTTGTCCTGGATATGGGGGTTAAGGGAGCAGCCATTGCCACGGTGCTTTCCCAGATGGCCTCCTGTATCTATGTGCTGGTATTTCTGTTTGGCAAAATGCCCCTGGTGCGTATTACCTTTGGCGGGTACCGGTGGAACACCATGAAGCAGGTGCTACTGGTAGGACTTTCCCCCTTCCTCATCATTGCATCGGACAGCCTGCTTATCATTGTCATGAATATGATAATCCGTAAATTCTCCAACCCGGCGGATGGAGACATGCTGCTTACCTGCAATACCATTGTCCAGAGCTTCATGCTTCTCATCACCATGCCGCTGGGAGGAATTACCGGTGGAACCCAGACGGTTTTAGGTTATAATTATGGGGCGGGCCGGCCTGACCGCATAAGAAAGGCTGAGAAGCATATTGTATTCCTGGGACTGGCATTTACAGCCGTCATGTTTGTGATTGCCCAGACAGCCCCCGGATATTTTGTGCGGATTTTTACAAGGGATGAATCCTATGTGGGGATTACGGAGTGGGCAATCCGCATGTATACCCTGGCAGTAATCCCGCTGGCGGTCCAGTACACGGTGGTGGACGGTTTTACAGGAATGGGGATTGCAAAGGTGGCTGTCAGTCTGTCCATGTTCAGGAAATTTGTTTATTTTATGGGAATGCTGTTCCTGCCCATGCTGTTCGGCGTGGAGAAGGTATTCTTTGCAGAACCCATATCGGATATGGTGGCGTGCGTCCTGTCATCCTGCACCTATCTGCTGTTAAGCGGCAGGGTACTGGGGGATAACCGGCGCTTGTAAATAAAATCATACATAATCGGAGGGAAGCAGAATATGAATATACTGGTAAGCGCCTGCCTGCTTGGCGTGGAATGCAGGTATGACGGCAAGAGCGTGCTGGACCCGGCAGTAAAGGCCCTGTTGGACCGGCATTTCCTCATCCCGGTGTGTCCGGAAATCATGGGGGGTCTTGCAACCCCGCGTACGCCTGCGGAGCGCGTCAACGATCGTGTCATGACCAGGGATGGGCAGGATGTGACCTCCTCCTACCAAAAGGGGGCGCAGCAAGCCCTGAAGCTTGCCCTGCTTTACGGCTGCAGGGCAGCCATCCTTAAGGAGAGGAGTCCTTCCTGCGGAAACGGGCAGATATATGACGGGACATTTACGGGAAAACTGACAGAAGGGGAAGGGGTCTGCGCAGGACTTTTGAAGTCCCATGGAATTAAGGTGTATGGGGAGAGCCAGATTGAGCGTCTCCTGGAGGAATCAGAAAGGTATTGATGCATGAACAGAGAACTGGATAAGAAAGAAGGGACATCAGTACAGCATAAGAAGGAAACCGGGCAGCGCGGAAAAAGCAGGAGCCGGGCTGCCTTCAAGGAGAGGAAAGACAGGCAGGCCAAGGCCCGGTCAGATGAGGCTCCAGGCAGGCCAAGGCCTGTCTGGGGAAGGGCTGCAGCTGTCTGTCTGGTGGCGGCAGCGGCAATCTGTGTGGGCGGTTATATCTACCACGCGGTGGGATACAGGGATGCGTACCTGCCGCACACGGTCATCAATGGCATGGATGTGTCCGGCAGGACCGCCTCAGAGGTCAAGGAAATGATGGCATCCGGGGTAAAGGACTACAGTCTGGTCATGAGGCTGAGGGGCGGTGGGCAGGAAATCATATACGGGGCGGATATGGGGCTTCATACTGTGTTTGATGGAAGCCTGGAGGAAATTATACGCCAGCAGAACCCTTATGCCTGGCCAAGATACCTGTTAAAAGGGCCGTCCTATGATATACAGACCATGATTACATACGATGAGGCGGCGCTGGAGAAAGGACTTGAGTCCCTGGACTGCTTTAAGACAGCCAATATCGTGGTGCCCTCCGACGCGTACCTGTCTGATTATGTGAGCGGGGAGGGATACAGTGTTGTGCCGGAAACCGAAGGTAATGAACTGGATCTGCAGCTTGTAAAAGCAGCTGCAGGGGAAGGCGTGCGCACCCTTACGCCGGAACTTGACCTGGAGGCTTTGGGATGTTACCGGGAGCCACGTATCCGTTCCGGCAACAGTTCACTGGTGGCTGCCAGGGATGCAAGGAACCGGTATGTAAACATGACCGTGACCTATACCTTTGGCAGCGCCAGTGAGGTCCTGGACGGCAGCACCATCCACCAGTGGCTTTTGGCTGAGGGGGACAGCGTGACCCTTAACAGGGATACGATAGGGGATTATGTGAAAAACCTGGCGTCCAGGTACAATACCGCATATAAGAAACGACCCTTTAAGACCAGTTACGGACAGACCGTGGAGGTAAGCGGATTCTATGGCTGGAGGATTAATCAGGCAGCGGAGACAGAGGAACTGATAAGGATACTGGAGGCAGGGGAGAGCGTTGTCAGGGAGCCGGTATACTCCCAGACAGCCGCCAGCCATGACGGGGCGGATTATGGAGGTACATACGCGGAGGTGAACCTGACGGCCCAGCACCTGTTTTTCTATAAGGATGGACAGAAGATACTGGAGTCTGACTTTGTGTCCGGGAATGTATCCAAGGGACATACCACCCCTCCCGGCATATTTGCCCTTACCTATAAGCAGAGGGATGCCGTGCTCAAAGGCGAAGGCTATGCAAGCCCTGTCAAGTTCTGGATGCCGTTTAACGGGGGAATCGGTTTCCACGATGCCAGCTGGCGCTCCAGCTTCGGCGGCTCCATCTATAAGACAGGCGGTTCCCATGGATGCGTGAACATGCCATATGCGGCGGCAAAGGAACTGTTTGAGAATGTGTACGCAGGTATGCCGGTCATCTGTTATGAACTGCCGGGGACTGAGAGCAGCCGTTCCAGCACATCATCCGGCAAAGCGCCGGCTCCGACCCAGACACCGCCGTCCCAGACACCGCCGGCCCAGACACCGCCGGCCCAGACACCGCCGGCCCAGACACCGCCGGCCCAAACACCGCCGGTACAGACACCGCCAGCCCAGACAGCTCCGTCCCAGCCGGCCGCTGGGACACAGCCCCAGGTAACCATTAACCCGGTGGGCCAGTCCACACCAGCGGCCACCGAAGGCGCACAGCCTTCCAAGCCAACGGAGGGATATGGGCCTGCATTCCAGACACCCCATACCGGTGAGGAGGGCGGTCCTGGCGTGGGCTAGGACGTGCTTTGTCCTAAAGGCGCAAAGCTGTTTTAGACACCATATATCGTGTGATGCATACCAGGCAGCACAATAATTGGTAAAGATTGGAAACTATGTTTTTTAGGTAAGGGGCCTTTTTATGGTGAATTTGTTGACAAATCGGGGAAAGCATTTTATAATGCCCTTAATGCATCTAGGGGATTACTTGTAAAGCCATTATTCAAAATTAGGGAGGATATGGACTATGGTAGAAGCTAAGAAAGATGTCAAGACAGCAGCAGGGCCGGCCGAAGAAACGGTTAAGCAGGTTGTGGAGGAAGAGGTGAAGGCGGCTGCCCCGGCAGCAGAAGCTCCTGCAGCAAAGGAGACAAAGGCGCCGGCTAAGAAAGCACCCGCCAAGAAGGCACCGGCCAAGACAGCGGCAGCCAAGAAGGAGACAGTTAAGAAAGAACCTGTCAAGAAAGAGGCTGTTAAGAAAGAGACAGTTAAGAAAGAGACCGCTAAGAAGGAAACTGAGAAAAAGGCGCCGGCCAAGGCAGCGGCCGCCAAGGCAGCACCGGCTAAAAAGCCTGCAGCCAAGAAGGCAGAGCCTGCAGCAGCCGTACATTTCCAGTTTGACGGAAAGGACCTGGTTGCAAAGGATGTCCTGGACCAGGCGGTTAAGGCATATAAGAGCACACACAAGGGTGTTGAGATTAAGACCATTGAGCTGTATATCGTTGCCAATGAAGGCGCTGCTTATTATGTGGTGAACGGCGAAGGGAACGATGATTTCAAGATTATGCTGTAATCCTTGGTTGTAGGGATTGAAGGATGAGGTGGGCTGCTGTATCATTGGGATACAGCAGCCCATTTACATTAATTGCCCAACGTATATGTACGAAGAAAAAGGATGGATATAAGATGGTAGATTTACCGGTTCGGTTTATAGAGCGGATGAAGGAATTACTGGGAGAGGGATACGAGGCATTTGAAGCCAGCTATGACAAGGAACGCGTCCAGGGGCTGCGCCTGAACAGCCTTAAGACGGCAGACGGAATAAGGGAAGACTGGGAGGAGGAAGGTGCCCATGCACTGGCCAGGCTGGTGGAAGGGCAGGCAGGACTCTGCCTTGAGAAGATTCCCTGGGTAAAGGAAGGCTTTTATTATGGGTCTGGCAGACCTGGTAAACATCCTTATCATGAGGCTGGTCTGTACTATATACAGGAGCCCAGCGCCATGGCGGTGACAGAGCTTCTGGACCCCAGGCCGGGAGACCGGGTCCTGGATCTGTGCGCTGCCCCAGGAGGCAAATCCAGCCATATTGCATCACGGCTGAAGGGCAGGGGATTCCTTCTGTCCAACGAAATCCATCCGGCCAGGGCAAAAGTCCTGTCCCAGAACATGGAGCGCATGGGTGTCAAGAACTGTGTTGTATCCAATGAGGACCCTGCACGCCTGGCGTCCCATTTCCAGGCGTTCTTTGACAAGATTGTGGTGGACGCACCTTGTTCCGGCGAAGGCATGTTCCGCAAGGACGAGGCTGCCAGGGAGCAGTGGAGCGAGGCCCATGTAAGGATGTGCGCCGGGCGCCAGGCACAGATTCTTGACAATGCCGCGGCCATGCTCCGTCCGGGCGGCCGTATGGTCTACTCCACCTGTACCTTTGCCCCGGAGGAAAATGAAGGCTCCATCGCGGCTTTTCTGGGGCGGCACAGCGGGTTCTGCCTGGAGGAAGTGGATGGGTATGAAGGATTTACACGGGGAAATGCAGGATGGGCCGTATATGGCTGTACGGAGTTGGCGGACAGGAACATAGGGAACCGGTATCATCTGGAACGGGCATTCCGCATCATGCCCCAGAACCTGGAAGGGGAAGGACACTTCATGGCAGTCCTTAAAAAAGACGGGCCGGATGGATATGAAGGCTATCCCTGCATGAAACCAGCGGAGTACCTGAAGGGGAGGAAAAAAGAAGAACTCCTGAAAGAATACAGGGAATTTTTAACCGACAGCCTGACAGGACCGGAACAATACCTTAATCGGGAAGAGTATGTATTATTCGGCGGGCAGCTTTACCTGCTGCCGCCGGACATGCCGGACATGGAGGGGTTAAAGATCCTGCGCCCCGGGCTTCATATGGGTACCCTGAAAAAGAAACGGTTTGAGCCTTCCCACGGGCTGGCCCTGGCCCTTAAAAAGGGGGATGTGAAGCAATGGATTGAACTGCCATCCGGCAGCATGGAGGTAATCCGTTACCTGAAAGGGGAGACGCTGTCAGCCGGAGGGCTTCTGTCAGAAGGAATCGGCAAGGGCTGGGGCCTGGTCCTGACAGACGGTTTCAGCCTTGGCTGGTGTAAGATGGCAGGGGGAATGATTAAGAACCATTACCCCAAGGGGCTGAGATGGATGTGATCCGGTACTACAGAAGCCGCTCCATATCCTTGGGAAGCCCGGCCGTGAATTCCATGGACTGCCCTGTCACGGGATGGGTGAACCCCAGCCGGTAGGAGTGCAGGGGCTGGCGGCTGATATGGCGGTAATCCGGATGATAGAGGAAATCCCCAGGCAGGGGATGGCCTATGGATTTCATATGGACCCGTATCTGGTGGGTCCGCCCTGTTTCCAGCCAGAGGCTGATTAAGGACAGATCAAGGCGTTCATTATAAGCAATCCGTCTGTAGTGGGTACAGGCGGATTCGCCTTTCCCAAAATCCACCTGCCGCTCAATGGTGGAGCCTTCCACCCGGGCAATGGGGGCATTGATGGTTCCCGTGTCCATTGTCCTGCCGCATACAATGGCCCTGTATTCACGCTTAATCCTGCGGTTTAACATATCATTGGAAAGGACGCAGGCACTGAGCATGTGCCTGGCAAGGATGAGCAGGCCGGTGGTATCCCGGTCCAGGCGGTTGATGGCCCGGTAGGTGAAGGGTTCCCCTTTCTGGCTGTAATACCAGGCCACGGCATTGGCCAGGGTATTGTCATAATGACCCTGGGACGGGTGGATGGGGACCCCGGCCGCCTTGTTGACCACCAGTATATCCTCATCCTCATATACAATGGAGAGGGGAAGGTTAACCGGGACAATGGACTGGGACGGGGTCTCTTCCGTAAGCACTACTTTTAAGACCTCCCCGGATTGCAGCCTGTGTATGGTATAAACCGGCTGTCCCTGAATGGTAAGGCTGCCCTCTGTATTGCGCAGATACACCACCAGACGGTGGGAATAACCGCGGCTCTTTAAAAACTCCTCTACGGTACGGTTGGTATATGGCTCTGTGATTGTGTATTCAATGCATTTCTTAATCATGGAATCTCCTGTAAACGGGATTTATGGTTGTTTTACCGGCAGTTATCAGTCCATGTCCTCCCGGCGGTTCAGGTGTTTCCTTTTGCTGGCGGCATGGTCCACAATGGAATCTTTTTGGAGGAAGCTGGCGCGCTTGATGCTGTCAATGCCGTATTTGTTCCGTATCTTATCTACTGTTTTTTCGAACTCCTTTTTCTTAACCAGTCCGGGGTCGTCAAAAAGGCTGATTTGGGAAAATGAGCCGTCGTTTATCTTGCCCGCCCTGACGCCCATAAGCCGAAGAGGGGTCATATCCCAGAAATCCTTAAGCAGCCGGCAGGAACATTCGTAGAGCACGGAAGTGGAATCCGTGGGCCCGTCAAGGGTCATCTGGTGGGAATGGTTCCTGAATTCCCAGTCGCGCAGCTCCACACATACATTGCTGCACAGCACATGGTCCGCCCTAAGCCTGGCGCCCACGGTTTCACAGAGGGACAGCAGGACCTGGCATGCATTGTCATAATCAGAAATATCCCTGGACAGGGTAACGCTGTTGCCATAGGCCTTATTGATCGGGTCCCGTTCCTCAACCGGGTCCACGTCCACGCCATTGGCGTACTGGTGGATCAGGACCGCGTAACGTTTGCCCAGATGGGCTTTTAGCAGTTCCAGGTCGCAGGCAGCCAGCTGTCCGATGGTATGAAGGCCAAGGGCCTCCATCTTTTTCTGGGCGGCACTGCCCACAAAGAAAAGCTCGCGGATGGGAAGGGGCCACATTTTCGCAGGCACTTCATGAGGGAACAGGGTATGGCACCGGTCGGGCTTTTCAAAGTCAGAGGCCATCTTGGCCAGCAGTTTATTGCTGGAGATACCGATGTTCACGGTAAAGCCAAGTTCATCCTTAATCCGCTCCCGTATCTGGCAGGCAGTGGCCAGGGGCTCCCCGAAGAGGTGGATGGTTTCCGTCATGTCCAGGAATATCTCATCAATACTGAATTTCTCATGGTCCGGGGTGTATTCCTCCAGAAGTCCCATCATGCGCCTGGAACACTTAATATAGAAGTCAAAGCGCGAAGGGACAACCATCAGGCCAGGACATTTGCGCCTGGCCTGGGCCAGGGGTTCCCCGGTGGTAACCCCGTACTTTTTGGCCAGGGGGGATTTGGCCAGCACAATCCCATGTCTCATACTGGCGTCCCCTCCAACAGCGGAAGGAATGGTGCGCAGATCCAGCGCTTCCGGATCCTGGCTTAACCGGTATACGCACTCCCAGCTTAAAAACGCGGAATTAACGTCAATATGAAAAATAAGCCGCTCCCTTTCCCTGTGGCCCATACCTTTTTGCGCCTCTCTTTTATCCCAGGCATTTTCCACCCATACCACCGTCCTTTTTGTTCTCCGGTTCCCATCCATAAAACATCCATAAAGAAACATGCCATGCCTGTCCGCGTCCGAAAACATGGAACAGGAAAAACAGAACATATATTCCCTTGTTACATTATAGTTTAAGGTTAACCAGGCAACTTGTCAATCCGTTTCATGGCAGACGGGCCAATTCCTCATCTTGCCCACCACATGGAAGAGAAGGAAAATAAAAGGAAAAACAGAAGCCCGGGAAACCGTTTCCCGGGCTTGGTGCATGAAGCCATGATCTGATTGTGCCGCAGTGACGTCCTGTTCCTATACATCCCCGGCATAATAACTGATGATACTCATATAATCCGAAGGGACCGGAATATCCAGCATCAACTTCAGATAACCCTTATTGTCACAATGCTGCCTGCGCAGGTCATTCTGAATACCATACTGTCTGCCGATATCGGTCCGTCTGCCATCTGGTTGGATCATGTATACAGCGCCTTCGCAGGCATTTACCGTACGCAGGAATTCCTCCACATTAATGATACCCAGCTTAATCATAACAGAACCTCCTTTTTACTGCCTGTCATCTTTGCTAATATCATTATAGTGCAGGATTCATGTGTTTTATATATCATACCTGCCTTGTAATATCACAATCCTGCCATTTTCGCCTGTACTCCATGGGAGAGCACCCAAAGCAGTCCTTAAATACACTGCCAAAGTAGCTGCTGCTGCCAAGTCCGCAGGCATGGCTGACTGCTGTGATTGTTTCCTGTCCCTGGGTCAGCATGCGGCATGCCTGCTGGAGCCTGTAATTCCTCAGATATTCCAGCGGCGTGGTGTGCAGGCATTCACGGAAGGTACGGAAGCATTCGCGCTCACTGATAAAAGCAGCAGAGGAGATTTTCTTGACCGTAACTTTTTCCCAGAAATGTTCATGGACATATATGAGCATTAATTTCAGCGTGTCATCGGTCTTATCATTGTTTTTGCCTGCATGCAGCAGCGGGGCGGACAGGGCAAATATCCTGGCCCATATATCAGACAGGGCAGAGCGCAGTTTTATCTCATAGGCATATCCATTGGAGGATATCTGGAAGGATTTCCTGATATCCTTGAGGATGGCGTCCTGGTCCTGCTGTTTTGGATCCAGGCGGATGATTCCAATCTGTGATGCGGTGGTAAGGGGAAGGATGTATTTCTGCTCAATCCTGCTTCCATGATGACCGCCAATAAGGGATACGTCAAAAATGTGGTTCAGCTGGACCGTATTGGCAGCCCTGTCCTTGGATTTTGTCATATGGAGCACATTGGAATTCACCAATCCTCCGGAGCCGGCAGGGAAAACCGCCTTTCCTTTGGGGATATAATATTCAACCACACCGGATTCAACGTAAAACAGCTCCACTTCCTTATGCCAGTGCCAGGGTACAAAACGTCCGGCCTTCTGGCGGTCAAACTCCATATAGGAACTGATATAAGGAAAATCAGGCATGAAATCAGGCAGTATCTCTTCTTTGCTTCCTTCCCGGAATTCAATACAGCAGAAATTTTTCAACACAGGCAGTCCCTCCTATTCATGATGCTATTATATCACACCACAGAATAAATCACACTGCCTGTGAATACGATAAAATAAAGGCAAAGAGGCGGCGTACCATGAAGCAATGGATATTTACAATTGCGTTATCGATATCCCTTGTATGCGGGCAGTTGGAGGCAGCGGCAGGGGAATATACCATACAAAAGGAGCAGACAGGAGGGACAGGGCAGGAGCCGGCCGGGCAGGGGCAGGCGGGCCAGAAGCAGGCCGGTCAGGAGCCGGCCGGGCTGGAGCAGGCAGGTCAGAAGCAGGCAGGTCAGGGCCAGGCCGCACGGACGGAAAACGCGGATTTCCTGAAGCTGTACGCCCAGTCAGCTGTCCTGATGGATGGGAGCAGCGGCCGCATCCTGTATGGTAAAGGGCAGGATATCATACGCCCCATGGCCAGCACCACGAAAATCATGACCTGCATCCTGGCGCTGGAACTTGGCAACCTGGACGATAAGGTGACGGCTTCCTCCTATGCAGCGTCCCAGCCCAAGGTCCATCTGGGGGTGCGTTCCGGGGAGGAATACAGGCTGGAGGACCTGCTGTATGCCCTGATGCTGGAGTCCTATAATGATGCGGCTGTGATGATTGCTGAAAATATCGGGGGGAGTGTGGAGGAATTTGCCGCCCTGATGAATCAAAAGGCAGAGGAACTGGGATGCAGGGATACCTATTTCATAACGCCCAATGGACTGGACGGGGCAAAAAAGGACAAAGACGGCGTGGAACACATCCATTCCACTACAGCCGCTGACCTGGCTGCCATCATGCGCTACTGCGTCATGGAATCCCCTAAAAAGGATGAGTTCCTGAGTATCACCAGGACCCAGAACCATACGTTCACAGATAGCAGCGGCAGACGCTCCTACAGCTGCTTCAACCACAATGCGTTCCTTAATATGATGGAGGGAGTGCTGTCCGGCAAGACAGGATTTACCGGTGGGGCGGGATATTCCTATGTGGGCGCCATGGAAAATGAAGGAAGGACCTATATCATTGCATTGTTAGGATGCGGCTGGCCGCCGCACAAGACATATAAATGGACGGATGCCAGAAAGCTGTATACATACGGGCTGGAGCATTTCCAATTAAAAGATGTGTTCAGGGAGGAAGTCCTGCCGGATATCCCGGTCACCGGCGGATTGTGCTGGGACGAGGAGGGAACATGCCAGGAATCCATAGACCTGAAGCTGCACCTGAAGGAGGAGGAAATGCATCTGCCCCTGCTGCTGGGCGAGGGTGAGCAGGTGCAGGTGACAAAGAAGATACCAGCCCTGCTTAAGGCGCCCGTAAGGGAGGGGCAGAAGGTCGGGACCATTGATTACAGCCTCAATGGGACGGTGATTAAGCAGTATCCTGTCTATGCAGGCAGAGGGGTGGATGAGATGACATTTTCCAGGGTTGTGCGGCATGTACTGGGAATTTTCATGGACTTTGGAAAGTCTTGCCACATTATTTAATCTTTTCTTACGAATCTTTGTATTATGTGAAGTTTCCGCCGTTCTTGTTGACATATGAACGCTTTTGTCATTATAATAGGATTAATGTCATAAAATAGAAATTCATGCTTTTATTGGTTATGAATGAAAATACAGGAGATTTATACATAATGAAGGGAAAGAAATTCAAAAGGGGCCTGGCCCTTATGCTGGGGATGATGATGGCAGCAAATCTCCCGGCATCCGTGGCCACGCCTTTTACAATGATTGATTCCTATGCATATACAGGGGCCGCCACGGTAAAAGCCACATCACTGAATGTCCGCAGCGGGGCAGGCACCGGATATTCCTCCGTGGGAAGGCTGGCAGCAGGAGCAGCCATTACTGTTATCGGCGAACAGCGGGGAACAGACGGCAATACATGGTATCAGATCCAATACACGGGAACCAATGGGGCGGTGAACACGGGATATGTGTCATCCGTTTACGTGCGGCTCCCTGTTTCTTATACACCAGATTCTAATTTCGAGGCATATCTGAATTCCCAGGGATTTCCGGAGAGTTATAAAAACGGGCTCAGGCAGCTTCACCAGCAGTATCCCAACTGGGTGTTTAAAGCCAAGAACACCGGCCTGGACTGGAATACGGTCATTGAGAACGAGTCCGTGCTCAGCCGTAACCTGGTATCCTCAGGCAGCGTTTCCTCGTGGAAATCAGTTGCGGACGGCGCCTATAACTGGGATAACAGCACATGGACCGGCCTGGACGGAAGCAACTGGGTAGCGGCTTCACCGGATATCATCCGGTATTATATGGACCCAAGGAATTTCCTGGATGAGACCTATGTGTTCCAGTTCCTTGCACATGAATATAACCAGGGCACCCAGACAAGGGAAGGCCTTAACAGCATGGTGGCCGGCACGTTCCTTTCCGGCAGCACCAACTCCACCGGGACCGGGGGGAGTGATTTCTCCGGTGGGCCGGGAGGCGCAGGCGGTCCGGGAAGCACGGGCGGGCCGGGCTCATCCGGCGGTCCGGGAAGCGGTTCCGGTTCATCGGGCGGTTCATCAAGCGGCCCCGGAAGGGCGGGTACGTATGATGACAGCCAGCACGGTCCGGGAGTTTCCGGTTCAGCGGGCAGCGGCCAGCCCTCTTCCGGCAGCAGCCAGCCCTCTTCCGGCAGCAGCCAGCCATCTTCCGGAGGCAGCGGCAGTGTCAGCCTGGAAGCGCCTCATGCATCCATTACGCCAAAGGAACGCCGGTTTGTGGCTGCCAATGTAAGCCTGGTGGCTCCTGGACAGGATAACACCTCTTCGGCGAATGGTCCGGTGGCAGTGGATGGCACGGGTTCATCCGGCAATGGCCCGTCGTCCGGTAACAGCCCGTCGTCCGGCAACAGCCCATCGTCCGGCAACCAGTCCGGCTCCGGTCCTGTGGCAGGCGCCTCCCCGTCCGGGACGTCACCGTCCGGTGAGGCATCGCCCTATATTGACATTATCATGAATGCGGCGTCCCAGTCCGGGGTCAGCCCCTACGTTCTGGCAGCCATGATTTTGCAGGAGCAGGGCAATAACGGCACCAGTCCCCTTATATCCGGCAATTATTCAGGGTATGAAGGCTATTATAACTTTTTTAATGTGGAAGCATACCAGTCCGGTTCCATGTCAGCCATTGAGATGGGCCTGCGCTATGCATCCCAGTCCGGCTCCTATGGACGTCCCTGGAATACAGTGGAGAAATCCATCCGCGGCGGCGCCCAGAATTACGGGGATAATTATGTAAAAGCCGGTCAGAATACATTCTATCTTAAGAAATTTAATGTACAGGGAAGCAATCCCTATAAGCACCAGTACATGAGCAATATCCAGGGGGCTGCTTCAGAGGCAGCCAGGCTGGCCCAGGCGTATACATCGGATATGAAGAACACGGCCCTTGAATTCCACATTCCGGTGTTCAACAATATGCCGGAGCAGGCATGTGTTGCCCCCACCGGGGACGGAAGCCCCAATAACAAGCTTTCCGGACTTGGGGTGGACGGATTTGGCCTGACCCCGTCCTTTAACAGGGATACCCATGAGTATAACCTGATTGTGGATTCTTCCGTGGGCAGCCTTATGGTCAATGCCACGGCAGCTGATTCCAGCGCCAGGGTAACTGGAGCGGGAAGCATTTCCCTGCAAAATACCAGTACGGATATCATCATAACGGTAACTGCGCAGAACGGTAATGTCCGGACCTATACCATCCATGTGGTGAAGCAGGACGGAGGACCTACCTCCGGCAGCACGGGAAGCCCGGTGTCACCGGGAGGCAGTTCAGGTACCGGCAGTCCGGGCAGTTCCGGTTCCGGCAGTCCGGGAGGCCCAGGCAGTTCCGGCGGGCCGGGTGGTTCCGGCGGACCGGGCGGTTCCGGTCCGGCCGACAGCGGCAGTACTCCGGGAGGAAGTAATGTGACCATTGTACAGGTGCAGTCCTGACAGAGAATACATGATAATCTGAAAGTAGGAATAAATGATGATAAGACGAATGAGACAAGGGATTGCAGTCCTGGTTATGGCATGTATGATTGCAGTCATGATGCCGGCCCAGATGCTGACTGCATTTGCAGCCAATGCCAAAATAACATTTTCTGACCCTTCCGCTACCGTGGGAAGCCAGGTCAAGGTCAATATGAAGATAACCAGCAGCAGCAATCTTGCCAATGCAGATGTGATGCTGGCCTATGATTCCAGCGCGCTGGAATTTGTCAGCGGTACCAATGCGGACGGCGGTGCGGGAGCGGTCCGCGTCCACGGCGATGGGGGAACCCCCGGCACAGGGACCCTTGCATTTACCCTGCAGTTTAATGCCCTGACCGCCGGAACCAGTAAGATAACGGTGACCAGCCAGGAGATTTATGATTCCGGTGACCAGCTGGTGACAGTGGAGCATGAGGGAAGTTCGACGGTAACAGTGGGCGCCCTTCAGACAGCATCCAAGGATGCCACCTTAAAGAGCCTTAAGGTTTCTCCAGGCGAACTGACACCGGCTTTTTCACCGGATGTGGATACCTATGCGGTGACCGTGGGTACGGATGTGGACAAATTAATCATCAGTGCAGAGACAACGGACGCCAATGCCCAGAACGTGGTGGTTGGCAATGACGAACTGCAGATGGGTGAGAACCGTGTCACCTGTAAGGTTACGGCCCAGGATGGAGAGACCACGAAGGAATATGTCATTGTGGTAACCAAGGCAGAGGGCGGCGCCAGCGCCGCGTCCGGAGATGCCTCGGCCGCCGAGGTCAAGATGGAGATATCCAAACGGGTCATCACCATATTACAGCCCGATGCGTCGGTTGAGGTGCCCATCGGATTCAAACCCACCACCATTAATATTGACGGCCACAAGGTACAGGGCTGGGTATGGGGCGCTTCTGAGAAGCCTGAGTACTGTGTTGTTTACGGAATGAATGAGGCCGGTGAGAAGAATTTCTACCGCTATGATATGAAGGACAGCGAGCGGACCATCCAGCGGTATTTTGCGGATTCTGCTGCAAGTGACACCGTGAGCACGGACGTATTCAATAACCTGGCTGACCAGTACGACAGCATCCGCGATGACTTCAACCTGTTCAAGATACTTCTGGCAGTGACGGTAGCCATTGCACTTGTACTTTTAATCATCCTGCTTGTGGTTGTGATGAATAAGAAGGGCAAGGACGGAGGCCCGGGCGGCGACGGCACCCCTGGTTCAAGAGGCAGCAGGGCCAAAGCAGCCGCAAAGAAAAAGAACCAGATTCCGTCTGAGGACAGTGAAGGATACCAGGACTATGAAGAAGACGGTTATGGCGAAGAAGACGGTTATGGTGAAGATGACGGATACGGCGATACCTATGATGACCAGGATGATGCAGGGGATTATGAGGACGATCCTGCTTATGATGACAGCCGCGCCAGCAAGTACCAGATGGGGTATGAGGAAGAGTACGGGGATGATGAGGGTTACGATGACACGGACGACAGCCTGGAGGAAGACCGTTATGGGGATGCGGCCGGACACAGGGAAACAGGCCGCTATGAGGGCGCAGCCAGATTAACGGACAGGCCATCCCAGCCATTAAGGCCAGTGGAACCGCCCAAGGCAGTACAGCCCCCAAAGGCAGTGCAGCCGCCCAAATCAGCTGCTCCGCCCAGACCGTCCCGGCCATCCGGCCCAGCCCAGCCGGCAAGGCCTGTTAAGGCCCAGGATGATGGGAATGACGATTTTGAGATATTTGATTTATAATAAGGAAATTAGATACAGATAAAAGGTACGGCGTTCCGCGGCAAGCGGAGCGCTGTATTTTTGTGGATTTTAGACACCTATTTGAATGAATAATAAATTTTTATTATTAAACCATTACAATATATAATTAGGCATACCATTTTGGATTTGTTATAATAATAACATAGATTTAAAAATAGATTATACAATAAAGAAGGATAACCAGTAAAGGAGGAGGCATTTCATGGGATATAAGGTTGGATTTAAGGATGCCGACAGGATTTTTGGGCAGCTTCAGGACGAGTATGAGATCTGGGCACCCAAACGGTTTGTGGGAAAAGGAAGATATTCAGACACAGACCTGATTAAGTATGCCCAGGTGGCAAGTGTTAAGGAGATTGAGTATAAGGAGAAATCAGACTTTCCGGCAAAGGAAGTCTTAAGCCCCATAACCCAGTCCCTGTTTTATTTTACCGAGGATGAATTCATTGAGAGCAAAGCCGGCTCCAAGAAGCTCCTGATTTTCATGCGCCCCTGTGACATCCATGCCCAGCATCACCAGGAAAAGATATATCTTCAGAACGGCGGTTTTGAGGATATGTATTATAAGAGGATGAACGAGCGGGTTAAGATTGTCATGATGGAATGCCAGGAAGGCTGGGACACCTGCTTCTGTGTCAGCATGGGCACCAACAAGGCAGAGGATTATTCCATGGCGGTCCGTTTCGGTGAAGACGGCCTTTCCTTCCAGGTAAAGGATGAAAGCTTTGCCGCTTATTTTGAAGGCATGGAGGATGAGGACTTCAATCCTGCTTTTGTGGAGGAGAATGAACTTAAGGTCACTGTGCCTGAGATTCCTGACAAGGAAGTCCTTACAAAGCTGAAAGACCATCCCATGTGGAGACAGTACGACAAACGGTGTATCTCCTGCGGGGCATGTACCGTTGCATGCAGCACCTGTACCTGCTTTACAACCACTGACATCATATACAATGAAAATGCCAACGTAGGCGAGAGAAAGCGTACCTCCGCCTCCTGCCAGGTAAAGGACTTCACCGACATGGCAGGCGGCATGAGCTTCAGAAACAGGGCCGGGGACAGGATGCGCTACAAGGTGCTCCACAAATTCCACGACTACAAGGCGCGGTTTAAGGATTACCATATGTGTGTGGGATGCGGCCGTTGTATTGACCGATGTCCTGAGTACATATCCATCGTGGCTACGGTGAACAAGATGGCAGAGGCCATAGAAGAAATAAAAGCAGGGGAAATCGGACAGGAGAGGGGATAAGCCATGAAGAATATTGTAAAGCCTGTGGCATGTAAGATATTGGAAGTTAAGCGTGAAAGCCTTCACGAGTATACATACAGGGTAGAGACAGATATAAAGCCGGAACACGGACAGTTCCTTCAGCTTTCCATACCAAAGGTTGGGGAAGCCCCTATCTCGGTCAGCTCATTCGGGGATGGGTACATGGATTTCACCATCCGCTCCGTGGGCAAGGTGACAGATGAGATTTTTGAGAAACAGGCAGGGGATATCCTGTTCCTCCGCGGGGCTTATGGCAAAGGCTGGCCGGTTGACCAGTTTAAAGGTAAGCATGTGGTGGTGATTACAGGAGGAACCGGACTGGCGCCTGTAAAGAGTATGCTGAACAAGTTTTATGATGAACCTGATTTTACAAAAAGCGTGCATCTGATCAGCGGTTTTAAAAACGAGGATGGAATTATTTTCAAAGGTGATTTAGAGCGTTGGAAAGAGCGCTTTGACACCATCTATGCCCTGGACAAAGACCATAAGGACGGATGGGAGACAGGATTCGTGACTGAGTTCGTATCAAGGATTCCATTTGATGAGTTTGGGGATGACTATGCAGTGGTGGTGGTGGGACCTCCGCCAATGATGAAGTTCACCGGTTTTGAAGTCATCAGGCAGGGCGTGCCTGAAGAAAAGATATGGATGTCCTTTGAGCGCAAGATGTCCTGTGCAGTGGGCAAATGCGGCCACTGCCGTATTGATGAGGTTTATGTCTGTCTGGACGGACCTGTATTCAATTATACACAGGCCAAATATCTGGTTGACTAAGAGAGGGGTGGCAAAGAATGAATCATGATATAGATATCAAAAAGGTAAGGATTAACTGCTTCAGGCAGTCCAAGGTGGCTGGAGAGTTCATGCTTCAGATGAGGGTGCCCGGCGCCATGATAGAGGCAAAGCACCTGACCATGGTGCAGGAACTCTGCGAGCGTTTCGGAAACGGGACCTTCCATATGGGTACCAGGCAGACCCTGGACGTGCCGGGGATTAAGTATGAGAATATTGAAGAAGTAAATAAATTCATCAAGGGCTATATCAAAGAAGTGGACGTGGAGATGTGTGACGTGGACATGGATGTCAATGACTACGGATATCCAACCATCGGCGCCCGTAACGTTATGTCCTGCATCGGCAACGCCCACTGCATCAAGGGCAACATCAATACATATGAACTGGCAAGGAAGATTGAGAAAATCATTTTCCCGTCCCACTACCACATCAAGGTTGCGGTTGCAGGATGCCCCAATGACTGTGTAAAGGCTAACTTCAATGATTTTGGGATCATGGGTGTGAACAAGCAGGATTATGACATTGACCGCTGTATTGGCTGCGGTTCCTGTGTGGATGCATGTAAGCACCATGCCACAGGCGTGCTGAGCCTGAACAAGAACGGGAAGATTGACAAGGATGCCTGCTGCTGCGTTGGCTGCGGCGAATGTTCCTTAATCTGTCCCACCGGCGCATGGACCAGGGGAACCAAGAAACTCTACCGTGTAACCCTGGGCGGCCGTACCGGCAAGCAGAATCCAAGGGCTGGAAAACTTTTCATGAACTGGGTAACAGAGGACGTGGTCCTTGGCGTATTCTCCAACTGGCAGAAATTCTCCGCCTGGGTCCTTGACTACAAGCCCGAGTACCTCCATGGCGGCCACCTGATTGACCGTGCCGGATACAAGGAGTTTGCAAAGCACATCTTCGAAGGCGTGGAATTCAATCCGGAAGCCAAGGTAGCCGACAATATCTTCTGGGCCGAGAATGAGCAGAGAGGCAACATGCATGTGATGCCGCTGTCAGAACACAAACATGCCGGACCCCAGGAAGGTACTGTGTAAGATTTAAGAAAAGTTAAAACACATATATCAAAGAAAATCGAGTAGGAGGGAGTGATTAGCTCCCGTCCTCTCACACCACCGTGCGTACC
>OLQS01000312.1_pt1 | contig 33446 bp, 33 predicted proteins | sample 1672291 | NCBI WGS metagenome assembly OLQS01 (sample SAMEA3136668, study PRJEB25190) | human gut metagenome | biome: human gut; feature: human-associated habitat; material: faeces | place: Austria | collected 2013
GCATATCGCAAATATGCTGTTTTCATGTTGCACTAATTTCTTGCCTTGCGATAAACAGACGGACTACGCAGACGGGAGGGTTCTGCCATGACACGATGCACAAACCGCCGCACTGCCATCCTTACGCTCATTCTGGGCCTTACACTCCTGCTTTGCGGCTGTCAGGTCGGCGGCGGGGTGTTCGTCCTGCCGGACATTTCCACAAAAGACAGCACGCAGGGCAAGGCCCGGCTTCTCGCCGCCCTGAATAAACATTATTACACCTACTTTGACAACAGCGATTCCAGCCATTTTATCTATGGCAATGACTCTGCCGCCGAGGCTGTCCTTGCCTATCTTCAAAAAGTCTGCGCCGACGACGCCAGCAAGGTGGCCTCGCTCCTCTCCGACAGTACGGGTGATACCAGCCCGGTGCATTGTGCCGACGGCTTGCTGGCCAGCTATCCTTCCCTGTCCGCAAGGCCGTGCAAGGTCAGCTACGCCGCGCTGGACTCCGACTTATCGGATGATGCCCTTCTCTCATCCGCTGCCCAGACGCTGCTCAAAAATCGGAGATTCCTCGTCCTGCCTGACATTTCTTCCAATATCGATTGCTGTCAGGTCAGTTTTGCCGTCGGCACCATCGGCGGACAGACCTTCGTGATCGCCGTCTTTACTTCCTGATAGAAACAAAAAGCCAGCCGCAGTTTTCCGTTCTGCGGCTGGCTTCTCTTTTACTTGCTCAAGCGGGCATTCTCTCCGGCTGCTATAAAATGACATCGCTCCTCACAGCGTGAACTGCACCGCGCAGAACGCGGCATAGATGCAGAGCAGCGCCACGCCCTGCACGCGGGAGAGTCTGCCGCGCACCAGCGCCGGGATGGTCAGCAGGATCATCACCAGCAGCATCACGGGCAGTTCGAGCACGAGGCTCGAGTTGATGCCGAACAGAGTCGCGCTCTGTGGAATATCAAACGGTGCCAGCGCCACCGACACGCCGCTGACCAGCACGAGATTGAAGACGTTCGCGCCCACGACGTTGCCCAGCGAGAGGTCGCTGTGGCCCTTCATCAGCGAGGTGATGGCCGTGACCAGCTCGGGCAGCGAAGTGCCCAGCGCCACGAAGGTGAGTGCAATGACCGATTCGGGCACGCCCAGCGCCTGTGCAATGATGGTGCCGTTGTCCACCAGCAGGTTCGCACCCAGCGCGATGAGGGTCGCGCCCACCACCAGCCGCAGAACGATCTGCCCAAGGCTCATCAGCTCTTCTTCGTGCTCCGGCTCTGCCGGGGCACTTTTCATCTGCCAGACATTCGCCACCATATAGGCCGCGAACATTGCCAGCATCAGCAGACCCAAAGGCCGGGTAAAGCGGCCCATCCCGTAAGCGGCGAAGCAGTAGACGGCCGCCGCCGCGAAGAAAAAGGCCACTGGCACCCGCAGGGTCTTGGGGTCCACCTTGCCGGGCCGCACGGCCACCGTGATGGCCGCGATGAGGGCCGCATTGCAGATGACCGAGCCAATGGCGTTGCCGTAAGCGATCTCGCCATGGCCGGACACGGCTGAGATGGTGGACACCATCACCTCAGGCAGGGTGGTGCCGATGGACACCACCGTTGCGCCGATGAGCAGCTCCGGCAGGTGGAACCGGCGGGCCAGCGCCGATGCGCCGTCCACGAACCAGTCGCCGCCCTTGATGAGGCAGAGCAGACCCAGAACGAATAGAATGCCGGGGATTATCATAGTACTCCTCCAAAACCGGGCGCAGCGTGCGCCGTATCCCATAACGCATATTCATCGGCCCGCACTTTCCGGGCCGTATTTTTATATGATACCAGATTTACCCCCGGAATACAACGTCCCACCACGAAACATTTTGCAGCGCTATTATATATAAGGTAGCCGGAGCGCAAAAAAGCTCCCCCGAAGGGGAGCTGAACGGTCTTATTTGCACCATTTGGCAAATTCTTCATCCGTACACTTGACGTAATGGCTGCCCTCCACATGGTGGCTGGTGCCCTTGGAATAGTCGATGCCGGAGGTGGCGTAGTCGTAGGTCTCGGCCACCCGGCGCTTCTCCACCACCGGGTTCGGCAGCGGGATGGCCGACAACAGGCTGCGGGTATAGGGGTGGATGGGATTTGCAAAAATCTCCTCCGTTGTGCCCGTTTCCAGCAGGTGGCCCAGATGGAGCACGCCGATGCGGTCGGAGATGTACTTGACCATCGACAGGTCGTGGGCGATGAACAGATAGGCCGTGCCCGTCTCCTGCTGGATGTCCTTCATCAGGTTGACGACCTGCGCCTGAATCGACACGTCCAGCGCCGAGATGCACTCGTCGGCGATGATGAGCTTCGGGTTCATGATGAGGGCGCGGGCAATGCCGACGCGCTGACGCTGGCCGCCGGAGAACTGGTGGGGGTAGCGCTCGGCGTGTTCCGGTGCAAGGCCCACCTTCGCCAGAATCTTCTCCACCTTCTCGCGGCGCTCGGCCTGCGTCTTGTACATATGGTGGATGTCCAGACCCTCGCCGATGATGTCCTCCACCTTCTTGCGGGGGTTCAGGGATGCCATCGGGTCCTGGAAGATCATCTGCATCTGGGTGCGCAGGGTGTTGTTCTGGGCGTGGCTCAGATGGCCGCTGATGTCCTGCCCATCGAATGTGATCCTGCCTGCGGTGGGGTCATACAGCCGGATGATGCTCCGGCCAATGGTGGATTTGCCCGAGCCGGACTCGCCCACCAAACCATAGGTCTCGCCGGGATAGATCTCAAAGCTGACATCGTCCACGGCCTTGACCGTGAAGTTTTTGTTCACCTTGAAATACTGCTTCAGCCCCTCGACCTTCAGCAGAGGGGTAGCGCTTTGTGCTGCCATTTACTCCGCCTCCTCGATCTTTTTTGCTTCTGCGCGCATCCGGGCCACACGTTCCTTCAGCTCCGGCGGCATCTCCACCTTGGGGGCACGGGGGTCCAGCAGCCAAGTCGCTGCAAAGTGGGTGTCGCTGATCTTGAACATGGGCGGGTCGATCTCGTCGTCGATCTTCAGCGCGTACTTGTTGCGGGGTGCAAAGGCGTCGCCGGCCTTTTCGTGCAGCAGGTTCGGCGGCGAGCCGGGGATGGTGTAGAGCCGCTCGTCAGCCGTGTCAAGGTCGGGCATGGCCGACAGCAGGCCCCATGTGTAGGGGTGGCGGGGGTCATAGAAGATCTCATCAATGGTGCCGGTCTCGACGATCTTGCCCGCATACATGACATCGACATAGTCGGCCACCTTTGCCACGACGCCGAGGTCGTGGGTGATGTAGATGACCGAGATGCCGCGCTCCTTCTGGATGCTGCGGATAAGCTCCAGAATCTTCGCCTGAATGGTCACATCCAGTGCGGTGGTCGGCTCGTCGCAGATGAGCAGGTCGGGGTCGCAGGACAGCGCGATGGCGATGACCACGCGCTGCCGCATACCGCCGGACAGCTGGTGGGGGTAGCTCTTCATCCGCTTTTCAGCGTCGGTGATGCCCACCTCTTCCAGCAGCTCGAGGGCCTTCTTGTAGGCCTCGGCCTTGGGCATCTTGAAGTGCCAGAGCATCCCTTCCATGATCTGCTTGCCGATGGTCATGGTGGGGTCAAGGCTGGTCATGGGGTCCTGAAAGACCATGGCGATCCGCTTGCCGTTGATGTGGCGGCGGATCCACTTCTTGTCCTTCTGCAGCAGGTCGACCGTCTCCGGGCTGCCGTCGGCGTGGTGGTAGCTGAACTGGATGCTGCCGCTGTTCACCTTGGCGTTCTGGGCGAGGATACCCATCGCCGCCTTCATGGTGACGGACTTGCCGGAGCCGGACTCGCCCACCAGCGCCACCGTCTCGCCCTTGTAGAGGTCGATGTTCACGCCCCGGATAGCGTGGACGGGGCCGGCGGTGGTCTTAAAGGTAATATCAAGGTCTCGCACCGACAAGACCTGTTCTCTTTTTGCATCAGGCATGCTGTGCGCCTCCTTACATACTCTTCATCTTGGGGTCAAGTGCCTCCCGCAGGCCGTCGGCCAGCAGGTTGAAGCTGAGCATCAGCAGACTCATGACCACGATGGGTGGGATGATCTGATAGGGGTGGGTGGTGAAGCTGTTGTACAGCTCACTGATGAGGGAACCCAGCGAGCACTGGGGCACCGGGATGCCCAGACCCACAAAGGAAAGGAAGGCCTCGGTAAAGATGGCCGTCGGGATGCTGAACATGACCTGCGTGATGATGGGTCCGATGATGTTGGGCAGCACTTCCTTGAAGATGATGAAGAAGCTGCCTGCGCCCAGCGTGCGGGAGGCCAGAACGAACTCCTGATCCTTCAGCTTGAGCATCTCAGCGCGGGCGATCCGGCTCATGCCCACCCACTCGGTGAGCATCAGGGCAAAGATGATGGTCACCATGCCGGGCTGCAGCACCAGAAGCAGCAGCGTGACGATGACCAGACGGGGGATGCCGTTGGCGATCTCGAGGAAGCGCTGCATCAGCATATCCACCTTGCCGCCGAAATAGCCCGAGACAAGGCCGTAGCTCATGCCGATGACCATGTCAATGACCGCAGCGGCCACGGCAATGATGAGGGAGACGCGGGCACCTTCCCAAGTACGGGTCCAGATGTCGCGGCCGTACAGGTCGCTTCCGAACCAGTAGTAGACGTCATCCTTGCCTTTTTCGACATAGTTGTTGACGATCTTCGTGCCGGTGGTGGTGCTCATCTTCTCGCTGCCGTCCAGAATGCCGAACTGCTCGATGCCGGGCACGCGGGGCGCGAAGTTTTTCTGGCTCAGATCCTGGCCGGAGTAGGTGTAGTCATTCATGCCCGGGCCAAAGATGGCCAGCAGCAGGATGATGAAGATCATGATCAGGCCCAGCACAGCGCTCTTCTTGCGGAAGAAGCGGATGCGGACATCTTTCCAGAAGCTCTGGGCCGCAAAGTTGGTATCCACCGCGATCTCGGCGGCGTTGTCTTTCCGGGCAAACTCTTCGGCGGTGAAGCTGTGCTCCGGGTATAGCTCCTGCACGGCCTGCGTGATGGCTGCGGCGGTGCTTTCGCCGCCCAGTCGGATCGCTTTTTCTGCCATATCAGTCGTCCCCCTTTGCCAGACGGATGCGCGGGTCGATGATGCCGTACAGCAGGTCAACGACCAGCATGATGCCAATGTACATGGCGCTGTAGATGAAGCTCAGACCAATGACCACGTTGTAATCGTTGGACTGGATGGCCGTCACCAACAGGCTGCCCACGCCGGGGATGGCAAAGATCTTCTCGACCACCAGCGAGCCGGTCATCAGATCCACAATGAGGGGCGCCAGCACGGTGATGATGGGGATGAGGGCGTTGCGCAGGGCGTGGCGGAAGATGAGCGCCGGGCCGGAGATGCCCTTGCTCTCGGCCAGCAGCATATAGTCGGAGTCCAGCACCTCGATCATCTCGCTTCGGGTAAAGCGAGCGATGGAGGCCATCGTGAACATGGACAACGACACGCTGGGCAGAACGCTGGAACCAAAGATGTCCTTGGCTGAGAACAGCATCGGGAACCAGCGGAGCCGGAAGCCGAAGGTGTAGCTCAGGGCCAGTGCGAAGACGTAGGACGGCACCGACACGCCGATGACCGAGATGATGGTAGCGATGGTGTCAAAGATGGTGTCCCTCTTGAGGGCGGCGATGATGCCCAGTACGAGGCCCACCAGAGCGCCCAGCGTGACCGCCATGCCGCCGATCTGGATGGAGATGGGCAGACGGGACTGGATGAGCTGGGAGATGGGCGTGTTCTTCGAAATGTTGTAGCTTACGCCGAAGTCGCCCCGAAGCATATTGCCCACATAGCGGAAGAACTGGACATAGATCGGCTGGTCAAGGCCGTATTTTGCGTAGAGCGCGGCTCTCATATCGGCTGTCAGCTTTTCGTCGTTGAACGGCGAGCCGGGCATCAGCTGCATCAGGATGAACAGCACCAGCAGGATGGCCAGCAGCGTAAACAGCGAGGTGAGGACACGCTTGAGCGTATATTTTTTCACGTCAGGTGAACCCCCTTTTGTGGCCGCAGCGGCGGTCAGTCGTGCGCCCGCTGCGGACAGGTACAATGCCAAAAAGGCGCACAGTGGCTTTTGCGGGCCACTGTGCGGCCTTGGTTCAGCGATTCTTATTTAAGCGTTCTTCACGGTGCGCTTGTACACGCGGTTCAGTGCCACAGGGTGGAACTCTACGCCGGTAACGGCAGAAGAGACCATCTCGGCGTTGCACTGGCCGTACAGCGGGAAGATGACGGCCTGCTCCAGAACGATGGCTTCTGCATCGTACAGAGCGGCCCAGCGGCCCTCGGGGTCGGTGCAGAGGTCGCCGGTGGTGCACTCCTCAATGATGGAGTCATACTCGGCGTCGCTCCACAGACCGTAGTTGTTGGAGTTGCCAGTGACCCACATACCCAGATAGGTCATGGGGTCGGCGTAGTCGGGACCCCAGCGGGTCAGGCCCAGCTGGAAGTTGCCGTCCTGCATATCCTGCACGCGCTGCTTCTTCGGCTCGACGGTCAGGTTCACCGTCAGGCCGGGCAGAGTGGTCTCCAGCTGCTCCTTGACGACCTGTGCCACCTTCTGAGGTGCATCGTCGGCGTCAACGACCATATCGAAGGAGAAGCTGTCCTTGCCCAGCTCGCTCTTTGCAGTCTCGTAGTACTCAGCAGCCTTGGCTGCATCGAATGCGCAGTAATCCGCATACTTGGTCTGGTCAGCGCTGAAGTCGCTGCCGTCCGGGCCGGTTGCGAACTGAGGAGGAACGGCGGTGTAGCAGGGGGCGGAGCCATCCTTCAGGACGTCGCCGGTGATGGCGTCGCGGTCCAGAGCGAAGGTGAGGGCCTTGCGCAGATTCTCGTTTGCCAGCTCAGGCACACTGTTGATGTTGGGGCTGATGTACCACAGATAGCCAGCGCCCACGCTGATGAACTCGGGATCGTCCTTGACCTGATCGACCTGCTCACCATTCAGCAGGGTGATGTCCAGAGTACCGGTCTGATAGCTCATCAGAGCCTGCTGGCTGTCCTTGATGACCTGATAGGACAGGCCATCCAGCGCGACGCTGTCGGCATCGTAATAGTCGGCGTTCTTGACCAGCTCGAATGCGGTCGCAGCGGGCTGATAGTCGGTCAGGACGAAAGCACCGTTGGAAAGCACCGTGTCGGGGCTGGTACCGAAGGTGTCCGCGCAGGTGTTGAAGAAGGCCTCGTTGACCGGGTAGAAAGTGGGGAAGTACATCAGGCTCAGGAAGTAGCTGACCGGGACGTTCAGCTGGACCTCGAGGGTCTTGTCATCCACTGCGGTCACGCCCAGATCGGTGACGGGTTTGTTGCCTGCGATGATGTCCGCCGCATTGACCACCTGACCGATGTCAGACAGCATATAGGAGTACTCGGAAGCGTTGGCAGGGTCAACCGCCCGCTGCCAGCCGAACACAAAGTCGGCTGCGGTGACGGCGTCGCCGTTGGACCACTTTGCATCGCGCAGGTGGAAGGTATAGGTCTTGCCGTCCTCGCTGATGTCGTAGCTCTCGGCAATGGCCGGGACCGCTGCGCCGTCGGTATCCATCTGCATCAGACCGTCGGTGTAGTCTGCGATGACCTCAAAAGAGGTGCCGTCGGTGGCGATCTGCGGGTCCAGAGACTGGACTTCGGTCTCCAGCATAATGTTCATGGTGCCGCCTGCGGCAGTGCCAGCTGCGCTGGAAGCACCGGTGGAGGCAGCCGTGGAAGCTGCCGTAGAGCTGGAGCCGCCGCAGGCCGTCAGGGCCAGAGCTGCTGCGGACACGCCTGCCGCTGCCAGAAAGCTGCGGCGCGAAATACGACGATCGAATCTCATAATATCTTTTCCCCTCTCTAACACCGCTTTAATCTATTAAAGCGACTGTTTCAAAAAAATGCACAAGGTGTTCCGCTCCCCCTCTGGAGCTTTTCGCACACCCTTGTGCCTTGGCCGCATTATACCGCGTCTTCCGCCGAAAGAAAAGGTTTTTTGCCAAATTTACATCTCCCAAAGGACGATTTCTGTGGTTTGACCAACAACATACCGAAATTTCGATTTGAATTTTGTATAGTTTTCCTCTTGAGCTGTACTCACTCAGAGCACAGTTCAGATGAAACGAGTGTCATCTGTCCTCCTGTCATGCACACTACAGCCATTCCTCTTTCTTTTGTAAAGAAAACCGCCCGCCGCACTTTTTGGTGCAGCGGGCGGCCCAGACCTTATTTTATCGCAATTTTCAAAAATAGTGCCTATCAAAACGGCCGCTTTGCGATATGCAGTTTGCGGATGTTGCTTGTGCATTAAAAACGCAAACTGCTATATTTGGAAAATGCTCAGACTGCCTCAGCAGCAGGCACTTCGGCCTCGCCATTGTACACAGCCTCATCCAGCTGACCTTCGGTGGCGGCCACAAGAGTGGTAGCGGCCGCAGCGCCGACGACGTTGGTGGCGGTACGCGCCATATCAACGATGCTGGAAATGGGGGAAAGCAGGATGATGGCTTCCACCGGCAGACCGGCGGCGGCAAAGAGGGCCGTGGCGGTGATGGTGGCCGTACCGGGCACGCCGACGGTGCCGATGGAGACGACCACAGCCAGCACGACAAGGAAAGCGTACTGCACCGGGGTGTATTCAATGCCCAGCAGATGGATGGTGAAGACCGCCAGCAGGGTGGGCCAGATGCCGGCGCAGCCCGGCATACCGAGGTTTGCGCCCAGACTTGCGCCAAAGGCGGCGACATCCTCATTGACGCCCAGCTTCTTGGTCAGCTGGTTGACGGTGACAGGGATGGTGCCCACGCTGCTCTGAGAGGTAAAGGCCACAGTGGCTGCGGGCCAGATGCCCTTGAAGAAGCGGACCGGGTCCAGCTTTCCGACCAGCTTGACGAGTGCGCCTTCCACCACGAAGAGCTGGATCGCGCAGAGGATATAGGCCAGCACCAGAACACTCAGCAGCGGGATGAGGTCAGCCGGAGAAGAGCGGCTGACGGCGCGGGCAATGAGGGACAGGACGGCATAGGGGGTAAAGGAGATGACGTAGCTGACCACACGGCCCATCACAAGGTCGCCGGCGTCGATGAACTTCTTGAAGGGGGCGACCTCCTCGGGCTTCTTGACCACCAGCTTGTTGTAGCTGATGGCCACCAGAATGGAAAAGACCACGATGGGCACCACCTCGCCGTTGGCCCAGTGCGAAGCGAGGTTCTGGGGAAAGAGGCTGATGACGGTGTCCACGAAGGTGGGCACTTCCTTGGCGGTGTAGTCGGTGGCCAGCTCATACTGGACGCCGTGGCCGATGTTGGTGGCCACCCCGGCGACCAGAGTGATGAGGCTGGCGAAGAAGGTGTTCAGGACGAGGAAGAAAACGGTCTTGAGGCCGATGTTTTTCAGACGAACGGAGTTGCCCAGATTGGTGATGCTGGAAATGATGCTGAAGATCAGCAGCGGGATGACCACCGCCGAGACGACGTGGGCATAGACTGTGCCCACAGCGGCCACATAGACGTGATGGCCCTTGAACGCGAGGCCCACGATGAGGCCGAGGCCCACCGCCAGAATGGTGCGCACGCCGAAGTCCACGTGCTTTTTCTTGTGCAGATAATACAGCAGGGCAAAAAATACAGCAGTCAGGGCCAGTGCGGCCAGATCCAAAATTTCTACAGACATAAAACGGATGCTCCTTTATTTTCTGAGTGTGATGTCGTTTTTGTCTGTCAACACATTCGCTCTCTCATGATGTTCCTCCCATTTAGCACAAACCTACTTTGTATGTATGTTTGTTCGGTTGCTGTGGAGTATACTACATCCCGTTCCGGTTGTCAAGCAAATTATGAGAAAACCTTGAACTTCACGATAAAGCGGCGTTCTTCCTTTGCAGCTCTTTCCTCTGCCCGCTTGACTTTTTCGCTCTGGCTGCATATAATAGAATTACGAAAGAGAGCACCATTCGCTCATATGGTATTACCAAAAGCAGCAAGAAGCCCCTACGGTACCGCTAATACCGAAGGGGCTTCCTGCTTTGCTAAGAGTTAGTGCTTACCGGCCTTGAACTGTTCGTCAAGCCACTTGCAGATGCAGTGAGCTGCTACATCAGCTGCGACGGACAGCACGAAAGAGATTATTTCACTCATATAGTATCACCTCCTTCTCCGTATAATGGAGTCGGAAGGCCGACACTATCAGAATACCATAAATTTCGACGATTCGCAATGAATCCATGAGAATATGTAAAAAGAGCCGCCGTGCACACGCACAGCGGCTCTTGTAGTTTTTCGATCTTTTACTTTGCGTACTCGACAGCACGGCTCTCGCGGATGACATTGACCTTAATCTGGCCGGGATAATCCAGCGTATCTTCGATCTTCTTTGCGATGGAGCGAGCCAGCAGGATGACCTGATCGTCGCTGATGACGTCAGGCTTGACCATGATGCGGACCTCGCGGCCGGCCTGCACGGCAAACGCCTGCTCGACGCCCTCGAAGCTGGAGGAGATCTCCTCCAGATTCTCCAGACGCTTCACATAGCTCTCGACGTTCTCGCGGCGGGCACCCGGGCGGGCGGCGCTGATGGCGTCACAGGCCTGAATGATGAAGGCCAGCGGCGTCTTCGGCTCCACATCGCCATGGTGGGCCTCGATGGCATGGATGACCTGGGTGTTTTCCTTGTACTTGCGGCAGATGTCCACGCCGATCTGGACGTGGCTGCCCTCGATCTCGTGGTCGAGCGCCTTGCCGATGTCATGCAGCAGACCGGCACGGCGGGCCAGCGTGACATTCACGCCCATCTCGCCTGCCAGCAGGCCGGCCAGCCATGCCACCTCCATGCTGTGGGTCAGCGCGTTCTGACCAAAGCTGGTGCGGTACTTCAGACGGCCAATGAGCTTGATGAGGTCGGGGTGCAGGCCATGGATGCCCAGCTCCATGACAGCGCGCTCGCCCTCCCGCTTCATCTGCAGCTCGAGGTCGTGGCGGCACTTTTCCACCGTCTCCTCGATGCGGGCAGGATGGATGCGGCCATCGCCGATGAGGCGTTCCAGCGTCATGCGGGCCACTTCGCGGCGAGTCTGGTCGAAGGAGGACAGGGTAATGGCCTCCGGGGTATCGTCGATGATGAGGTCAACACCGGTGGCGGTCTCAAGGGCGCGGATGTTGCGGCCCTCGCGGCCGATGATGCGGCCCTTCATCTCGTCGCTGGGCAGCGGGACGACGCTGACGGTCGTTTCGCTGCAGTGGTCAGCAGCGCAGCGGCTGATGGCCTGACCGATGAGGTTGCGGGCGATGCCGTCGCAGTTCTCCTTCAGGTCGGTCTCGTAGGCAGCGACGCGGATGGCCTTCTCGTGGGTCAGCTCCTCGTCCACCTTGTGCAGCAGCACCTCGCGGGCGTCCTCCTGACTCAGGCCGGCCAGCGTCTCCAGACGCTCCATCTCCTTGGCGCGCAGGGCATCGACCTCCGCCAGATGGGCGTCAGCCTCCTCGTGCTTCTTTTTCAGCTCGTCCTCGCGCTTTTCCAGCGCCTCGGTCTTGCGGTCGAGGGCCGTTTCCTTCTGGTCGATGCGGTTCTCCTGACGGCTGATCTCTGCGCGGCGCTGCTTGATCTCCTTGTCGGCCTCTGCCTTCTGGGCATCCACCTCGGCCTTCAGACGGAAGGCCTCATCCTTTGCTTCCAAAATTGCTTCCTTGCGCTTCTGGTCAGCAGCCTTGATCGCTTCGTTCACCAGCCGGGTAGCCTCGGCCTCGGCGCTGCCGATCTGGGCCTCAGCGGTCTTCTTACGGTTGTTGTAACCAATAAAATAGCCCGCAGCTGCGGCAGCGACAGCAACGATCAATGCCGCGATCACTCCGATTACGGTCATTGTTCTTCACTCTCCTTAACAGTCAAATTTTGCTTTAACAGGCAGGAGACGCTGTGCGGCCGAACGCGGGCCAGCAAAAATCAAATTTTCAACGAAAAAGAGGCAGACAAGAACAGACGCAGAGAAAGATCTTCCTGTGCGGTGAGTCTGGTGCAGCTTTTCGATTTACAAGATGTGCTTATAAAAACGGGCCAATGATGCCCCATTGAAATATCTGGTCGCGGAATGCTCCGCCTACAGCGTCTTAGATTCCATACTACTTCTTATATTACGAAACATTTTGCACAATGTCAAGGAGAAGTAAGGCGGAAAGGCGAAATTATTTTTGATTTATTCCAGATACATCCGGCGCAGACGCATCAGACGGGCCGGAGTCAGGCCATATTCGGCCTCCAGATAGGCCTCGGCGCTGCCGAAACGCTGCCGGATGATGTCCAGCACGAAGGGAGCCGACTCCGGGTGGACACCAAAAACGCCGAGGTAGAAGTCCTTCCGGGAGGGGTCGGCGGCGATCTCATCGGCGTGCTCGGCCCAGACTTTTTCCAGCTCCGGCCTGCGCCAGATGTTCGTCTTCACGAAATCTTCCATAATGGTCTCATCCGACGCACCCAGCGCCAGCAGAATGAGCATCGCAGCCACGCCGGTGCGGTCTTTTCCCGCCGAACAGTGGAAGAGCACCGGCGTCTCGCCCACTTCCAGCGCACGGAACAGCTCTTTGTAGGCCTTGTTGCCGAACAGCATCCGCTCGTACATGGCATCCGCCATCCGGCGTCCCTCGTCGGGCATCCCCTTCAGCAGGGTCTCCCGGTCTTCGGGCGAGAAGTCCACCTCCTTGCCGTTCTCAAGGCAGAGGCCGCAGATGCGCACGAGCCGTGCACCGTCGGGCACATAATCAGGGCTTTCGGCGGCCTCCGCCTCGCTGCGCAGGTCAAGGATGAGCCGCAGCCCCAGCGAGTCCAGCAGCTTCCGGTCGGCCTCACCGGTGAGCTTCCACGTCGGGATGCCCCGGTAGATCTGCCCCCACCTGACGTGCTTGCCCTCGTCGGCCTCGTAGCCGCCCAGCTCGCGGAAGTTGTGGCCGCCCTCGAACGGCAATTCTGTGCCGGGGGCCGGATGCACCACAGCGGGCTTGGACGCCGCACTGGACAGGACGGGCAGGTCGTAGAAGGGCTTGGCCGGACGTCCGCGCCGGGGCGGCAGGCTGGCTGCGCCGCCCAGCACCTCCATGAGGTAGCCGCGCAGCAGGTCGAGGTAGGCCGAGGTGTGGTCGCGCCGCTGCAAAAGGGAGACGCAGAGGGGCGGCAGATCCTCCAGCAGGACATCCCGCACCCGGTCCAGCTCCCGCCGTGCCCCCGGCTCATACCGGGTCAGGCAGGTGCAGAGCTGCTCCTGCACGAGGTAGTAGGCCTGATAGAAGCTGGGGCCGATCTCGGCGTTAGGCGCAAAACCCGCCCGGGCGCAGGCCTCCCACAGCGGGGCAAAGAGGTCCTGCCGCAGGCTGGGCAGAAGGACCCGCTGGTTCCGCAGCTCGGCCAGCGGCACGCTCTCCCTCTCCCAGAAGGGGTGGCCCCGCGGCACCAGCAGGCAGGCCGGGTCGGCCCGGAGGGTGGTGCGGGCCAGCACCGGTGCGGCGCAGCCCAGATCCATCACGAGACCCGCGTCCAGCTCGCCCTGCTCCACCCCCTCGGCCACCGCGTCGTTGTCCAGCAGGCGGAAGCGCATCTCGATGTGGGGGTACTGCTGGCGAAACTTGTCCAGCTGGGTCTCGAGGCCGGGCAAATAGTCCGGCACCAGCGAGACGCTGATGCCGATGCGCACCGGCTGGGCCGACTGGATCTCCGCGTGGAGCGCTGCCTGCATCTGCTGGAACTGCTCCACCACCGGCGCGGCATGGCGCTGTAAGCTCACGCCCCGGTCGGTGAGGCTGAGCTTGTGGTGGGCGCTGAGAAAGAGCGGCCCGCACAGCTCGGCTTCGAGGGCCGAGATGCTCTGACGCAGAGCCTGCCGGGATAAAAACAGGCGCTGGGCCGCGCGGGTGTAATTCATCTCCTCGCAGAGGACCAGAAAATAATGCAGCTGGCGGATGTCCATCGTTTCCTCCTGAATGATCGTAGTCTCATGGGTAAAGCATACCGCCTTTTGGCCGGATTGTAAAGCCGCCGGGCACAAAATCCCGCTTTTTCTGCCCTATTGACGTCGGCTCTGTCCGCGCGTAAAATAAAGAAAAAGGAGGCCCTGCCTATGACACACAATGCTCCGGCACCGAAGGCCCAAAGCCTCGGCACGCTGTTTTTTACCTTTTTCAAGATCGGCCTGTTCACCTTCGGCGGCGGCTACGCGATGATCGCCCTGCTGGAAGAGGAATTTATCCAGCGCCGCAGGTGGCTGGATAAGGACGAATTCCTCGACATGACCGCCATTGCGGAATCCACCCCCGGCCCGGTGGCCATCAACAGCGCCACCTACCTCGGCTACAAGCTGGCCGGAGTCCCCGGCGCGGCGGCCGCCACCGTGGCCGTCTGCCTGCCGTCCTTCCTCATCATCTACGCCATCTCGCTGTTTTTTGAGCAGTTCACCCAGCTCACCGTCATTGCCAACGCCTTTAAAGGCATTCAGGTCTGCGTCATCTATCTCATCTTCTCGGCCGGTGTGCGGATGCTGCAGGCGCTCGACCGCTCCCTCTTTTCGTCCGGCGTCCTCCTGTCCGTCTTTCTGGCGATGACGAGCCTTTCGCTGGCGGGCATCAGCGTCTCGTCCATCCTGCTCATCCTCCTCAGCGGTGCAGCAGGCGTGGCCGCGTGGCTCTTGGGCCGCAGAAAGGAGGGGAAGTGATATGCTCCTGAAGCTGTTCCTCACCTTTTTTGAGATCGGCGCCGTCTCCTTCGGCGGCGGCTACGGCATGATCTCCCTCATCCGGGAAAAAGTCCTGCTCCATGGCTGGCTCTCCGAGGCCGAGTTTCTGAGCTTCATCGCCGTGTCGGAATCCACCCCCGGCCCGCTGGCTGTCAACATGGCCACCTTCATCGGCTCTTCGCAGGGCGGGGTGCTGGGGGCGCTCTGCGCCACGCTGGGCGTCGTCCTCCCCTCCTTCTTCATCATCCTGCTCATCGCGGCCCTCATCCACGACTTACTCAAGTACGCCGGGGTCGAAGCCTTTCTCTCCGGCGTCCGGCCCTGCGTCGTGGCCCTTATCCTCTCCACTGCCCTCACGATGGGCCTGAGCACCCTGCTGGACATCTCCACCGCCGCCGACGCCCCCGCGCCATCATGGCAGGGCATCGGCATCCTTGCACTTCTGGCCATCGTCCGGCTGGTCTGGCAGAAAGCGAAGGGCAAAGCCCCTTCGCCCATCGGGATGATCCTGCTCTCGGCGGTGCTGGGCGCACTTTTATACCAATAAAAAAGAACGGCATCTGAGCTTTTCTCCGATGCCGTTCTCTATTTTGCTCTTCTGAAATCCGATTCACAGACCCGGCCATTCTGGGCCAGAACACGGCGCAGGATCTGCATCACGCCGGAGCTGGTGTTGGGCGGCGCGAGGAAGGGCACTTCCTCCCGGAGGGCGGGCGAGCCGTTCTCCACGAGGAAGCCGTACTTTGCCGCCTTCAGCATCTCCGCGTCGTTGAAGGTGTCGCCGAACGCCATCATGCCCTCGGGCGGGACGCCCAGACGCTCCCCCAGCCGAAGCAGGGCCGCGCCCTTGTGGACGCCGGGGTTCATGATGTCCACCCAGTCTGCACCGGCCACCGCCACCGAGAAGCGCCCGTCCCAGACCGGGCCATAAAGCGCGTCGTAGCCCTTCTGGGCATCCCCCTCGGGGAAGTAGATGGTGAATTTATCCACCCGGGCGATCACATCCTCCAGATGGGGGACATATTCCACCTTGGTGTAGAATCTCTTAAAGACCCTGTCGTATGGCCGGAACTGCTCCTCCACATAGGCCGTTTCCAGCCCGCAGAGGACGGCGGCGTGGCCCGCGCTCCGGGCCTGCCCGGCCAGCGTGTGCCAGTCGGCAACACCCATCTCGGAGAGATACAGGCTCTCGCCCTTCCAGCAGATGGCACCGCCGTTGTCACCCACAAGGATGATGTCGTCCTGCAGGGGCGCGAACATCTCCTCTAAGGTATAGATGGGCCGTCCGCTGGCGGCAGCGAACCGGATGCCCCGCTCTGCCAGAGCGCGGACAGTCTCCGCGAAGTCCGGTGGGAGCTGGCTCTGGCCGTCCAGCAGGGTAGCGTCAAGGTCGGAGGCAATGAGGCGGATGACGTCCATGCGCGCCTCCTCAGCCCACATAGCTGATGTTCACGTCGATCTGTCCGCCATAGCCGGGGATGCGGGCGGTGCAGCTGCCCTGCCACATATCGCAGGAGATGGGGCTGCTGGCCACACCGTAGTGTGCGTTCCAGATGCTGTAGCCCGTCAGGCGGCTCAGGTCCACCCGCTGGCGGAACCACAGAGTAGAAGCGTAGACGCCGGGCTTGTAGCCCTGCGCCTTGACCTCTTCGCAGAAGGCGATGGCGCACTTGGTGCGGTCCTCGACGCCCAGACCGTCGGCGCGGCCATTCTTGCCGCCGGAGGCCTCAGTATCGAAGTAGATGGGGTAGTCCAGCTTGCGGCCGTTCAGGACGTAGGCACAGCCCATGGCTTCCTCCCGGGCCTCCTCCTCGTTGACGGCCTGACTGAAGAAGTAGACGCCCACCTTCAGGCCCGCGTTGCGGGCGTTGGTGAAGTGCTGCTCGAACATGGGGTCCAGCACCAGCGCACCGCTGCCGTAGCCGCGGTAGCCGATGCGGATGATGACGAACTTGACGCCCGCCGTCTTTACCTGTTCCCAGTCGATGCTGGACTGATATTTCGAGACATCGATGCCGAAGGTGGCATTCTGCTGCACGCCGTTGGCGTCGAAGTAGTAGAGCTTGTTGTCGATAGACTGGATGCCCTTCACGGGCTGGTTGGTGTACTGGTCATAATAATAGGTCTTGCCGCCCACCGTGCGCCAGCCGGAATAGACCGGGGCCGGGGTGCTGTTGCCGCTGTCGCTGTCGTCTTTGTCGCTCCTGCCGAAAAGCAGGTTCCACAGCCAGCTCAGCAGGCCGTTCTCGTCCGTGAGACAGGCGGGGTCGATGCTGCTCTCGTCCAGCGTGCCTGCATCCAGTGCGGCGCGGATCTCCTCCGGGGTCAGCAGGATGGTGCCCTCCTCGGTCTTCACCGGCAGGGCAGCCTCCTCAGAGTTCGTCTCTGCACCTGCCTCGGGCTGGACCTCTGCGGCCTGCTCCACCGGTGCGCTCAGGGGATCCTCTGCGGCCAGTGCCTCCGTCTCCTGCTGTAGGCTGGGGAAGTTGTTCTCCTGCTCCAGCTCCTCGATGCTGCCCATCATGGGGTCAGCAGGCGCGGCCTCCGGGGCCGCAGGCGATGCGGCCGTTTCCTCTGCGGGGGCAGCCGGGGCCTCCGACACGGCAGGCGCTTCGGTCTCATTCTGGCTGGGGGCAGCGGGCTGCGCGGCAGACGCAGCGGCGCTCTCCGCCTCCGAGGATGCAGAGTCCGTCTTTGACGGCTTGGGAGCTTCCTTCTTGTCGTCTTTCTTTGTGCTGTGGGCCGCGTTGCTCTCGCCCTCCCACAGCAGGGCCGACGGCTCCACCGTCAAGCCTGCGGGCTGAGACGCCAACAGGGCCGTGGTGCCAAAGCCGCCCACTGCGATGGCAAGCGCCATCACCGCCGAGGCCACCATCTGGCCCGCCGCGCGGCGCGTCTTCTTTTTTGGGGTTCCTGTATCGTTCCGTCTCATTCCGCCTGCTCTGCCTCCAAGCTCTATTCTAACGCGGCCTCTCGCCGCCGGAAGTGCTATTTGCACACCTATAGTATACACCCAACTGCAAGCTCCCGTCAATCTCCTTCGGTGCGTCCTGCGGAGCGTCTCGCGGGGGGCGTCTACAGCCAAAAATGCTCTGTATGAAATACGGCCCAGACCCTCTCATTATTGCACCGACGAGAAAAAAGACAGGTTTTGGGCAGAATTTTTGCGTTTTCCTCTTGCTGTCTTGACAGGTGTATGGTATCATGATGGTCATGCAGCTTTTGCTGCCCTTTTGAAACTGTAATGACGGAAAGGCAGATCTTTATGTCAAATGTAAAAGATTTCTTAAAACGCAAGGACATCGTCATCACCCCCCAGCGCTACCTCATCGAGGCGCTGGGCGCGATGGCACAGGGCCTGTTCGCCAGCCTGCTCATCGGCACCATCATCAAGACGCTGGGCCAGCAGACCGGGCTTGAGACGCTGGTGGACTTAGGCGGCTACGCCACGGCCATGAGCGGCCCGGCCATGGCTGTGGCCATCGGCTGGGCGCTCCACTGCCCACCGCTGGTGCTGTTCAGTCTGGTGACGGTGGGCTACTCCTCCAACGCTCTGGGCGGCGCAGGCGGTCCTCTGGCCGTCCTCATCATCGCCATCGTGGCCGCTGAGCTGGGCAAAGCCGTCAGCAAGGAGACCCGCATCGACATCCTCGTGACCCCGCTGGTGACCATCTTCTCCGGCGTCGGCCTCTCGATGCTCATCGCCGCCCCCATCGGTGCCGCCGCAAGTCAGGTGGGCACCCTCATCATGTGGGCCACCGAGCAGGCTCCCTTCCTGATGGGCATCCTCGTCTCGGTCATCGTGGGCGTCGCACTGACTCTGCCCATCTCCTCTGCCGCCATCTGCGCAGCGCTGGGCCTGACCGGACTTGCCGGCGGTGCCGCTGTGGCGGGCTGCTGCGCCCAGATGATCGGCTTCGCCGTCATGAGCTATAAGGAAAACGGTGTCGGCGGCCTCATCAGTCAGGGCCTCGGCACCAGTATGCTCCAGATGGGCAACATCGTGAAGAACCCCCGCATCTGGATCGCACCCACTCTGGCCAGCGCCATCACCGGCCCTCTGGCCACCTGCGTCTTCCACATGGAGATGAACGGCGCAGCCGTCTCCTCCGGCATGGGCACCTGCGGCCTCGTGGGCCAGATCGGCGTCTACACCGGCTGGGTCAACGACATTGCCGCCGGCACCAAAGCCGCCATCACCCCGATGGACTGGGCCGCCCTCGTCCTCATCTGCTTCGTCCTGCCCGCCGTGCTCAGCGTCCTCTTCTGCGAGATCGAGCGCAAGCTTGGCTGGATCAAGGACGGCGACCTGAAGCTGAACTGAACAAGCAAAAAAGCCTGCCGACGCAGGCTTTTTTCTGTTCATACCACTCGTTTTCCGTCCAGCACCGCCTGCCGGAGCGTATCCCCTTCGTACACCAGCTTGAGGGAGAACCACGGGCGTTCCTCGTTCAGCAGCCGGAAGAAGATCTTGTCGCCCTCCCAGATGGGCAGCTGCGTCACCTTCTCCTTCGGCACCCATTCCAGCACGCCCTCCCGGCAGGCATCGCCCTGCATCATCTCGCCCGTCCACTCGTCGGCGGTGTAGAGGTGGATGAACTCGGTCATATTGCCCCAGATGAAGGTCAGCAGACCCCGGCTGCGCCAGTGGGTCAGGGTCAGGCCCGTCTCCTCCTTCACCTCGCGGAGAAGGCAGTCCTCCGGGCTTTCGAACCGCTCGAATTTGCCGCCTACGCCGATCCACTTGTCGTGGTTGTAGTCGTCCTCCTTCTTCACCCGGTGGAGCATCAGGTAGGCGTCGTCCCGCTCCAGATAGCACAGCGTCGTGCTGAAGATCGGGTATTCCGGGTCCATAAAGGCTCCAAGCTTCATCGTTTTTCCTCTTCTCTGAATCAAACTGTTACAGCAAAGCGCCCCGCAGATGACCCCTGCGGGGCGCTGTTTTCATGCGTTCATGCCTTGCGGCCTGCCCGGCCCTTGCCCGCGTTGTTCAGCTTGCGGACGAGGTCGTTCTGGTGCTTGCGCTGGGAGGGCGTCGGCTCGGGGTCGTGCACTTCCTCTGCCTTGGCCCGGGTCTGCTGGGCGGTGGCGTCCACGCGCTCAAGGTTCCACTCCTGATTGCCGCCCGAGACGAAGTTCCAGATCTGGGCCTGCGCACCATTGGAGGTGTTCATGCCCACGAGGTCGATGTACTTGTCGGCCAACACATTGCGGATGCGGGTGCGGCCATTGCGGGTGGGTTCCAGCGCCCAGCACTGGCTCATGCCGCTGGTGCGTCCCCACTGATGGAGCCATGTGCCCTCCACCACGCCGCCGAGGGCAAGGTCGATCATTTTCCCGGTAAAACGGTTCTGGATGCGCCAGCGGCCTTCGCCGGCATCCACGAATTTCCACTGCTGCCATGGATGACCTGCGTAATCCCACAGACGGATCGCAGCGCCGTTCTCCGTGTTGAAGTTCTTTACTTCCAGCACCTTTCCATTGGGGGCCTTGATGAGGTAAAACTCATTTTCCGATAATACGACCTGCGATGCCTTTGCCATAACTGCGATCTCCTTTCAGCGTAGATTTTACTGCCCCTATTATAGCGCATTTTCATTTGGGCAGCAAGAATAGTTTTCCATAATCTTTTCCGATTTCTTTATACATTTTGACCGTTTTGCTGGAATTTCCCCTGTCCCGGGTTCCGTCGTCGGCGCACACTTGTATACATTATGAAAACGGCCCGCCGGGGGCGTTTTTCGCGCTGTCTCCACGGCAAGAACAACGCCCTCGTTTTCGGCTCGTTTCGGGCCAGTTCCGGGGCGTTCTGTAGTTGCTGCAAGGCCAATTCAGGGCAATGACTTTATTTTTATAAATCAAAGCTCGCTTTGATGCTTTACTTTAATGATAGATATAGCATTTCAGAGAACGCTTTAATTTGTTTCACGTTTTCTGCTATTGACTTTATTTCAAAACCGGTGTATAGTAAGCTTACAAGGAGCGGAGAACGCTCCTCAACAACGAGCTTCAGGTCCCGCGTCCGGCGGGCCTGTGAGAAAAATATAGGAGGTTTGACTATGTATTACTACATTCTGGGCTGCGGTATCGCTTGTCTGATCCTGTTCGGCATCGACAGCATGGAGACGGTATGCGTCAAGCCGGCTGAGATGGTTGGCAAGGTCCTGCTGTGGCCTGTCACCCTGATGGAAGCAGTTGTCCGTTACAACTCCACTCATCACGACTTCAAGGCTGCGCTGTAAAACGCATCACGTCCAAGGACGTCGAAAAAGCCATCAAGGCTGCCGTACTCTTTGCGGGGTACGGCAGCCTTTTTGCTTTACACCCGGGGGCCGGATGTGATACACTATCTCTATAAGCCGCTTTCCCTCACCGAACTTTATCATGCGCAGCGGTGCGCTGTCTTTTCAGGAGGACTATGAAACCCGATTACAAGCTGGTCGCCAAGGCCAAATACATTCACATGACCGCCGACCTCGCCAGTGAGATCTGGCACGAGGTCTACAAGCGCTACTTCCCAGCAAAGCAGCTGGATGCCCTCGTCGAGAGCCTCCAGAGCGCCGACGCCATCGAGGAGGACATCGACAACGATGTGAACTACTTCCTCGTCTTCCTCGGCAGCCAGCTCATCGGCTATTTTGCGTGGAAGATGGAAAACACCTCGCTCCACCTGCTCCATCTCTACCTCAAGCCCGCATACCGGGGCAAGGCCATCGGCCGGGACATCGTGGCATCCTGCGAACGTCTGGCCCGGGGCGAGGGCCGGGGCCGGGTCTGGTGCGGCGTTAACGCCAAGGCCCTGCCCGTGCAGCAGTTCTTCAAGGCCCGGGGCTACCGCTCCCTCGGCCCTGCCGAGAGCGAGGGCGGCATCGACCGCAACGAGCTGATCTTTGAGCGGATGTTGTAAGAGAGCAGATGCTGTAAGAAAAAGACCATTGCATTTTTCCTGCATTTGTACTACACTAAAGTAGTGTATTGAAGTGCCCGTCTGCGGGCCGACCATCAATGAATGACCGGGGAGGAACTGTATATGGCTAAGGACCATCCGACCGGAAAATCCGGCCTGTATGCCGCTTTTCTGGAGCTTGAAACGCCGGAGGAATGCTACCGCTTCCTGCAGGACGTATGCAGCTATGCAGAGCTGAGCGCGATGGAGCAGCGCTACAACATCGCCGAAAAGCTCATGCGCAAGCAGAGCTACACCAGCATCATGGGCAATATCGGCGCTTCCAGCGCGATCATCAGCCGGGTGAGCCGGGTGCTGAGTCGGGACGACAGCGTCCTGCGCCGCATTCTGGAGAAAAACGGCGTCTCTACTGACGCTGAGGAATGATCTTTCACTGACCGCTGCGCACTGCGGGCCGGGGACGCCCCGCCTGCGGTGCGCTTTTTCGTTGATCTATAAGGAGATGTTTTTATGAGCAAAGCTGTTCTGTTTTTTGCCGACGGCACCGAGGAGTGCGAGGCCCTTCTGGTGGCCGACCTGCTCCGCCGCGCCAAAGTCGAGGTCATCATCGCCTCTGCGATGGGCCGCCGTGCGCTGGTCAGCAGCCACGGCATCCACCTGAACGCGGACGCACTGGCTGAGGACGTGGACTACAGCGATGTGGACATGGTCGTCCTGCCCGGCGGCATCCCGGGCACCCCCAACCTCGCCGAGAACAAGACCGTCACTGACACCTGCGTTTCCTTTGCCAAAGCCGGGAAAAAAGTCGCCGCTATCTGCGCCGCCCCCAGCGTCCTTGCCAGCCTCGGCCTGCTGGAGGGTAAAAACGCCACCGCACACGCCGGTTTTCAGGATAAGCTAGCCGGTGCCATCGTCCACGACGAGGAAGTCGTCGTAGACGGAAACATCACCACCAGTTACGGCCTTGGCGGTGCCATTCCTTTCGCTCTGGAGCTGGTGCGCCAGCTGGCAGGCCCCGCCGAGGCCGACCGCATCCAGAAGGCCATCGCTTATCGGCACTGAGAAGGAGGCTTTTCGATGCGCTTCATCACCTGCCGTCTGCCCGACGGCGTAGAAGACCCGGCCATCCTGTCGGCGGATGGCCGTCAGGTCTGGCCCCTGAGCTGGCTGGGCCTGTCCTACGAGACTCTGTCCGACGCCATCCCCTTTCTGACCCCGCAGGTGCGGGCCGGGCTTTCGCTGGCCATCGCGGGCATCCCGGCCCTGCCCATCGAGGCCGTCACGCTGGAAAGCCCCATCCCCGCCCCGGCACAGGATGTCATCTGTCTGGGCATCAACTACATGGCCCATTCGGACGAGGCTGAGAAATACTCCGCCGACGCCTTCGCCACCCAGCATCAGGATGCCATCTACTTTTCCAAGCGGGTCACCCGGGCCGTGCCGGACGGCGGCTTCATCGAGGCTCACACCGACCTCGTGAAAAAGCTGGACTACGAGTGCGAGCTGGCCGTCGTGCTGGGCCGGGATGCCAAAGACGTTCCCGCAGGGCAGACCAGAGACTACGTCTTCGGCTACACCATCCTGAACGATGTCTCGGCCCGGGACGTCCAGACCGCGCACAAGCAGTGGTATTTCGGCAAGAGCCTCGACGGCTTTACCCCCATCGGCCCCTGCATCGTCACGGCGGATGAGTTCGAGGCTTATCCGCCCAAGCTCCCCATCCGGTGCTTCGTCAACGGCGAAAAGCGGCAGGACTCCAACACCGGCCTTCAGATCTTTAACATCGACCACGTCATCGCCGAGCTGTCGCAGGGCATGACCCTCCGCGCAGGCACCATCATCGCCACCGGCACCCCGGCGGGCGTCGGAATGGGGATGGACCCGCCCCGCTTCCTCGTCCCGGGCGACGAAGTGCGGTGCGAGATCGAGGGCATCGGCACCCTGACGAACACGGTCCGCTGAGTGCGTTAGATTCCAATTAGTATTATTCTTTGCAATTTCTACTGTATCGATTGTTTTTTGTGTAAACCAGCCTTTTATTCACGAATAGTTCATATTAAATTCATATTCCGTTCACGCAACTTCGGTATATGTATGGCATCCAAGGCGCACAACGCGCCAAAAAGCCGCTGACGGCACACTCCATGCTGCTGCCCCGCCCGGGCGGCAAAGGAAAGGAATCAGAAGATATGAAAATTGGTTTTTGGGAACTCGTGGTCATCGTGGTCATCGCGTTCGTCTTCATCGGCCCCGACCAGCTGCCCGTCTACGCAAAGAAGCTGGGCAAGATGCTGCGTGAGCTGAAGAAGTACACCGGCGCTGCCTCCGAGGAGATCCAGAAGAACGTCGTGGAGCCTCTGAACGAGATTCAGGCCCCCCTCAAGGAGGCGGTCGCCCCCCTGACCGACATCAAGAAGGACATCGACAACAGCGTGAAGGACGTCACCAAGAGCTTCACCGGCATCGGCAAGACCAGCAAGGAAGAAGCCGCCAAGGCCGAGCAGCCGGAAGAAGTCACCGAGCTGGAGGTCGAAGAGCTGCCCGAGGAGGCTCCTGCTGAGGCTCCCGCCGCTGAGACGGCTGAGCAGCCTGTGAAGGCAGAGGAAAAGGCCGACGCCCCCGCTGCGGCAGCTCCTGTGGCCGAAGAAGCCGCACCCGCTGCCGAGGCCGCACCCGCCGAAGAGGCAAAGGCCTGAACATCCACACCGATGCACCCGCGCCCGCGGTTGCCTTATACATCGTAATCAGCCCGCCTCGCGGCGCGGCAAAGTAAAAAGGAGATCATTATTATGCGTATTGGTACTAACGAGCTGCTTATCATCCTGGTCGTCGTCCTGCTGATCTTTGGACCCAAGAACCTGCCGAAGCTGGGCAAGATGTTCGGCAAGACCATGAACAACTTCAAGAAGGGCATGGAGGAGTCTGACGACGAGGCCGATACCACCACTGCAAAGGCCGAGACCAAGACTGAGAAGAAGGACGACGAGGAGTAATCTGTGGCTACGAACGTAAAGCGCAAAAAAAAGGCCGAAGTCATGGCTGACGACGGCAACATGACGCTGACGGGCCACCTGAAAGAGCTGCGCAACCGCCTCATCGTCTGCGCCGTGGTGTTCGTGGTGGCGGTCGTGGTCACACTGTCCTACGCCGACCGCCTCATCGACCTGCTGACCGCGATGGGACAGGGCTTCTACACCTTCGTGTCCATCGCCCCGCAGGAAAAGCTGATGCAGTATTTCCGCGTCTCCCTGCTGGCGGCTGTGGTCGTCACGGTGCCGGTGGCGCTGTATCAGGTGTACGCCTTTGCAAAGCCCGGCCTGAAGAAGAGCGAGACCTTCTTCCTCAAGCTGGTCATCCTGCTGGGTCTGGCCCTCTTCGTGGTGGGTGTGATGTTCGCCTACAAGCTCATGATGCCCTTCATGCTCCAGTTCCTGAGCACCGGCATCGAGGGCGCCGATTACATCCAGACCACCACCAGTATCGAGAGCTACGTCAGCCTCTGTCTGACTATGTTCATCATCTTCGGCTGCGTGTTCGAGATGCCTCTGGTCACCATCATTCTGGCCAAGATGGGCATTGCGAACCCCCAGCTCATGAAGAAGGGCCGCGGCATTGCCATCGTGCTCATCTTCTTTGTTGCAGCCGTCGTCACCCCGCCGGACATCGTTTCCCAGTGCATGGTAGCCATCCCGATGGTCCTGCTCTACTTTGTCAGCACCTTCCTGAGTGGCATCTTCTACAAGCCCCGCTCTGAGGAAGACGACGAAGAGGACGAGGAAGACGAGGACTAAGGCTTCTTAAAACAAAAATGAGACAGGCAGCCCCTTTGCGGGGAAGCCTGTCTCATTTTTTGTTGTCCGCAGAAACGGAGCGTCCGCCTCACAGGTCCACTACGCTCCCCACTTCTCCCGGCGCAGCGGGCACCGGGCCGAGCCGGACGGCATCGGCATCCCGCCGCACCACGAACTCCACCGGCTGGCCGGCGGCAAAGGCGGGGCGATAGCTCAGCTCCAGTGTCTCCCACTCGCCCGGGACGGCACAGAAGCAGTGGAGCATCGCGCCGCGCCCGGCGGCGAGGTTCAGGGTAAAGGCCGAGGCGTCGGCGGCGTTCTCTGCATAGAGCGGGGCCGCGAAGCTCCCGCAGGGGATGCTCTGCCCCCCGCAGCGGGCCGTGACGCCGCTGTCCAGACTGTACAGCTCGTTCAGAGTGGAGACGTCCCGGCTGTGGAGGTAGCTTGCCCCCACCGGCAGGGTGCGGGCCGAAAGGTTCTCCACCGAGAGGTAGACCAGCACCCCGTTCAGCCCGGGCGCAGGCGCATAGCCCAGCAGCTCCACCGCCGCCTTGCCGTCCAGCAGGGCAGGCTGACCCACGGCCCGGGGCTGTGCCCCAGCCGCCGAGACACCTGTAAGCAGGGCAGCGGCCAGACTGACCGCGCCCGAACCGGCGCATTTCAGGAACGACCGGCGGGAAAGGGACTGAGACATGGGGGACTCCTCCTTGCAGCGAGAAAAATCATTCACTTTATAGAGTATCGGTTTCTCTGCGCCCTGTCAAGAGTCTGGACGGGTTCTGCCGCAGATTTTGCATTTTCTTTGCCGATCTTGTACCAAAAAGCCGCAAAAATGCCGTCCGGCGTCAAAATCGCCGGGCGGCAGCGGGTGCAGTCTTATTCGAAGGCCTCGTTCTCCTCTGCTTCGGCCTGACCGCGCAGGGTGTCGGCGTAGCCGAAGGGCACGATGTCGATGGCCTCCACCAGACGGTCGCGCATCCAGAGCTGAACATCGGTCTGGACGGTGTAGCCGCAGCCGGGGTCAGCCATCCACTGTTCCGGGTGGCGGGAGGGGAGGGCGCGCTGGCTCAGCATACTCATGATGACGCCGCCGTGGGTCACGCAGGCAGCCTCGGTGACGTCCATCCGGATCATATACTCGAACAGCTTGAGCAGCGTTTCCGAGCAGCGTGCGTGGAACTGCTCGGTAGGCTCTGCGCCCTCCGGCACGAAACCCGAGCCGGGGGTGATCCACTTCTTGAAGTCCTCGTTCTTCACCAGCTCCTTGACGGGATGGTTCTCAAAGACGCCGAAGCCCGCCTCCCGCAGGTCGTGCACCGAGAACTGGTGGGTGGCATTCGGGAACAGGATGTTGGCCGTCTCCACGGCGCGCATCAGGGGGGAGGAGAAGACGGTATCCACCTGCGGATACTCGAACCGCTCCTTCAGCTCGGCCAGCTGGGCGCGGCCCTCGTCGCACAGGGGGATGTCCGTGCCGCTGCCGATGTAAAGGCCCTGTAAATTACCGGCCGTCAGGCCATGGCGGATGAGATGGAGCTTAAAGGTTTTCATGTAAAAACACCTCTTGTGAGCTATCTTGTACTGTGCTGGTTCGCACAAATCTTGCTTTTCTGCTAAAATTCCCGGCATCCTCAGACACAAAATGTATGCCGTCAGGCTTTAGTTTAACATAGATATGGTGGAAAGAGCAACCCCTTTGACAAAAACGCCGAAATTATCGCGGAAAATCCGTCACTTTTTCGCTTTACAAGTCGTTTTCCATTGTGTATAATCAACGTGCTGTAAACCAAAAATCAAGGAAGTCCCATCTTTTATCTGAGGAGCCAAACATCATGGAGTTCAATCGTATCATCAAACTGCTGCGCAAGGAGCGCGGCATCACCCAGAAACAGGCGGCAGAGGATCTGGGCGTTTCGCAGGCCCTGCTTTCCCACTATGAAAAAGGCATCCGGGAGTGCGGCCTGGACTTTGTGGTACGGGTCGCCGATTATTATAATGTCTCCTGCGACTACCTGCTGGGCCGCTCGGCAGAGCGCAACGGCATGATGCTCTCGGCGGAGGACATCCCCAACCCCGACAAGATGAAGGACAACATCTACCATGGCAGCGTCCTTCCCACCATGAACAAGAAGCTCATCTCCAACAGCCTGAATGTTCTCTACGCCAAGATCGGCGAGTGCCACAGCAAAGCGCTGACCACCGAGGTCAGCGCCTACCTGATGACCGCCGTGGCCAAGATGTTCCGGCTGCTCTACTCCGCCGAGCCGCACAACGCCCCCAGTATGTTCAGCGTGGACGCCCGGCGCTGGCCCGGCTATTCCGACGCCGTGATGCACTCCGCACAGGCCAACGTGGAGGCCCTGCTGGCCGGAGAAGAGCTGCCCGTCGGCGAGGGCGTAGCCGACCCGTCCTGCCTCGCCATGACCACCGAGAGCCTGACCCGGGAATACCCGCTGTATACGCCCAGCCTGCTCAATCTGGTCAAGACCAGCGAGACCCGCGCCCGGGAACTGACCGGCGAGGACCGCACTTAACTCTCTGTGAAACTAGTGTAAATTCTGCTCTGTTTTGCTTGCATCTGCGTGCAAAAAATGTTATAAACAAGACAGAACATTTTCATCGTGCTTTTTTATTCATAAAACGATTTCAAGGAGGGACACATCCATGTCCAATAAGATTTCCCGCCGCACCTTCCTCAAGTGCACCGGCGCTTCCGCCGCCGCTCTGGGCGCTGCTGCCATGCTGGGCGGCTGCGGCTCCAGCACCAGCGACGCCATCGAGGTCAAGGTGGGCGATAAGGTCAGCAACTGGAACAATCTGGGCGTCCAGCTCACCAGCGTCTTCACCATGAGCACCACCCCCGACCTGCCCGACCATGAGTACGTCGCCGTCCTCATCACTGCGGTCAACCGCTCCGGCGCGACCACCTTCAACATCGGCGCACAGAACCTCGCCGAGCTGGATGCGGCCTACCCTCTGGACAATGAGGCCACCAAGATCGACGTCGCCCGCCAGTATTTCCACGCTTTGGCTGCCTCCACCACCGACTTCACCGCCACCTGCGACGGTGCCGAGGCCGAGGTGGGCGCTTACATCCAGCTCTACAACGCCGACGCCCAGAGCTTCTCTGAGTCCACCAACCTGCCCCCGCAGGGTTCCGGCTACATTGAGCTGATCTGCTGCGTCCCCACCGGCTGGCAGAAGCTGAACGTCACCTTCGTCCCCACCTTCGTGGCCAACAAGAGCCTGACCTTCACCCTCAGCTCTTCCGATATTGCACAGGCCTAAAGGCGTTTTTCCCGGACGAAATTCCGTCCCACGGGCAGATTTTTCCCCACAAAATTTTGTGAAAACCATTGACATCTGCTCATTTTTCGCCTATTGTATAGGCAAGACGCCCTACGGGGCAGTACAATGATTTCTGTGTTTCTACATAAAGGAGGAACGATCATGTCCTTAGAATTCAATCGCCGCTCTTTCCTGAAGTACAGCGCCGCCGCTGCTGTGGCTGTGGCTGGTTCCAGCCTGCTGACCGGCTGTGGTGAGGATGAGTACCAGAAGACCGGTAAAATCGGCAGCACCCTGAAGCTGATGGGCACCTTCAAGATGTACGATGGCGCTGATGCTCCTACATACATCGTCACCACTCCTGCCACTGCCACTACCCCTGCCACCGGTACTTTTAAGTGCAAGCTGAAGCTCAAGTGCACTACGGACAAGGTTCCTCTGGCCGTGACGGCTGATAAATTCCTGCTTACTGTGAATCCCGGCAAAAACGAAGACAACTACTACGGCAACACCTATGTCACTGTCGAAAGGGAAGATCCTAAATTTACTGTTGATGATGGTGAACGGGATTTCACTATTACTGTTAAAAATGTCAAGCTTGCAAATGACAATAAGGTCGAGTTCATCTACTTCCCCCGCATTCAGGCCAGCAGCGGCAACAGCGGCTATACCCGTGCTTTCTGCACTTGGAAGATGACCGCCAAGGTCAATAGCAATACTGGCAAGGTTACCTTCGAATAATTTCTTATTTCCGCACTCCACGCCCAAGGCTCACGCCTTGGGCGTTTTTGTTCGCCCTGTTTCGTCGATATGCTAAATTCAGGGCAAAGAATTTTAGCAGTTTTATGTCTTGTGCACAGGGGGCTTTTCCTGCTACAATAGGGACATACCAACCGGGGAGCGCAGCGGCCGGGCAAGTGCCGCCGCGCTGTTTCCTTTTGAGGGATGGGCGTCCTGCCTGATTTCACAAGAACAGGAGTGTGCAGTTTATGATCAATATGGTAAAGCTTCCCACCAACAAGAGCAGTCTGTTCCTGCGCGTGGCAAAGGGCCACTTCGCCACCAGCCACAGCCACATCAACTACTACATCGACGTCACCACCCAGAAAGCCCGACTCTCGGAGGCCAAGGCTGTCGCCAAGGAGCTGGTGGCCGCCTATCAGCACAGCACCATCGTGGACACCGTGCTCTGTCTGGACGGCACGCAGGTCATCGGCACCTGTCTGGCCAACGAGCTGACCAAGGACGGCTTCGCCAATATGAACGCCCACCAGACCATCTACGTCATCACCCCCGAGTACACCGGCGGCAGCCAGATCATCCTCCGCGACAACCTCGCCCCGATGGTCAAGGGCAAGCACGTCCTCATTCTGGCTGCCTCCATCACCACCGGCTACACCGCGCAGGCGGCCATCGAGGCCGTCAACTACTACGGCGGCGCTGTGGCGGGCCTGTCGGCCATCTTTGCCACCACCCACGAGTGTCTGGGCACCCCGGTCACATCCATCTTCGACCCCTCCAGCCTGCCCGACTACGCCAGCTTCGACAGCCGCGACTGCCCCATGTGCAAGGCGGGCCAGCACATCGACGCGCTGGTGAACAGTTTCGGCTACTCGGCCCTCTGAACTCTGCCCCTTCCTCCCTCTTTCTCCCCGCTGTGCAGCGTGCATGGCGGGGAGTTTTTGCATCCGCGCTTCCTTTCTGCGATTTCGCCAAAAATCGCAGTCCATTTCCGTCCGATTGCATAAAATCCGGCCTGCCCTCTGCTCTTTTGGGCCGGAGTATGTTATACTGTTGTCAGCTAAAAACGGCGGTCGACCGCCGCAGAAAAAGGGGTAAATGAATCATGAAAGAATACGCATTCGGCATCGACCTCGGCGGCACGACCGCCAAGGTCGGCCTGTTCACCACCTCGGGCGCACTGCTGGAAAAGTGGGAAGTCCCCACCGACACCTCGAACGCCGGTGAGCACATCCTCGAAAATCTGGCCGACGCCATCCACGCCAAGATGGCCGAGAAGGAGATCCCCTCCGAGCAGGTGGAGGGCGTCGGCATCGGCGTGCCCGGCCCTGTGCTGGACAGCCGCATCGTCCCCATCATCTGCGCCAACCTCGGCGGCTGGGGCGAGCGGAACGTCTCGGCCCAGCTGTCCGGCCTGCTGGATGGCATGAAGGTCTTGGTGGGCAACGACGCCAACGTCGCCGCTCTGGGTGAGATCTGGATGGGCACGGCCAAGGGCTGCCGCAGCGCCGTCATGGTCACGCTGGGCACCGGCGTGGGCGGCGGCGTCATCGTCAACGGCAAGGTCATCGACGGCGCACACGGCGCTGGCGGCGAGATCGGCCACATCACCGTCAACCGCCACGAGACGGCCACCTGCGGCTGCGGCAAGCACGGCTGCCTCGAGCAGTATTCCAGCGCCACCGGCGTCGTCCGCTGCATGAAGAAGCTGCTGGACGAGAATCCCGACGCCGACTGCGTCCTGCGCGGCAGGGATTTTGAGGCCAAGGACGTCTTCGACGCCGCCCGCAATGGCGACGCTCTCGCCGCCCGCGAGGTGGACGAGATGACCGACACCCTCGGCATGGCTCTGGCCACCATCGCTGCCACCACCGACCCCGAGATGTTCCTTGTGGGCGGCGGCGTGTCCCGCGCAGGCGACGTCCTCTTCGACCCGCTGGTGGAGCACTACAAGACCTACGCCTTCAAGTCCTGCCGCGAGACGCCCATCAAGGCCGCAAGCCTCGGCAACGACGCCGGCATCTACGGCGCAGTGCGGCTCATCGTGGGCGACTGATATTTCTCACTATAAAAAACAAGGGGCTGCTGCAAGCAGTCCCTTGTTTTTATGGAAAAATTATAACGTATCTTCCCCCGGCAGCTGGTTCCACAGGCGGTAGTAGACGCCCTTCTTGGCCAGCAGCTCGTCGTGGGTGCCGGACTCCTCGATGCCCTCCGCGCCCAGCACGAGGATGCGGTCGTAGTCCTTGATGGTGGTCAGGCGGTGGGCGATGGTCAGGGTGGTGCGGCCATGGGCCAGCTTCTCGAGGCTCTGGCCCACCAGGATCTCGCTCTCGTTGTCGAGGGCGCTGGTGGCCTCGTCGAGGATGAGGATGGGCGGGTTCTTCAGGAAGACCCGGGCGATGGCGATGCGCTGCTTCTGGCCGCCCGAGAGCTTGACGCCGCGCTCGCCGACATAGGTGTCGAAACCGTCCTTCAGGGCGCGGATAAACCGCTCTGCGCCCGCCAGACGGGCCGCCTCGATGATCTCCTCCCGGGTCGCGCCGGGCTTGCCGTAAGCGATGTTGTCCGCCACAGAGCCGCTGAAGAGGTAGACCTCCTGCTGGACGATGCCGATGTCCTCCCGCAGGCTCTTGAGGGTGACGTGCTGGATGTCCTGCCCGTCGATGAGGATGCGGCCTCCCGTCACCTCGTAGAAGCGGGGGATGAGGTTGCACAGGGTCGTCTTGCCGCCGCCGGAGGGTCCGACCAGCGCCAGACGCTCCCCGGCCCGGATGTCGAGGCTGACATGGTGCAGCACCTTGTTGTGGTCGTCGGGGTACTCGAAGCTGACGTCCTCGAACCGGATGCCACCCGGGCCGGGCTGCAGGGGCTTGGCATCCTCGGCGTCCTTGATGGTGACGGGGGTGTCCATGATCTCCGCAAAGCGCTCGATGCCGGTCATGCCCCGCTGGAACTGCTCGGCGAACTCCACGATGCGGCGGATGGTGGCGATGAGGGTGGTGACATAGAGCATATAGGCCACGAGGTCGCCGGCGGTGATCTTCCCATAGACCAGCGACAGGCCGCCTGCAAGGATGACCACCAGATACATCAGGCCGTCGAACAGGCGGGTGGAGGTGTTGAAGGCCGCCATCGCGTAGTAGCCCAGCGTCTTGATGTGCTCAAAATCCTTGTTGCCCTTGGCGAATTTCTCCCGCTCCTCGTCCTCGGCGGCGAAGGCCTTCACGACGCCCTGACCCAGCAGGCTGTCCTCGATGGTGGCGTTCAGCTCACCGATCTGGATGCGCTGCTGGCGGAACCGGGCGCGCAGGCGCTGGTTCAGCTTGACGGACACGATGCCCATCAGGGGCACGCAGGCGAACACCGCCAGCGTCAGGGGCACGCTGGCCTGACACAGGATGAGGAAGGAGGCTATAATTTTGATGCCCGCGATAAAAAATTCCTCGGGGCAGTGGTGGGCGAACTCGGTCACATCGAACAGGTCGTTGGTGATGCGGCCCATGATGGTGCCGACCTTGGTGTTGTTGTAGTAGGTGTGGTCGAGCTTGAGCAGGTGGTCAAAGGCGTCCCGGCGCATATCCGTCTCGATGTGGACGCCCATGATGTGGCCGATGCCGGACATGAAATACTGCGCTGCTCCGTCGATGATGCGGAGCACAAAGTACACCGCCGCCAGCTTGAGCACGATGCCCGCCGTGAGGGTGATGCCCACGCCCATGGCGGAGTTGGTGATGGTGCTCATGATCTTGGGCAGGATGATGTCGCACAGGGTGGTCATCGCCGCACAGAACAGGTCGATGAACAGGGTCATTTTGTACTTTGCCAGATAGGGCAGGAAGCGCCGGATGAGTGCGCCGCTGCTGGTATGCCGCGCTGCGGGGTCTTTGACGTTTTGCATAGTTCCTCCAATTTTTATAGCGGGCTTGCCCTCTCAGTCACCTTCGGTGACAGACTCCCCTTTTTGTCGCTTGCGCGACATCTTCCCCCGGCCGGGGGAAGTCTTTCCTC
>OLQS01000337.1_pt1 | contig 32280 bp, 34 predicted proteins | sample 1672291 | NCBI WGS metagenome assembly OLQS01 (sample SAMEA3136668, study PRJEB25190) | human gut metagenome | biome: human gut; feature: human-associated habitat; material: faeces | place: Austria | collected 2013
TAAAAGAATTGTACAGTAAATAGTTTATTGAAGGTTAAACTTCCAGTCTGCCATGGTCGCAGCCAAGAGAGATAATATTCAAACTTACTACTCAGCAAAAGCTAGGCACACTCCAAGAATTTATTATAGAGGGTGAATATCCCGCGCTTTGAACAATTTAACGATGAATATATTGTGCAATATAGAGAATTTCAATTGCGACTTCGCACTCGATTGACTTGCAACGCAAAATACGTTACAATAAATCCGAGGTGATAACCATGGAAAAAACAATGACGCTCAATCTCCGTGTCAACCCTACCGTCAAGCAGCAAGCCGAGGATGTGCTGAAGCAGCTTGGCATCCCGATGGCAACCGCCATTGATATGTACCTGCGTCAAATCACGCTGACGGGCGGCATCCCCTTCTCTCTGTCCCTGCCGAAGGCTCCTGCGGCTCTGAACGCTGACACCATGACCGATGACCAGCTTCATGCAGCCTTGCAGGTAGGCATTAAGGAAATTCAGAACGGCGATACCGTGGATGCCGCAAGCGCATTTGCACAGTTCAGGGAACAGCACAGATGAAGCAGTATGACGTGAAAATTTCCCATGCAGCCCTCAGCGATATGGAGCAGATTTACAGCTACATTGCCGACCGTCTGCTGGAGCCTGACACAGCTATGGGGCAGTATAACCGCATTGCAGAAGCCATCCAATCGCTGAACATCCTGCCGGAACGCTGTGCGCTGGTGGAAAGCGAGCCGGAACGCACCCAAGGGCTGCGGCAGATGCTGGTGGACAACTACTCAGTGTTCTACATCGTGGGAGAGGATACTGTGTCGGTGGCTCGTGTGCTGTACAGCGCATCTGACCTTGTGCGCCGCCTTCGGAGAATGAAGTGAAAGGGGTGTTCGCATGACCGCCGTAATCTACGCCCGCTATTCCAGCGACAACCAGCGCGAAGAATCCATCGAAGGCCAGATTCGGGAATGTACGGCTTATGCCGAAAAGAACGGTATCACCGTGGTCAAGCACTACATTGACCGTGCCCTTTCCGCCAAAACGGATAACCGCCCAGACTTCCAGCAGATGATCAAGGACAGCGAGAAGCGGTTGTTTGACATTGTGCTGGTCTGGAAACTTGACCGCTTTGCCCGGAACCGCTATGATTCGGCACACTATGAGTACCAGTTGGAGCGAAATCATGTCAAGCTGGTGTCTGCCACGGAGCCCATCTCTGACAGCCCTGCGGGTATCATGGTCAAGAGTATGCTCACTGGCATGGCCGAATACTATTCCGCAGAACTTTCTGAAAAGGTCGTTCGCGGCATGACTGAGAATGTTCTGAAGGGAAAGTACAACGGTGGCACGATTCCCATTGGTTTTAAGGTGGACGAGGAGAAGTTCTTTCAAATTGACCCGCTGAAAGCCCCCTTTGTGGTGGAAGCCTTTCAGCGGTACAACGATGGTGCGACCATGAAGGAACTGATGAACTGGCTGAACGACAGTGGCGTGACTACCAACCGCAACCAAAAGTTCACCTACAACAGTGTTCAGACGCTGCTGACGAACAAACGGTACATCGGAGAAAACCACTTCAAGGACATTGTGATGCCCGACAGCATCCCGGCCATCGTGGACAAGGACTTGTTTGAAGAAGTGCAGCTGAAAATCAAAAAGAACAGCCGCGCTCCTGCCCGTCACAAGGCCGAGGACGATTACTTGCTCACCACCAAGCTGTTCTGCGGAATGTGCGGCGCGATGATGTTCGGCGAGTGCGGTACGGGTAGAAACAAGGTCGTTCATCATTATTATAAGTGCGCCACCGCGAAGCGTTTCAAGACCTGCAAGAAAAAGACCGTCCGTAAAGAGTGGCTGGAAGATTTGGTCATAGCTGAAACCATGAAGCTGATTCAGGACGATGCCGTGATTGATGCCATCGTTGCGGAAGTGATGGAGTTGCAGGATCAGGAAAACACCATTCTCCCTTTGCTGGAAAAGCAGATGCGCGAGGTAGAGAACGGCATTGAAAATATGCTGAACGCCATTCAAGCTGGTGTGCTGACCAACTCCACCAAATCTCGGCTGGAAAAGCTGGAAGCCCAGCAGAAAGAGCTTGAAGTTCGGATTGCCGAAGAAAAAATTGCTCGGCCACGGTTGAGCGAAAATCAAGTTCGATTCTGGCTGACCCGGTTCCGCAAACTCGACCCGAACGTGAAAAGCCACCGTGAGACGCTTATCAATACATTCGTGAATGCTGTTTATCTCTATGATGAAAAAGTTTTGATTACATTCAACTACAAAGACGGCACAAAAACCATCACTTTCGATGAAATCGCCACCAAAGATGCCCCAGAGGGCAATGGTTCGGATTTGGGTTGCTTCGCTCCATGAAAAAACTGCTAGTGTAGAGATACACTGGCAGTTTTCTTTTGTATAAGCGTCAGACTCATGATAGTGATAGAGACCACGACCTTTCTCTTGGTTGACAAATATAATTATATTTGTTATACTGTTCTTGAGGAGATGATGAAGTGAAAAGCTACTCTTCCCGAGAGGTCATAAAGGCGCTCAAGGCCGACGGCTGGTACGAGGTCAACTGTGTGGGAAGCCACCATCAGTATAAGCACCCCACCAAGCCCGGCCGTGTCACTGTAAAAGACCCAGACAAAGATATTCCCCGGGCCACACTGAATCGTATCGAGCAGCAGTCCGGTCTCAAATTCCGCTGAATGATAGGAGGTTTTTCTGATGAAAAAGAATCTTCCCGACCGTTATTTCTATCCTGCCGTGTTCATCTATGAGGACGGGCAGGAGATCGCCGTCGATTTTCCCGACCTCGGTGTTGCCACCAGCGGCACGTCTGAGGACAATGCTCTGCTCTCGGCCCGAGAACTGCTTGGCTGCGTGATGTGCGGGCTGGAGGAGGATGGCGAGCCTATCCCGGCCCCCTCCGCCCTGTCGGACATCCACCCCAAGGACAACGAGCGGGTGGTGCTGGTCGATGCCTATATGCCCTCCGTCCGGCTGGCCAGCGTCAACCGCTCCGTCAACCGCACGGTCACTCTCCCGGCGTGGCTCAATGCCGCAGCCCTTGAGCGCAATGTGAACTTCAGCCAAGTTCTTCAGGACGCTTTGAAGCATCAGCTCCATCTTGCCTGAAATCAATAGCTTTCCAAGCAGCCCCACCCCGGGGCTGTTTTTTGTTTTGTCCGTATGCAAAACTCGAAGCTGTGACAGCTTGTTTTGGGTACTCTGCCAGCCGAGCGAATACGGCACGAAAAAAGCGTCCCTGCCCGGATGGGCAAAGACGCTGGAGGGATTTGGTTGTTACTGTCGTAGACAGGACACCTGAGACAGATTTCAGGGGCTTCATTCCAGCCGCGCAGCGGCTGTTTTCACAGAGTAGAAGCTCTTAAAAAATTACTTGACGTACTCGACAGTGTACTCGAAGCCGTACTCTTCCTGCAGCTTCTTGACGGCAGGCTCGCAGTCCTCGATGAAGGTGGGGGCGTAGACGGAAGCGCCGTTGTGGGTCTTCTTGTAGTCCTCGACGATCTGCTGCAGCTTTGCCCAGCCCTCGTTGGCCTTGGCGTTATCGACGCTGTCGGGGAAGTTGATGATAAATTCGCGGTGAGAAGGGATACGAGCTTTCATAGTAGGTTTCTCCTTATGAAAAATATGGATTCAAATTTATACAGAAACAGGAAAATGCCCTGAATCTTACAGTTGGTAGACTGCCCGGGCGTTCTGGGCGGTCTGACGGAAGACCTCTTCCGGGGAGAGGCCCTTGACGCTGGCGATGTACTCGCCGACGTAGCGGATGAGGGAGCTGTCACAGCGGGTGCCCCGCACCGGCTCAGGGGCCATGTAGGGACAGTCCGTTTCGAGGACGATGCGCTCCAGCGGCAGGGCGGAGATGGCTTTCGCGGCCCGCTTCGCCCCTTTGAAGGTGCAGGCACCGCCGAAGCCGAAGTACAGGCCCTGCGCAGCCAGCCATTCGGCGTCCTCCGCAGAGCCGGAATAGCAGTGGACGATGCCCTTGGGCCGGTATTTTTTCAGCAGGGCGTAGACGTCGGCGTGGGCGCTGCGGTCGTGGACGATGATGGGCTTGTCCAGCTCGAGGGCCAGCCGCAGCTCGGCCTCGAAGAGGGCCAGCTGGGCGTCCTTCGGGACGGGCCAGTGATAGTCCAGCCCGCACTCGCCTACGGCCACCACCTTCGGGTCGTCGTAATAGGGCGCAAGGGCCTTCATCTCAGCGGCCCAGTCGCCGCCAAAGACGGAGACCGTCGGGGCAGGCCCCTCCGCGCCGCAGTCCTCGGGGGCCAGCAGGCTTTCGGGGTGGATGCCGATGGCGGCGTACACCCACGGATAGCGGTGGGCCAGCTCCATCACCCCGGGGGCGTCCCCGGAGTGGGTGGCCTGCTCGCAGACGCCCACGACGCCCTTTTCAGGCAGGCTGTCCAGCAGGGCGAAGCGGTCGGCGTCGAAGGCGCGGGCGCTGTAGTGGGCGTGGGTGTCGAAGATGGGGCCGGTCATGGAGCCTCCTTCTTGGCGGGAGCCTTGTTCACCAGCCAGATGCCGACGCAGACGAAGACCAGCGCGGCCAGATACTGCCAGCGGAACAGCGGCTCGCCGTTGAGCACGGCGCTCAGCAGGACGTTGACCACCGGGTTCACGAAGCCGAAGATGGCGATGCGGCTGACGGGGTTGTTCTTCATCAGCAAGGCCCAGAGCAGATAGCCTGCGCCGCAGATGAAGGCCAGATACAGCAGCACCAGCACCCCCAGCGGGGTCACGCTGCCCAGACGCCCGCCGAGGGCTGTGCCCAGCACAAAGAGCGCTGCGCCGCCCACGAAGAGGTTCAGGAAGCAGACCGCGAAGCTGTCCGCCTTTTTGGTGACGGACTTGTTCCACGGGCCGGACAGGGTGAAGACGACGGTGGCCAGCAGCATACAGAAGACGCCCCAGCCGCTGCCGCCGCCGTGGTTGCCCAGCGTGCCGATGAGGACGCCTGCAAAGCCGACGGCGCAGCCCAGTGTCTTTGCGGGGGTCATCCGGTCGGCATTGCCGTAGAGGAAGTGGGCGAAGATGACGCCCAGAAAGCTCTGGGTGCTGTTCAGGATGCCGCCGAAAGCGCCGGTGAGCATCGCTACGGCGATGTAGTAGAAGGCGTACTGGAGGGTGGTCTGCCACAGGCCCAGCACACAGCACTCGGCAAAGACCCGGCCCCTCGGGAGGGTGGGTGCCCGGCTCTGGAGCAGGGTGCTGCCCAGCAGAACGAGAAGGCTGCCCAGCATGAACCGCACACCGGCGAAGCAGAAGATGGAGGCCGTGTTGCTGGGGTCGATGGCAAAGAGGCGGTAGCCCATCTTGATGAAGGGGAACGCGCAGCCCCACAGCACGTTGCAGAAGATGGCCAGCAGCACCGCGAACACCGGCGTGCCGAAGATCTGATCGAGCCGCTGGGCGCGGGTCAGGGACGTGTTTTCCATGGCTCAGTGGATGCGGGCACCCACGGGGGTGTCGTCGCTGTAGAAGGGGATGGAGCAGCCGCCGTCGGCGGTGTCGGCGGCAAAGATCATGCCCTCGCTGACGTACTTGCCCTTCATCATCGGGCGGGGGGCGAGGTTGCAGACGATGCCGAGCTTCTTGCCGATGAGGTCCTCCGGCTTGAACCACTTGGCGATGCCGGACAGGATGCAGCGCTCCCGCTCGCCATCAAAGACGGTCAGGTGGAGCAGTTTTTTGCTCTCCTTCAGATTCTCGCAGGCGCGGACCTCGGCCACGCGCAGCTCCACCTTGCAGAAGTCGTCGTAGGAGATCTCGGCCTCGTGGGTGAAGTCCACGCTGCTCTCCTCTGCGGGGGCAGCGGCCTTCTTCTCGGCCTCCTCCTTGGCCTTTTTAGCGGCCTCGGCAGCGGCTTTCCGCTTTTCGTCCTCTTCCTTCAGGTGGGCAATCTCCTTTGCCACGTCGATGCGGGGGAACAGGGCCTCGCCCTTGTGGACGGTATAGCTCTCCTGTGCGCCGTAGACGGCCTTGGTCAGGTCGATGTCGGCCGCAGTCAGACCCAGCTGCTCCATCATCTTGGGGGCGGTGGAGGGCAGATAGGCGTTCAGCAGGATGCCGCAGACACGCAGGGCCTCGCACAGGTGGTACAGCACGCTCTCGAGGCGCTCCTTGTTGGCCTCGTCCTTGGCCAGTGCCCAGGGCGCGGTCTCGTCGATGTACTTGTTGGCGCGCTGGATGACGGCGAAGATCTCCATCAGGGCCTGCGGGATGGTCAGGCTGTCCATATCAGCCGTGACCTTGCCCAGCAGCTCGCTGGTCATGGTCTCCAGCTCGGCGTCGATGGCCTCAGCACCGGCGGTCTTGTGGACGGTGCCGCCGAAGTACTTCTCGCACATGGCGACGGTACGGCTCAGCAGGTTGCCGAGGTCGTTGGCGAGGTCGCTGTTGATGCGGTTGATGAGGGCTTCGTTGGTGAACATACCGTCGTTGCCGAAGGGGATCTCGCGGAGCAGGAAGTAGCGGATGGCGTCCACGCCGTAGCGGTCGCAGAGGATGACGGGGTCGACGACGTTGCCGACGGACTTGGACATCTTGCCGCCGTTCATCAGCAGCCAGCCGTGGCCGAAGACGCGCTTGGGCAGCGGCAGATCGAGGGCCATCAGCATGGCGGGCCAGAGGATGGTGTGGAAGCGGAGGATCTCCTTGCCCACCATGTGCAGGTCGGCAGGCCAGAACTTGTCGTAGTCGCTGTACTTCTCGTTGCCGTAGCCCAGCGCGGTGATATAGTTGCTCAGCGCATCGACCCAGACGTACATGGTGTGCTTGGGGTCGAAGGGGACGGGGATGCCCCACTTGACGGAGGTGCGGGAGACGCAGGTGTCCTGCAGGCCCTGCTTGATGAAGGCGATCATCTCGTTCTTCCGGCTCTCGGGCTGGATGAACTGGGGGTTCTCCTCGTAGAGCTTGAGCAGACGGTCGGCGTACTTGCTGGTCTTGAAGAAGTAGGCCTCCTCGTGGGCCTCGTAGACCTCGCGGCCGCACTCGGGGCACTTGCCGTCCACCAGCTGGCTGTCGGTCCAGAAGCTCTCGCAGGGCTTGCAGTAGTGGCCGGTGTACTCGCCCTTGTAGATGTCACCCTGCTCGTAGAGCTTGGTGAAGATCTTCTGGCAGGACTCCATGTGGTAGTCGTCGGTGGTGCGGATGAAGCGGTCGTAGCTGATGTCCATCAGCTTCCACAGGTCCTTGACGGTGGCGACGATCTTATCGACATACTCCTTCGGAGTCACGCCGGCGTCGGCGGCCTTGTCCTGAATCTTCTGGCCGTGCTCGTCGGTGCCGGTCAGGAACATGACGTCGCAGCCCTGCATCCGCTTGAAGCGTGCCAGCGCGTCGCAGGCCACGGTGGTGTAGCTGTGGCCGATGTGCAGCTTGTCGCTGGGGTAATAGATCGGTGTGGTGATGTAGAATGTCTTGTGCTCGCTCATGAAAACGATTCTTCCTTTCTTTTGGCGCTCAGAACGAAAAACGCTCCCGCCCTGCCGACTGTGCCGGACAAGGACGAGAGCGTATAACTTCCGTGGTACCACCTTGTTTCGCCGTGCCCTTGCAGGCGCGGCCTTGCGCCGGAACTCCGGCGAGCGCGGTAACGGGCGCACCCGTCGCGGGCTAACGATTCGCCCGCGCAGCTCGGAGACCATCTTCGGCATCGCGCGGCCTGCCCGGTTCCATCCTTCGGGCTTTCTGTCAGGCGCAGACGAGGCGTACTCTTCTCTTCACAGCCAGTTTACATTATTATATTTAATATACGCAAAATCGGCGGGTTTGTCAAGAATGAGATGTCAACCTCTCAGTCTGCTTCGCAGACAGCTCCCCTACCGAGGGGAGCCTCTGGCGAAGAGGGAAAGCGTTACGATATGCCAAGGCCTCTCCTACAAGGAGAGGTGGCACGCCGTAGGCGTGACGGAGAGGTTGGACGAAGAAAAGCCTGTCGGAATCAAAAAGAACGGGTTAAACTTCATAATCCAAGCAGACCCGGTTCTTATAATAGGGCCGCACCTTGCTGTCGGCCACGGCCACATGGGCCGGATGCTTGGAGTAGCCCTTGAGCGCCTCGGCGGACTCGAAGGTGGTGTCCAGCATCAGGTCGGCGTTGGAAGAGGGGAGGCCGTTGATGTTGACGTGCACCTCCACGAGGCCCGGGATCTGACCGGCCAGACCCTCAAGGCCTGCCTTGATGCCCGCCTTGATGTCGGCCTTTTCGGCGTCGGAATACTCGTCCTTGAGCTGCCAGAGAATGATATGCTTGACCATAATAAAAATCCTCCTGTTGTTGGCTGGGATGCTTTGACGCCCTTATTGTAACATCTGCACAAAAACTGTGCAAGAGCTTTTGTTTGCCCGGGAAAGGACGGGATGATATAATAAAAGGGAAAGCGAGCCGGGGCAGAGCGGCGTCTGCACCCGGCGGGACAAGCGGACAACTGCGGGCCGCGCCGACCGGCACCCGCCAGAACATGAGGAAATTCAGATGAGAAAGCACCTGACCCACCTTGCGGCCGCTCTGGCCGTGACGCTTCTGCTCGGCGCTGCGGCCAGCCCCCTGCGCGCTGCTGCCGCTGCGCCTGAGCTGCCTGCGGTTGTGGCTGAGCTGGACGCGGAGAACGCAGCCGAGGCTGCGGCAGAGAGCCGCCTGAGCCAGAGCTATCTGGATATGACCATCGAATACAACGACCCGCACCCCGTCCGTCAGCTCTACCTTTCCAGTGTGGAAGACGGAGATATGGTCTACCAGTGGTACAGCACCAACCCCGCCGTAGCGACCGTGGACCGCAACGGCCTCGTGACAGCCCAGAAGCCCGGCAAGACCACCATCGTGGCCGACACCTACACTACCACCCTGCGGTGTGACGTAACGGTGGTGTCCAACGTGGGCCGGGTGACCCTGAATCAGGAGCGGCTGTATCTGGAGAACATCGGCGGCACGGCGGCCCTGAGAGCTTCCGTAGCCGTGAAGAACGGTGACGCAGTACCCATCACCTGGACTACCAGCAACCCTGCCGCCGCCACCGTAGACCCCTTTGGTCTGGTAACGGCGGTGGGGGACGGGGAGGCCCTGATCACCGCCACCACCCCGGACGGCCACAGCGCCTGCTGCAATGTCTACTGCGGCACGCAGGTGGCGATTCAGGAACAGATCGAGGCCGACGAGGTAAAGATCGCCCTCGGCGTCCTTGGCGGTTTCGCCGTTCTGGCCGGTGTGCTGGCGCTGGCGACCTCCGGCGGCTGAGCCGGAACAGGAACAAAAACAAAAGCAGGCACACACCCGGGAAAGCCGGAGCGGCGTGCCTGCTTTGCTTTTACTATTGCTCTACTGAGGAAAATTAAGTGGCAAAGTTCCAATATAATAACATAGATACGTTCAGAATCAAACTTTGCCAGCTTGGCAAAGTTCCCTGAGATTGGCAAAGTTCGAAGTTTGCCAGCAGGGCACAAGTTTGCCACCTTGGCAAAGTTCGTTTTATGGCGTTGGTACGCTGATATTCTGGAACTTTGCCAGATAACCCGCGTGGCTCGGAGGCTTCTTACACGCCCGAAGCGCCGTAGTTTGCCAGCACGCGGGCGGAGGGGTCGTTGACGTTGCAGCCCGGCCATGCCTTGTTGGGCATCCAGAAGCCCACGATGGTGCGGCTCTGGTCGTGGTAGTATTTCTCGAAAATCTCGCGGTAGAACAGGCTCTCCTTGGTAAAGGGCATACAGTGGGCGGAGTAGTTTGCCCGGCGGAGCTGGAACTCCTCGTCGGTATAGAGGCTCTCGGCGTATTCTTTGATGTCGTCCACCATGCTGTGGCCCACGGCGTCGGAGAAGGCGGCCTTCTCGCGCCAGAGGATCTCCGGCGGCAGCCAGTCGCCCTCGAACGCCTTGCGCAGCAGGTACTTGCCCTTGCCGTAGCTGTTCAGCTTCTTTTCGGGGTCGATGGCCATGACGTACCGGACGAAGTCGAGGTCGCCGAAGGGCACGCGGGCCTCGATGCTGTTGGCAGAGATGCAGCGGTCGGCGCGGAGGACGTCGTACATATACAGCTCGCGGATGCGCTTCTGGCTCTCCTGCTGGAAGGCGTCGGCGGTGGGGGCGTAGTCGGTGTACTTGTAGCCGAACAGCTCGTCGGAGATCTCGCCGGTCAGCAGCACCCGGACGTCGGTCTGCTCGTGGATGGCCTTGCAGAGCAGATACATTCCCATGCTGGCGCGGATGGTGGTGATGTCCCATGTGCCCAGCAGCCGGATGACCTCCTCAAGGTTCTGGATGACGATGTCCCGGTTGATGATGATCTCGTGGTGCTCGCTGCCCAGATACTCGGCGGTCTGGCGGGCATATTTCAGGTCGATGGCGTCGGTGTCCATGCCGATGGCGAAGGTGCGGATGGGCTTGCCCAGCTTTTTGGCGGCAATGGAGCAGACCAGCGAGGAGTCGAGGCCGCCCGAAAGCAGGAAGCCGACGGGGGCATCGGCGTCCAGACGCTTTTCCACACCGGCGATGAGCTTTTCGCGGATGTTGGTCAGGATGGTGTCCATGTCGTCCTGCATGGGGGCGGGCACGTCGGCGATGTCCTCGTAGCGGACAAAGCGGCCGTCGCAGTAGTAGCTGCCGATGGGGAAGGGGCGGATGTCGTCGCACCAGCCGATGAGGTTCTGCATCTCGGAGGCAAAGGCGATCTTGTGGCTGGACTTGGAGTAGCCGTAGAACAGCGGGCGGATGCCGATGGGGTCGCGGGCCGCGATGAGGCGGTCCTTGCGGGAGTCGTACATGATAAGGGCAAACTCGGAGTCCATGTGGCGGAACATATCCAGACCGTACTCATAATAGAGCGGCAGCAGGATCTCGCAGTCGCAGTCGGAGTGGAACTGATAGCCCCGGCGCTTCAGGATCTCCTTCTCAAAGCGGAAGCCGTACAGCTCGCCGTTGCAGACCACGCAGTCGGCCCCGCGGTAGAAGGGCTGCATCCCCTCCGGGGTCAGGCCCATGATGGCCAGACGGCCAAAGCCCATCAGGCCGAAAGGCCCCTCCACGACCCGCTGGTCGTCCGACCCGCGGGAGACGGTGCGCATCAGGTATTCTTTGAATTTGTCGGCACTGATATCGTGCCCGGTATAGCCGATCACACAGCACATATTTCTTACCCCTCTTATGTTGTTTTTGACTTCTCCGTCACGCCTGCGAAGCTTTCCCTTCTTCGTCCCGGCGGGGAGGCGGATAAAATAAAAAATACGGCAGCAAACGTCCTGTTGCTAGGACGAATGCTGCCGTATCCGTGGTGCCACCTAAATTACCGGCAGAGCCTGCCAGTCACTTTGTGCGCTCTCCCCGTTGAAAGCACTGCCGCGATAACGAGCGGCGCACGTCTGCCCCTACTGCCCGCAGCGCCACAGCACCCGGGGGTTCAGGGGGAAGCTCACGGGGGTTCGTTCAGGCCCGGCCATCTGCGCGGCTCACACCTGCCCGCACTCTCTGGAAGAGGACGCTTGGGCCTTACTTTTCCCGTTCAACGCTTTTCTTGCGAGAATTGTATCACTGCTTTTTCTCCGTGTCAACCTCTGCGCAGCAATTTTTACAGGTTTGTGCAGCCTGCCCGTCCTGAGCCTCGTTTGCGGCGCAGCTGCGGCACATACCATACAAAACGCTGCCCTCGCATTGCAGGGTGAAGCCGTGCTCGGCCATCAGGTGGGCGCGCACCTCGTCCATGAAGTGGCAGTCCAGATGATAGATGCGCCCGCACCGCACGCATTTGAGGTGCAGGTGCTCCCGGCAGTGGCGGCCCTCGTCCACATACTGGAACACGGCCTTTTCGCCCTTATCGGCCACATATTTCATCACCCGCTGCTCTCCGGCCAGCTTGTCCAGATAGCGGTAGACGGTGGTGGGGTTGGGGCTGGCCCCTTCGGCCTCCAGATGCTCGAGGATGTTGGAGGCGCTGACCGCGTGCTGGCGGTTGCGGATGAGATAATCTAAGATGAGCTGGCGGGTCTTGGTGTTGTAGCCGTCGCTTCGTGCCATGATGCAGATCCCTTCTTTCTCTTTGTAGTGTACCACATTTTATCCTTCGATGCAAAACAACAGAGAGATTCGGACAACAAGCACAAAAACGGTTGTGAAATATGTGCAAAAATGAGGAATGATATTTAGGCAAAACAGAAATCAAGCCAAACTTAGGCGGAAACTCTTGTAAAAAATGTCCTATTGTGTGATAATAAAATCGAGAGAATAGTTGGATTGTTTCAGGGATACAAGCAGCACCGGAAGACCGCGTGTGGAACGTCCAGCAGGAAATGATTGGAGAAGAGGAAGATGAAAGAGACGGAAACACAGGCAAAGCTGAGCCTGAAGCTGCAGGCGTATCAGTACCTGAAGACCAAGATCCTCAACTGTGAGTACCGCCCGAACGAGTTCCTGAACGAGCAGAAGCTCTGCGCGGAGATGGGCAATATCAGCCGTACCCCCATGCGGGACGCGCTGGGGCGTCTGGAACAGGAGGGCCTGATCACCATCCTGCCCAAGAAGGGGCTGATGGTCTCCGGCATCACCGAGGAGGACGTGCACAGTATGTTCGAGATGCGTCTGCTGGTGGAGCCTTATGCCCTGCGCACCTATGGCGCAGACATCCCCCACGAGGAGCTGGAGCACTTTGTCCAGATGATGCACGACCCGGACATCATCGACGACTTCTGCAAGGCGGACGATGACTTCCACGAGCTGTTGATGAGCACCCTGCCCAACAAGTATATGCGCTCGGCCTATGACCGGATCACCGGCCTGAACACCCGGTTCCGCATCATGACCGGCAAGGTGAGCATGATCAACCGGGAGCAGACCTGCGAGGAGCATCTGGAGATCCTCGAGCCTGCCCTGAAGGGCGACTGGAACACCGCCGCCGACGCCCTCCAGAAGCATCTGGAGATCGCCCGCGACAAGGCCGAGGGGGTCATCAAGGTCATCCGGCTGTGGTAAGAAGATAACAACAAAAGACCTCTCTGTATCGAATGGTGCGGGGAGGTCTTTTTTCACGCAGGAAGGGAAAATGGTTGAAAACGATCCCCCGGAACCGATATAATGGGGACAGTTCAAATGTGAGGTCTGACAAAATGCAAAACAACACACTTTCCCGCCCGGGCTTTTCCCTCAGCGGCACGGCTCTGAAGCGCATTGCCTGCCTGTCCATGCTCATCGACCACATCGGCGCGGCTCTGCTGGAAAACGGGCTGTTCCGGCAGAATGCCGTCTGGCAGGGCGGCATCCGGCTGGATTTTGTGATGCGGATGGCGGGGCGGCTGGCCTTTCCCATCTACTGCTTCCTGCTGGTGGAGGGGTTCGTGCACACCCACGATTTCCGAAAATACGCCCTGCGGATGCTGGGCTTTGCCCTCCTCAGTGAGTTCCCCTTCGACTGGGCCTTCTTCTCCGGGGTCTGGTGGGGGCATCAGAACGTCTATTTCACCCTGCTGCTGGGCCTGCTGGCCATGAAGGCGCTGGACACCTTCCGGACCGGGGAGGGGACGCCGGACGCCCGGGGCATCCTCTGCGCGGCAGCCTGCACCGGGGCGGCGGCGCTGCTCCGCTGCGACTACGACGTGATGGGGATGGCCCTCATCCTCGCCCTCTATCTGACGCGGAAAGACCGGACGGCCCAGTGCATCGCGGGTGCAGTCTTCACCCTCTTCGAGCCGGTGGCCCCGCTGGCCTTCGGGCTGGTGTGGTTTTATAGCGGCGAGCGGGGCAGCTGCTCAAGGGCCGAACAGTGGGCGTTCTACTGGTTCTACCCCGTCCATCTTTTCCTTCTCGCTGTCCTCACGAACCTCCTGCTTTTCCAAAAGTAAGGAGCTGTTTTCACAGGCATTGCACTCCGCTCACGGAAGCGATTTCTGACCGAAAATTATAAAAAGTTGACACAAAATTACAACAGAAAATGCGAAAAACTGGCACTCCTTTCTGAAAAATATGGTATAATAGGCGGTAGGATAGCAAAAATGCATCAGGAGGTTCTACCAATGAAGATCATTCGTGCAAAAGATTACAAGGATATGTCCCGCAAGGCAGCCAATATCATCTCCGCGCAGGTCATCATGAAGCCGAACTGTGTGCTGGGTCTGGCGACCGGCGGCACCCCTGTGGGCGCATACGCACAGCTGGTGGAGTGGTACAACAAGGGCGACCTCGACTTCTCCGAAGTCACCACCGTCAACCTCGACGAGTACCGCGGCCTGCCTAAAGAGCACCCCGAGAGCTACTGGAGCTTCATGCACAAGAACCTGTTCGACCATGTGAACATCCGCCCCGAGGCCGTCCATCTGCCCGACGGCACCAACCCCGACGCGGCTGATGCCTGCGCCCAATACAACGAGGTCATCCACAGCGTGGGCGGCATCGACCTGCAGCTGCTGGGCCTCGGCCCCAACGGCCACATCGGCTTCAACGAGCCGGGCGAGGCCTTCGAGCTGGAGACCCACTGTGTTGACCTGACCGAGGCCACCATCGAGGCCAACAAGCGCTTCTTTGACGGCAACGAGGACCTCGTCCCCAAGCAGGCCTATACCATGGGCATCAAGACCATCATGCAGGCCCGCAAGGTGCTGGTGGTGGCCAACGGTCTGGCCAAGGCCAAGGCGGTCAAGGCGGTCGTCTCCGGCCCTGTCACCCCCGAGTGCCCGGGTTCGATTTTGCAGCTGCACCCCGACTGCACCCTCGTGGCGGACGAAGAGGCTCTGAGCCTGCTGTAAGCCCCGGAGGAGCGTATGGACGAAAACAAAAATAAAACGGCAGAAGCCCCGCAGGAACAGCCCAAGCCGGAGGACTACAGCCGCTACATGGGTACGTTGAACCGCATCTACCGCCGGAACAATAACCCGCAGCGCAAAAAGCTGGGCGACGGCATCGGCTCGCTGAAAAAGGGTCAGCAGCCCGCCGCCCCTGCGCCGGAGCCGGGCAAAAAAGACCGCAGCTTCCTCGTCGTGGCGGGCGGTGCCATCCTGCTTCTGGCCATCCTGTACTTCATCAAGCTTCTCTGAGAACATCAAAAAATGCCGCCGTGCAGCGTTGAACTGCACGGCGGCATTTTTTATAATACGATGCTCAGACGTTCTCGGTCAGGAACTTCTCCACAGCCTCGATGGCAGCGGCCTCATCCCCGCCCTCGGCGGTGACGGTGATGGTCTCGCCCTGACGGATGCCCATGCCCATCACGGCCATCAGCTTGCGCATATCGCAGGTCTTGCCGTTCTTCTCGATGGTGATGGTGCTGGTATACTGCTTGGCCAGCTTGACCAGCAGGCCGGCAGGGCGTGCGTGGACGCCAAGTGCATCTTTGATGGTATACTGGAACTGTTTCATGGGTCGTAGTCTCCTTATCAATGAAAGAGGGATGGGGCGATCAAGGCTCAGACTGCGCTCTCGTAGTCCAGCATGAACTGCACGATGCCGTCCATTGCCAGCTCACGGGGGTCGAGCTTCAGCTTGCCCTCGCGGATCTTGGCGTAGCTGATGGGCATATACTGGTGGAGCATATTCATGGGGATGGGGTAGGCGCGGAGGTTGTCGAACAGCTTGTTCATGGCGGCGACCACCTCGGGCTGGCCGATGTAGTAGCGGGCACGGTCGGAGTAGCTGTACTTGCGGCACTGTGCCAGATGCTTCTCGTCGCCGTGGTAGTGCTTCTCCCAGTTGGCGGGGGAGGCCAGCATGACGGCGTCCAGCGTCTCGATGAAGTTGGCGCGCTTTTCCTCGGGGACAAGCTCTTTCTCCATCATGCTGAGGGAGAACAGGGCCTCGCGGAGGCCGTAGGTCAGGGCCGGGCCGACCTTCAGGATGGCGATGCCGTCCGTGACCATGTTGTACAGGTCGGCGGCGGTCTGGTAGTCGGTGGAGTGGCCCTCGAAGCAGATGTCGGGGAACTCCTTCAGCGCGGCGCACAGGTCTACAGCAGCAGCGGGGTCATAGTCGAACACCTGCTCGTCGCCGAACTCGACGCCGGGCTGGACGACCACGGCGATGACGTCCTTCATGCCGTCGCCCACGCCCTCTTCGGTCCAGACGCGCTGGTAGGTGGAAACGGTGTCGCGGAAGGCATCGGGGCTGGTGACAGCCAGCGTGTCCTCAGCCTCGGTAGCACCGCCCGGGATGGGCACCTCGCTGCCGATGACGAAGACGGGGCGCATGGCGTCGGGCTTCTCGGCCTTCAGCTCCTCGTAGCCCTTCATGGCGGCTTTGTAGAGGGCTGCGCCGCGGCGTGCGATGACCTCCGTTTTCAGCAGGCCGGCGGGGTCGTCGGCCACCTTCATGCTGGTGTCGAGGTGGATCTTGGTAAAGCCTGCGCGGGCGTACTGGTAGACCAGCTCTACCGAGTTCTTCATGGCCTCAGCCTCGGGCAGTTTCTGCCACGTCAGGGGGCCGAGGTGGTCGCCTGCGAGGATCATCATGTTCTCGGGCAGGTCGATGTCCTTGGCCATTTTCAGGACCATCTGATAGAAGTCTGCGGGCTTCATGCCGGTGTAGCCGCCGAACTGGTTGACCTGATTGGCGGTGGCCTCGATCAGGACGGGGATGCTGCGCTCCTTGGCGCGGCGCAAAGCGATCTCGATGACCAGCTCATTGGCGCTGCAATAAGAGGGGATGCCGCAGCGAATGCCCTGACGGCGCTTGTCCATCATTTCCTGAAGCGGATGTTTCATGATCGATTTTCTCCTTCGTGTTTCCTTCTCAGAGCTTGGGCTGACCCATGCAGTAGGTCTGCAGGACGTCGTAGTTATCCTCCAGCACCACGAGGTCGGCGTCCTTGCCCACCTGAATGGAGCCCTTGCGGTCGTCCAGATGCAGGCACTTGGCCGGGTTGATGGTGCAGGAGTTCAGCGCGTAGTTGAAGGGGACGAGAGCCTCCTCCACAAGGATGCGCAGGCCCTTGTTGATGTTCAGGGTAGAGCCTGCCAGACCGCCGGTGGCCGTCAGATGGGCGCTGCCGTCGGGGTAGATGATGATCTCATTGCCGCCGAAGAGGTACTTGCTGCCCACGGGGGTGCCCTTGGCCATCAGGGCGTCGGAGATCATGATGGCGTAGTCCGGCCCCTTGCTCATGAAGTAGTTGTTCAGGGCAGCGGGGGTGGAGTGGCAGCCGTCGCAGATGATCTCGCCGTACATGGTGCGGATGCGGTAGGCCGCACCCACCAGACCGTTGGCGCGGTGGTTGAAGGGCGACATACCGTTATAGACGTGGGTCATGGAGCGTGCGCCGTTGGCATAGGCCATGACGGCCTGCTCGTAGGTGGCGCCGCTGTGGCCGATGCTGACCACCACGCCGTGGGCGGTCAGATAGCGGGTGAGGGCAAAGTCCTCATCGTGCTCGGTGGCCAGCGTGACATAGCGGATGTGGCCCCGGGCCGCCTTCTGGTAGTGCTCGAACTGCTCGATGGTGGGTTTCACGATGTACTGGTCGGGCTGTGCGCCCTTGTACTTCATGTCGAGGTAGGGACCCTCGAAGTGGATGCCCAAAATCTCTGCGCCGTCGTAGCCGTTCTCCATGACGTTCGCCACATTGGTGACGGCGTTGGTCAGCACCTCGACGCTCTGGGTGATGGTGGTGGCGAGGAAGCTGGTGACGCCCTCCGAGACGATGTGCTCGGCCCAGTAGCGCAGGCCGTCCTCGTTTGCATCGTTGGTGTCGAACTCGTAGGCACCATGGCAGTGGATGTCCATGAAGCCGGGGACGATGCGCTTGTCGCCGTAATCGTCGTCCACATCCTTGGTGCCGTAGGGCAGGATGGCGGTGATCCTGCCGTCATTTACCTCAATGGCAGCAGGGACGAACTGGTCTGCCAGCCAGACCTTTTTGCTTTGTATTACCATTTTGAATGCCCTCCTTCTGGGGTAGATCGCTTGATTTCATTATACCGCAAGGCTTTGGAAAAATATTTATAATTTTCAATCGAGTTGTTATTCCTTTCGGCAAAAAGCTATAAAAATGAGCGAAAAAACGGCTTAGGAGGCCGATGCCGGGGCGGCAGTTTGTCTTTTTCAATCAAAAAGTTATGGCTTTCAGTTACCCCCTTGTTTTCTGCGGTTTGAATGTGATATAACAAACAAAAGAGAGCGGAACAGCTCTGCTATGGAATTATCAGAAAAAAGTTTTACCGTGTCCATTAGGAGGTAGATTTAGGATGAGCATTTTTAATCTGACCGATGAGAAGATGAAGGAGACGTCTTCCACCTTTACGGCCCACGAGATCTATCAGCAGCCTGCAACATGGCGCAAGACCTGCGCCCAGCTGGCCGCCTGCAAGGATGAGCTTCAGGCTTTTATCGATCAGGTCGTCAAGCAGGATGATTTCGACATCGTCCTCACCGGTGCCGGCACCAGCGAGTTCGTCGGCAACTCCCTCTTTCAGGCCCTGAACCCCAAGTATAACTATAAGGTCAAGTCCTACGCTTCTACCGACCTTGTGCCCTCTCCCGAGAATTTCCTCTCCCGCACCAAGCCCACCCTGCTGGTGAACTTTGGCCGCTCGGGCAACTCCCCCGAGTCTCTGGGCAATGTGGAGGCCGCTGAGGTCGTCTGCCAGAACCTGTATCACCTGTTTGTGACCTGCAACCACGAGGGTACCCTGTCCAAGCTGGCAAACACCCGTCACAACTGCTTCGCCATCAACCTGACCCCCGAGACCCACGACCAGTCCTTCGCAATGACTTCCAGCTACAGCAATATGTATCTGGCCACCTATCTGGCCTTCAACCTCGACAAGCTGGGCGAGATCACCGCAGAGGTGGAGAAGCTGGCAGAGGCTGGCCAGCACTTCCTCGACGACCAGTTCGGTCTGGCACAGAAGATCGTGGACGAGTTCGATTACAACCGCATCGTCTATCTGGGCAACATCGGCCTGAAGGGCGTCGCTCAGGAGTCCGCTCTGAAGACCCTCGAGCTGACCGCCGGCAAGGTCGCTACCATGTACGACTCCGAGCTGGGCTTCCGCCACGGCCCCAAGTCCATCATCGACGACAACACCCTGACCGTCGCTTACCTGAGCGATGACGAGTACCGCCGCCGCTACGAGCTGGATCTGGTCAAGGAGATGGCCCATCAGCGCAAGGGCAACAAGATCGCCGTCGTCTACAACCACGACTGCGAGGGCATCGAAGAGCTGGCCGATTATCCCATCCAGATCAAAGTCGGCGCTGACATGGAGAACGTCCTGCTGGGTCTGGACTTCATCCTCTTCGCACAGACCATCGCTCTGATGAAGTCCCTGTCTCTGGGCATCACCCCGGACAACCCCTGCCCCACCGGCGAGGTGAACCGCGTCGTCAAGGGCGTCACCCTGTACCCCTACACGCTGAAATAATCCGAAAAAACGTCATAAATTCAGGAGGGCAACGAGTATGATCGGTTTGGTAGTTACCGGCCACGGCCATTTTGCAGACGGTATCCACACCTCTGCGCAGATGATCGCGGGCGAAAATGATTATGTCCGCTACATCAACTTTGAAGAGGGGATGACTCCCGAGCAGCTGGCCGAGAAGTTCAACGCAGCGTTTGACGAGTTCAAGAGCTGCGACGGCGTCGTGGTGCTGTCCGACCTGCCCGGCGGCTCTCCCTTCAAGACTGCTGTGGAGTGCAAGTATGCACGCCCCGAGCAGAAGATCGAAGTCATCGCAGGCACCAACCTGCCCATGATCGTTACCGCCGTGACCATGCTGGACATGGAGGATGACCCCCGCTCGCTGGCCGATGAACTGATCGAGACCGGCAGGGACTGCATCGCTCTGTTTGAGCTGGAGGCTGCCACTGCCGAGACTGAGTCTGAAGAAAGTGACGGGATCTGATCTATGGCCATCAACTGGGAAGTGATCCTCTGGACCTGCATCACGCTGGCTGTGCTCATGGGAGTCATCGGCCTCATTCTCTACGCCATCTCGGCCAAGAACGTGCGCAGTAAGCGCAAGGAGCTGGGCGAGGTGCACACGGGGCTGAAGGTCGGCTCCCGCATCATGTTCGCAGGCGGCGTCTACGGCAAGGTGGTCGGCATCGACGACGAGGACACCCTCCGGGTGGAGGTGGCCCCCAAGGTCATCATCACCATCTCCCGCTATGCAGTCCAGAGCCTGCTGAAGTAAGCAGCAGCGTCCCCCTGTATTCTGCTATATACTTTACCTTTCTTTCATAACGACAGGACCCCCGCAGAAGCATCACAGCATTCTGCGGGGGCCTTGTCATTTGTGCAGCAAAAAGCGGGAGCGGACATCCCGAAGGACATCCGCTCCCGCTGCGATTTTATGTGATTAAGCCTTGCCGTTGCTGCCGCAGACAAGGATCTTGCTCTTGACATACTCCTTGACGTACTCGCGGCCGACGGCGCTGTACTTCTTCGGGTCGAAGACCTCGGGGTCCTTGGCGAGGTATTCCTTCAGGCCCTTGCTGAAGGCGATGCGCAGGTCGGTGGCGTAGTTGACCTTGCACATACCGCGTGCAACGCACTCACGGACGGCATCGTCGGGCACGCCGGAGGTGCCGTGGAGCACCAGAGGCACAGACACGACCTTGCGGATCTCGTTCAGGCGCTCAATATCCAGCTTGGGCGTTCCCTTGTAGACGCCGTGGGCAGTGCCGATGGCGACAGCCAGAGAATCGACGCCGGTGCGCTCTGCAAACTCAGCAGCCTCGGAAGGGACGGTGTAGCCGTTGCCATTGCCACCGTCAAGGTCGTCTTCCTTGCCGCCGACCTTGCCCAGCTCAGCCTCCACCGGGATGCCGGCAGCGTGGCAGGCGCGGACCACGGACTTGGTGATCTCGATGTTCTCCTCGAAGACATGGTGCGAGCCGTCGATCATGACGGAGGTGTAACCGGCGCGGAAGGCCTGCATGGCCAGCTCGTAGCCGCTGCCGTGGTCGAGGTGCATCACGACGGGGACGCTGGCCTCAGAAGCAGCAGCGGCCACCATGGCGTGGAACATGGCCGGAGAAGCATACTTCAGGGTGCCGGGGGTGGTCTGGACGATGACGGGAGCGCGCAGCTCCTCGGCAGCGGCGATGATGGCCTGCACCATCTCCATGTTCTCGGCATTGAACGCGCCGATGGCGTAATGGTTCTTCTGTGCGTCGAGCATCAGCTCTTTGGTCGTAACTAAAGACATAGTAAAACCTCCTGATAGCTTACCTTCTTCAAAAGCGTTAAGAGTTTAACGATTCACCCTTATTATAGATAGTCTCAGCTAATTTGGCAAGAGCAAAAACGCTAAAGAGTTTGTCATTTGCGGTTGATTTTTCAAAAGTCCAGCTGTGCGTCCTGCCGGGCGGCCTCGAGGACCGACACCACCTGACGGGTCTTTTCCAGCGCCTGATAGCAGGCGTCGTAGTCCTTGGCGGCTAAGAGGGCGGCGATGTCCGATACTTCATAATACCACGGCGACTCGTCGCATTCGCGGGAGAACGTCTCCTGTCCGGGGCGGTCGAGGAGAAGCTTCTTGCAGTTGCTGCTGCCCGGCTCGATGAGGATGCGGCCCTTTTCGCCCACCAGCTGGACGCTGTTGGCTGCGGCGCAGTCCTTCGCGCCGGTGCACTGGCAGAGGAAGTCCGGGTATTCCAGCAGGAGGATGCCGCTGGTGTCGATGCCGTTCCGATAAAGATTGGGGTGGTAGCTGACCGACATCGGCTCGCCGAACAGGCCCACCACGAAGTGGACGTTGTAAAGGTTGAGGTCCATCAGCGCACCGCCGCAGCAGGCCGGGTCGAACACCGGCGGCACCTGCCCGGAGAGCAGGGCATCGTACCGGCTGGAATACTGGCAGAAGGTGCAGGAGACGATACGGAGGGGGCCGATGTCGGGCAGGTGCTCCTTCACGAGGGCATAGTTGGGGTGATGGGCCGTGGTGATGGCCTCGAAGAGGAACAGATGCCGCTCTTTGGCCAGCCCGATCAGCTCGTCGGCCTCGGCCACGGTAGGCACAAAGGGCTTTTCGCAGAGGACGTTCTTCCCGGCCAGAAGCGCCGCCTTGGCCTGCCTGTAATGGAGGCTGTTGGGGGTGGCGATGTAGATGAGGTCGATGTCCGGATCGGCCAGCATGGCGTCGAGGTCGGTGTAGACCTTCGGGATGCCGAACGACCGGGCCAGCGCCTCGCCGGTGGCCTTCTGCCGGGAGCAGACCGCCGCGCAGTGGAATGCGGGAACTTTCGCAAACTCCGCCGCCATCGTGCGGGCGATGGAGCCTGTGCCGAGGATGCCGAGGTTCATATGGGTGCTCCTCCTTCTATCGCAATTTTCAAAAATAGCGCCTATCAGAATAGCATATTTGCGATATGCAGTTTGCGGATGTTGCCTGTGCATTAAAAACGCAAACTGCTATATATAATGAGTATCAGAGACTGGCCTGACAGTTCTGCTTGACGAACTCACTGGGGGACATATGGTACTTCATGTTGAAGGATTTGGAGAAATAGTGGATAGAGCTGTAGCCCAGCCGCAGCGAGATCTCGCTGATGGTGTAGCGGTTCTCGAGCAGCATCTGACAGCTGCGCTCCAGCTTTTTGTCGTTGATATACTTTTTGGGGGACTGGTCCACCGAGTTCTTGAACAGCAGCTGCAGGGCCGACCGGGACAGCGAAAAGTGTTCGCAGATCTCCGGGATGGTCAGCGGGTCGTAGATGTTGTCGTGGATGTAGGCGATGATGCGGTCGAAAAGCTCGTCCATTGCGCTCTGGTGGGCTGTGCTGCTGGCGGACGTCATGGGGGAGGCGTAGGTGCCTTGGAGCAGACGGATGATGGTCTCGGTCAGCAGGCAGAGCATCAGGCTGTTCATATAGGGGATACCGGTGGTGCTCTCCCGGACGAAGGTTTTTAATAAGGTGTTGATCTTCTGGTCGTAGTGGAACACCCGGTTGATGAGGGCGTCGTACCAGACCTCCCGCTCCACAGGCGTCAGGTTGCGCATATCGAAGAGGATGGTCATATAGGAGGCCCTGTGCTCTTCGTCGGTGTACTGGGTGTGGAACTGGCCCGGGCCGTAGATCATCAGGTCTTTTTCCTTTAAGTAGTAGAGCGTGCCGTCCACTTCCGTTTCCAGCTCGCCGGTGTCCACATAGGTCAGCTCGAAGAAATCGTGCTGCTCCCCCTTGAAGCAATAATTCTCGGTGCGGATGCGGTAGTAGTAGCCCAGGATCTTCTGGATCTCGATGCGGGGCAGAACGGCCAGAAATTCGTACTGGGAAGGAAAGTCCGTGATGTGAAGCGAATAACTGCTCTCGGCGTAGAGGTCGTATTCCAGCTTCTGGGTCGTGGAAACGACGGCGAAGTAGACGTTCGGCTTGATGTGGATGAGCCGGTTCATGGCAAACTCCTCCACGGCGGCGGCGTCCGCCGTGTGGGAGACCAGCAGCACGCCGATGCCCTCCTTTACCTGTAAATAGGTATCGCAGTTGAAGCAGTAGAACTGGGAGACGTAGCGGCGGGTGATGGCGACCATCGTCTGATGGATCAGCTCCGGGTGTTCGCGGTCGATGGGCTGATGATAGACCGAGCCATAATCCAGAAAACTGTCGTTGGAAGTTTCGCGTTGCATTCAAATCCCTCCTTACTGAAAAAGTATATCATTTTTTTGGCAATTTGAATAGTCTTATTTGCACTTTTTTGGTAGATTGTAATGAGACTCGCTGAATTTAACCGTTTTTTCGAAACAGTTTGTTAAAAAATATAAAGACATTTGTTCAAATATAGCCTATAATGTAGTTACTCTGAATTGGAAACTCAGACAAAAAACTCAAGGAGGAATTTGAGAATGCCGAACATTGTTCTTACGCGGATCGACAACCGTCTTGTGCACGGTCAGGTCGCAACGCAGTGGTGTGGCGCCATTGGTGCAAACCTTATTCTGGTGGCCAACGACGAGGTGGCTGGCAACAGCCTGCGTCAGGGCCTGATGAATATGGCTGCTCCCGCCTACGCTGCAATGCGCTACTGGACCATCCAGAAGACGATCGATACCATCCACAAGGCCAGCGCCAAGCAGCTGATCTTCATCGTCTGCGAGAACCCGCAGGATGTCGTCAAGCTGGTGGAGGGTGGCGTCCCCATCAAGAAAGTCAACATCGGAAACATGCACATGGCAGAAGGCAAGCGTCAGGTTGCAGGTTCCGTTGCCGTTGACGACGCCGATGTGGCTGCTTTCAAGCGGCTGCAGGAGCTTGGTGTGGAGCTGGAGATCCGCCGCGTTCCTACCGAACACGCTGAAAACATCGAAAAGCTGTTCAAGTAAGCTTTCCGGGTGCTTTCGAAAATACTTGAAAAGGAGTATTTATTATGGGCTTTAGTGCACTTCAGATCATTCTGGTCTTTGTGTGGGTCTTTATCGTGGCCATCGACCAGTTTGATTTCTTGGAATCCCTGTACCAGCCTATCGTCTCCGGTGCTGTCATCGGTGCGATCTTGGGCGATCTTCCCACCGGTCTGATCGTTGGCGGTACTTACCAGCTGATGACCATCGGCAACATGCCGGTCGGCGGCGCTCAGCCGCCAAACGCAGTCATCGGCGGCGTCATGGCTACCGTGTTTGCGATCTCTTCTCATCTGGATACCACCGCTGCTGTCGGTCTGGCTGTTCCCTTCGCTCTGATCGGCCAGTACATGGTCACGTTCCTGTTCACCCTCATGTCCCCCATGATGTCCAAGGCTGACCAGATGGCAGCAAAGGGCGACACCAAGGGCATCGTCCGTCTGAACTATATGGCAATGGCTCTGCTGGGCCTGCTGTTTGCAGTTGTCTGCACCCTCGGTATGCTGGGCGGCTCTGCAATGGGCACTACCCTGAGCAACCTCGCCGCGAAGTACGCATGGATCATGGCTGGTCTGGGCGCTGCTGGTGGTATGATGCGTTTCGTCGGTTTCGCTACCCTGCTGCGCATCATGCTCTCCAATGAGTTCTGGGGCATCTACTTTGCTGGTTTCGCTCTGGCAACCATCATCGGCTACATCCCCGAGCTGTCCGGTTCTGCTCTGCTGCTGATCGCATTCGTTGGTGTTGCGATCGCTCTGTATGACTACCAGACTCGCGTTGCTATCAAGCAGGCTGCTGGTTCTGGTTTTGCTGCGAATGGAGGCGACGACGAAGATGGCATCTAATGCAACTCATTACAACAATCTGACTCCCGCGCAGCCTTTGGATAAGGCTACGCTGAATAAGATGGTGTTCCGTTCCCTGAACCTGCAGGCATCTTTCAACTACGAGCGTATGCAGGCTGCCGGCTGGCTGTACTGCATCCTGCCCGGTCTGGAAAAGATCCACAGCGATAACAAGGAAGACCTGAAGCTCTCCATGGAGCATAACCTTGAGTTCTTCAATACTCACCCCTTCCTCGTTACCTTCGTTATGGGCATCATCCTCTCTCTGGAACAGCAGAAGGCTGACATCGAAACCATTCGTGCCGTGCGTGTTGCCGCTATGGGTCCTCTGGGCGGTATCGGCGACGCAATCTTCTGGTTCACTCTGGTTCCTATCACCGCAGGTATCACATCGAACATGGCCATCAACGGATCGCTTGCTGGTCCTATCATGTTCCTGCTGATCTTCAACATCGTGCAGTTCGCATGCCGCTTCTTCCTGATGTACTGGTCTTATAATCTGGGCACCAAGGCAATCGACATCCTGACTGCCAACGCAAAGGAGTTCACCCGTGCAGCTTCCATGCTGGGCGTCTTCATCGTCGGTGCTCTGACTTCCAACTACGGCGGCACCACCGTTGCTACCGTCATCGAGAACGGCGACAGCCCCATCGTTATCCAGAGCATTCTGGATGGCGTCCTGCCCAAGCTGATCCCTCTGGCTCTGACCCTCGGCCTGTTCTTCCTGATGAAGAAGAAGAACTGGAAGCCCGTTACCTGCATCGCTCTGCTGCTGGTCATCGGTCTGGTCGGCGCATTCTTTGGTATCTTCGCTTAATTCAAAGCTGGAGCTACAATGCACGCTGTACTTCTTGATTTTAATGGGACGATGTTCTTTGATACCCACTTCCACATGGAAGCATGGTCAAAGATCTATCATGAACTGCACCCCGAGGACAAAAGCCCTCTTGCTTCGACGAAGATATGCGGCCCCTGCAATGACGTCATCCTGAAGAACATGGCCCCGTGGCTCACCCCTGCGGAGCGCCAGCAGTATTCAGAAAAGAAAGAGGCTCTGTACCGGGAGGCGTGCAGGAGCGATCCTGCCAGTTTACACCTCGTAGCAGGTGCTGAAGAGCTGCTGCAAGGCTTACAGAAGCGCGGCATCCCGTTCGCGCTGGCGAGTGCTTCCATAAAAGCGAATGTTGATTTCTACTTTGACGCGTTTCCGATCGGTCACTGGCTGAAACAACAGGATGTCGTATACGACGACGGAAGCTATGCCGACAAGGGCGAGATGCATCTGGAAGCGGCGCGGAGGCTGGGTGTTCCGTTCTCTGAGTGTTTGGTCATCGAGGACAGCGTCACCGCCATCGCTCTGGCAAAACGAAACGGCGCAGGCCGGCTCGTGGGCATCGGAGAGACGGCAGACGGGTCTGAGCTGCTGGCACTGGGGGCAGACCACTACATCCACGACTTTACAGAATTTGATTACGGTTGGCTGGAAAACTGAGTTCACCCAATGAGTTTCCACTTCCACAGTTATAAAGCGGCTTCGAGCGATCGAAGCCGCTTTTGTTGTGCCCGGGAGACAGGACGCTTTGCACGGCGCAGGCCCCAAAAGTGGAAAACTGCACAGCGGGGCAAAATAAAATGCGAAGGACAGTTCCTTTGCAGAAACATCCTTCGCATCTTCGCAATATGTCCCAGACAGGAGTCGAACCTGCGGCCTTCCCCTTAGGAGTAGACCGTACACCTGTAAACCCATTACAAAATAGGGTAATATATTCTACTCTATATCAACGAATTTTTTGTTGGGATGTCAACGTATGTAAATAGATTCGAACCTTTTTTATTCTGTGTAAACAGATGTTTATTAGCTGGAAATTAGCTGAGCTAATGAAAAGTGGCCGCTCTATTGTACAACGCTCACCTTTCATTAGCTGGGAGGTGTATGTTTCCCTACGGATATTTGCTTGTTTAGCATTCGTGAACCAGACCATACAACCGTAGCTGGTGTGAAGGACAAATGTTTTCAATAGAAAAAGATCAGAGCTTTCTGCGAGAAAACTCTGGCCTATGTAACAGTGCGAATGGAAATGCGCATTGTCTTGTAAAAGGAAGGGGCTTATGGTATTCTTACTTTAAGTAAGGGAGTGGCAACGATGTGCAGAGCATTTGAAGAAGTACGAGAAGAAACAAAGCATGAGCAGTCGATTGAAATTGCAAAATCTTTGCTAGAAGTTGGAAAAATGACCTATGAAGAAATTGCTCGGTCGGTTCAGCTTCCTGTTGAAGAAGTAAAGGCACTGGATACAAAGAAACCCGCCTGATCTTAATTCAGCCAAGATATTCTTAAAAACAAACAGCGGCAGTTTTCCAAATCGGAAAGCTGTCGCTGTTTATGTATAGGGGCTTATAAGTTCTTTGCAAGATTTTTGATGAGTTCGGCCATAGAGGGGTTGGCCAGCAATTTGGTAAGTGCTGCTGCCGCATCTGCATCAACCGCGCTGTTTTCAGGGATGGGCTGCGCTGTTTGATGGGGCATTTCAGGCTCTGCGCCCTGATGCCGGTAGAAGAAATCATCAAAACGCTGTGCATTCAGACGCCGATCATCATCCAAGATATGTGCATACTGCTCTGTGACCATCGAAGCCTGTGCATGGCCGGAGTCACCCTGAACGGCTTTGATATCACCGCCGTTCAGTTTGAGTTTGTATGTAATACTGGAGTGTCGGAAGCTGTGAAAGACCACTTTAGGGAGATTGTTTTTCTCAATCAACCGCTTCAATGCACCGTTGATGGTAGACTGCTCGGTTGGCATTCCCAATGGGCCGGCAACCACAAGATTGTAGTCGGTATATTCTGCACCCAGTGCTTCCTTTGTCATATCCTGCTCTGCTTTGAATTCAACGAGCATTTCAGCGACCGTTTTGGGCAGGAAGATGGTTCGGATACTGCTATCCGTTTTAGGGCTTTTCAGAACCTGAACCGTAGTGCAGCGGGAACTCAGCGATGGAAAACGGGTGATAACATTTTTGTTTTCCAATGCGTTCAGTGAAGCAACGTCCACACGCTGCAATTCCTTATTTATGTAAATGGAGGCTCGCCCAGCTTCGATACTTTCAGGGGAGATATCTACACAATCCCAAGTCAGACCGAGCAGCTCGCCCAAACGCAGGGAGCAAGAGAACGAGAGGTTGATGCACAGCCGCAGCTTCGGATCATCACAAACTTTCAAAGCACGGAACAGCGTTTCGGCTGTCCAGATATCACGTTTCTTGGAAGTGTACTTGGGCAGGGTAGCGTAAATGCAGGGATTCTTTTCCATAAGTTCCCATTTTACAGCCTGCTCAAAGGCACTCCGCAGAATCTTATGAACCGAACGGACTGTACCGGGGGAAACAAACTGGTGCTTCCGCTTCCCACACATAGGGTCAGCAGCCTCATATTTGAGCAGCCGCTGATAATACCCCTCGATCACACGAGTGGAGATATCCTGCAGCTTCATCGAGCCGATGAGCGGAGCTATGTAATTGGCAATCAGTGCAGTGTTTGCCTGATAGGTTGAAAGTGCCCATTTGCTTTTTCCATAGAGGGCAACATATTCAGGAAGCAGGTCGTTAAGGGTTTTGCACTGCGGAACTACAAAGGTTCCAACTGATTCCTTGTATTCGACCTCTTTCTTGCGATTCTTGGCATCCGAAAGATCGGTGAAGGTTTCCCACTTCTGCTTGGGGGTGCCATTTGCATCCTTATAGGAATAGACAACACAGAAATTATTGTTGCGCTTGATAATGCTGGCCATTATGTATCTCCTTCCACTTTACGTTTGGATTTCAGAACATCATCGAATACATCTTTTCGGACGCGTTTTGCCCGCCCTACATCAATTGTGGGGATTCCTTCCTCACGAATCCATGTTACAAGCGTGGTGCGGCTGACACCATAGAAATCCTGAATCTCCTGAAAACTGTAATACTTTTCGCTTTTAGGGCATTTCAGTTCCAGCGGTGGTTCTTCATGCGCTTCCATGACCGGTTCTTGAAGTCGATATGTAGATTGGCTGTTGAGCCATATTTCAAAACTTGTTTTGGTAATGCGCCGCCTGTCGGCCACGCGCTCGATAACGAAACAGTCTCGGTATTTTTTACAGTCGAGAATCCAGTAGACCTTTTCTCTTGGAATACCGAGCAGTTTTGCCATTTCTGGGATGGAGATGGTTTGTGCTTCAATCTCCCGGTCACGCTCTCGATCAGCCGCAGTGCGGTGGCGGCTTTGCGACCGATACCAACGCTCAAATTCCTCTTTTGGAATCCGCATCCAGAAGTCTACCGTTTCTGCTTTCAACTTGCCCTGACGGATGAGTGTATAGACAGTGTCAGAGTCTACCTTTAATATTTCAGCAACTTCCAAAACAGAATATGACCGCTTGCAAAGTTCCTCGCCCGGTGGAGGACCATTGACCTTATGGTATTTGACCTGATTGGCGTACCATTTTTCAAAACTGGAAATAACGATACGCATTTTGTCGTTTATCAGAATGACTTCAAAGAAATTCTTATGAAGCAGCCAATAGCTATCTGTTTTGCCGAGACCGAGAAGATGCTGCATCTCACGAACCGACATGGTTGTTTTAGCGATGGTAGGTTCAGCTTTTCCGTATAAGGGAGCCGAAACATTCTGCACATCATCCATGAAGGACACCTCCATCTATGTAAAAATTTAGCCGGGATTTCTCGTCCCGGCTAGAGAATAGCAGATTTCTCTTGAAATGTTGAGGATGTCAAACAGCAGGATTGCGTTCGATACTGCCATCGTTCAGCCACGCATCGAAGCTGGTTTTGGAGATACGATAGGCACCACCAACTTTGAACCAGCGGAATTCATTCTGCTTCAGCAGACGACAGACGGTGGGGCGGCTTAAAATCAGCATTGCCATCAGATCTTCGATCGTGTAACAGCGGGTATCCTGTACTACGGGCGTGGGGGTGGAAGATGCAGTAGGTATTTTTTCTTCGCAATTATTCATTGGATAAAACCTCTTTGATTATACATTAAGTTAAAACTTGAGCGGCAGTGCGGCCCGGCGGCTTCCACCATTATAAATAGTATAGACCTGCTGAAGGTACTTCGTCTTGCCGGGAAGGCTTACGCCTGCGGTTCGAGCAAGGCGAAAAATCGTGAACGCATCGACCTGCCGCAGTTTGGCAATCAAGCGGCCTTTGTTATATTCGGAGTGATACAGTTCTACAAAGCGGCAGATGCCGAGCAGGTTTGCGGAACTCATGGAATCAGGTTCGCCGTTCCAAGCGTTCAGCAAAATATCAAGGGATTCGATATACAGTTCCGGACCCAGCCGGATGAATTCGTGATAGGCGGTTGCAATGCAGCTGATCCGCTGTTTGCCTCGGCCTTCTTCAAAAGAAAGATGAACGCCAGCCAATTCGGTGGCCTGCTGGAATGCAACGGCAGCAGGCTCGCCTGCAAAAATCAGGGCACGGAGCTTCTGCCCGGCACTCAGCCGTTCCGAAATGCCTGTCTGCTGTGCAAACAGGAGGGCTTCTTCCTGCTCGGTCATGTTAAAGTAGACCTTGCAACGAATTTGCAGATCGTCACCACCGTTCAGGAACTTCCGGGCAGCGATGGTGTTCTGCCCGTCCATCACATAGTAGTGACCATCCCGGAAGCTGATTTTCGGCTCATTGGCAACCCGCTCGTCAAATTCTTTTGCGATGCGGGCAACACGAGCGGGGTGAAGAGCGCGCTGGTAAGTATCGCGCGGAACGATCAGCTCACTGCTGTTCAGGCACATCTCATGGTAAGGTTTTACAACTGCGTTCATCATAAAGGAACCTCCTTCTTCTTTTGCAGAAAATCAATTCCTGATTGGATAATCGAACCGATTTTCTTCTTTTCGTTATCGGATAAGCGGAAACTGGAATACCGTTCATAACAGATATTCCAGCGGAACATAAGCGATTGAAGTGCATCATCCAGTTCTGCAACCATGAACTCAACAGAAGATTCCGTCGGGGTGGAGAGCATCCTTTCCGATATCTGCTCAATGCTATGTAGATCGCCTTTTGTGTGCTTGGCGAGAGCAGGGGGCTGACTGTTCAGTACCCGAAGATTTTGAAACTGCTGAGAGAGCAGTTCTTTTGCAGCAGCAAGGACATCCTCCTGCGGAGGAGCCGTAAGGTATTTTCGGAATGACTTGTATCCAATGAACCCAAAGCTGTATTGCAGACACACTGACACTTGCCGCATTTCATATTTGGACAGGTGCCCAATGTAGCTTAACACTCTGGATTTATCTGCGGGGCGCGGGCTTTCGCAAATCGCCATAGATGGCGCACTCAAAAAACGATTGTGCAGAATAAAATGCGTTGGCATATTTCGCTTTTTGATCTGTGTTGTCAGCGGAACGACCAGAAGAACATTGGAATAAAAATTACCGTCATCGTTCTGGACAACAATGGCAGGTCGGATGCCGCCTTGCTCGGAACCGCTGTAAGGATTCAGATCCATCATGTAGACATCCCCGCGCTTGTACATCCAGTTTGCGGGCATAGGCGGATACTCTTTCTCTTTTTTGCCTCGTGTTGCCAATTTAGATTTCTCCTCTCTATCCGTATATGTAACAGTGGGCTGCTCGCACAGCCCACCCTACTATCTCAAACAGCAAAAATGCTGTGATTTATAGTTCTATACCTTTCCGTATTTGTCCCCGACATCCCCGGAAAACGAAAACTCAGTTTTCGTGTGGGAAATCTTTCAGCCGTCCGGCAGCGTACCGAATCCATAGGGTTCTCACCTCTCCGTGGTTCTCACCGAGCTGCCCGAAGGCAGAAGTATCATTATTCTGTGATGGCTCTTAGCTATGGAGAAGCTGTCATCCATTTACCGTCAACCTACCGCTCATTCCCTCAGTGGGAGATCATCGCATTTGTTACGGACGTGGCTCATCATCACAGGAATGTGACTGAAGAATGCGTGTTCAATTTTCAAGGGGCGGATGCCAGATGTTGTCTGGCTTGCTTATAGTATAGCGGCTCAAATTGTGAAATGCGTGGGCCTCGTAGATCTACTTGGTAAGCCTGATAGGTCTACTTTTGGAATGATTTTCCAATTTTGAACAGAAAATTATACCCGCTTGACATATACAT
>OLQS01000355.1_pt1 | contig 31775 bp, 26 predicted proteins | sample 1672291 | NCBI WGS metagenome assembly OLQS01 (sample SAMEA3136668, study PRJEB25190) | human gut metagenome | biome: human gut; feature: human-associated habitat; material: faeces | place: Austria | collected 2013
TGTTTTGACAACACAAATGATCCGGGGGAAGTTTTTATAGAAATGTAAAGAAAAATCAATAGGGCTGTCATGAAAGTTGTGGTAAGATATTAGAAGAGAAGGACGATCCGGAACGTAATATGGCGATGTGCGCGTGGAAGGACCGGAATGGTGGAAAGACATCATACATGACAACAGAAAAGAGGTTTTACATATGCCGGAATTAAGCAGAAGAGTACAGACATTTACAGACTCCGTCATCCGCAGAATGACAAGGATCAACAATATGACACCGGGAAGCATCAACTTAAGTCAGGGATTCCCGGATTTTGATCCACCGCAGGAGATTCTGGACGCGTTAAAGGAAGCGGCGGAGCATGGCCCGCACCAGTATTCCATCACCTTTGGGGCGAAGAATTTCAGGGACGCTCTGGCAGAAATGTATACAAAGAAATTTGCCCGTGAGATCGACCCGGAAAAGGAGATCGTTGTGACCTGCGGAGGGACGGAAGCGATGATGGCGGCGATGATGACCGTGTGCAATCCGGGAGACAAGGTTGCAGTGTTCAGCCCATTCTATGAAAACTATGGGGCGGATGCGATCCTCTCCGGGGCAGATCCAGTCTATGTGCCGCTTGTGCCGCCGGATTTCCATTATGACAGCGAAGTTCTGGAACGGGCGTTTCAGACCGGCGTGAAGGCGCTGATCCTCTGCAATCCGTCGAATCCCTGCGGAAAAGTATTCACGATGGAAGAGATGGAGGAGATCGCAGAGCTTGCGAAGAAGTATGACGCTTTTGTGATCACGGACGAGGTGTACGAGTACATTATCTACGGTGAGAACCGCCATATCTCCATGGCTGCTTTGCCTGGAATGTACGAGCGGACGATCACCTGCAGTTCTCTCTCGAAGACGTACTCCATGACAGGGTGGAGGCTCGGATACCTGATCGGGCCGGAACATGTGATCGAGGCGGCGAAGAAGGTCCATGATTTCCTCACGGTAGGCGCTGCGGCACCGCTTCAGGAGGCGGCAGTCACTGGTCTGAAATTTGGACCAGAGTACTATAAATGGTTAAAGGATCTCTACACAGAAAAGAGAAATTATCTCTGCGGCAGGCTTGAAAAGATGGGACTTCCCCACACGACGCCCCAGGGCAGCTATTTTGTTCTTGTGGATATTTCGGGATTCCTTGAGAAGCCGGAGTTTTCCGGCTGGACAGATCTGGGATTCTGTGAATGGATGATAAAGAATTACGGCGTGGCGGCTGTGCCGGGCTCCAGCTTCTTTAAAGAACCGGTGAACAACTATATCCGCCTGCATTTTTCCAGAGGGAAAGAGACACTTGAGGCGGCTGCTGACCGTCTGGAAAAGATGGCGAAAGATTACGGGTTCTGCTGATCGTCTTTTTTGTTTCTGTTTCGGACGTATTTTAAGATCAGCGCGTAGCCGTAGAGCATCACCGGGATGACGATGACGCAGAACAGGAGCGCTAGGATGACATTCTCCGGGCCGCCGGTGAAGGTCAGGACGATGAGAGCGAGAAAGACCGCCGCGATGATGAGAATTCCGGCCCAGGCGAAAAATCGTTTCATATATTTAAGTTCCTTTCATGTACATGTTTTGTTTCCTGTTTAGTATAAGGTATTTTGAGGCCGGATTCAAGGTGATGAAGCAGAAAGAATGTATTTTTGCTCCTGACAGGAATTTATGCGTTGAAATATCGTAAGTAAGTTGGCAGCTTAAAGTTTTGACAACGCAGAGTGCTTCAAAACACACAGATTGCTTCACTGCGTAGTCGGATTCGTCAGAAAGTGCGAAGAAGACAGATTTTCATATAGACGGAAAGGAGGAGCGCCAATGATCACAAAACGAAAATATATCCTGATCGGTGCCGCCAGCGTCCTGTTTGCCATGCAGACCATGACATCTTTTGCCGCAGACGGAACATGGACGCTCACGGATGCCGGATATACCTTTGCGTATTCAGACGGGCGCAAAGCCCGCGGTACCTGGGAGGACATCGACGGCGAGTGGTACCATTTCGACAGAAACGGGATCATGGAGACTGGGTGGAAGACCGTCGGAAATATCCGGTATCATTTCAACCGGGACGGTTCTCTTTCCGAGGGCTGGCAGTATGATGGTCCCGGTGGTGGAAACTGGTACTATTATGATTCTGCGGGAAATGCGAAGATCCAGTGGTTTGAGGATAAGGGAAACTGGTACTGGTTTGACGCGGACGGAAAGATGAATCAGGAATCGGCCCGCACCATAAAAGGAAAGACATACGCGTTCCGGCCGGATGGAAGCATGCGGGTGAACGAATACGCGGGATTTTCCTATATCGACTATGACGGACAGCCGGACCCGGCGGGAGATATTCTGGCGGTGAATGCGGATGGAACGGCGAAAACTGTGAGCGACGCGGAAAAAAATGAGATTGCCGGTTATATCAATGCGTTTCCGGAAGGCTGGAGAAAGAAATTCCGTGATGACGGCTGGCGCTTCCTGTATGATTCGTCCGGTGGAGCCGGCAGGATGTTTAAAGATAAGAGAGGAAACACGCTGTATTCCTGTTTTTATTCTCTGGATGTAGAAAATAAAATTCTGCGGTTTTCGAAGCCGGACGCAGTAAAAGCCGGGTTCGGAGTATACGTCTATGAAAATTCCGGCGATGAGATGAAACGGGACCAGTTCCCGAAAATCGCGAGATACCGGTTTGCGGAGATCGCGGAAGCCACGGGACTGCCAGAGACGGCGAAGAGAGAGTACGACGTGACCTTTGGAGCGCTGTTTTGTTTGTATCAGGATCAGAATGCGTGGGCGAAACTGAAAGAAAAGGCATCCGATCTTACCTGGACTATGGAGCGGATCGCGGGGAACCGGTCTGCGGAAGGAAGATTGGATCTGGAGTAAAAAGAACATATGTACGAACAAACGTGGAAATACACTTGACGAACCTCTCATAATCTGTTACTATACAAATATAACAAATGGAATACAATGATGCCGGAACCGTAAAATGATTCCGGCATCAAAAATATTAAGAAAAAGACGGTGATCAAATGGTACTGAAGATCGATTTTGACAGTGAGGAAGCACTCTATACCCAGCTTTGCAACCAGATCATCTGCGGCATCGCGATGGATATGCTTCATGACGGGGACAGTCTCCCGTCGGTCAGACAGCTTGCGGATGAGATCGGAATCAACATGCATACAGTCAATAAAGCATATGCTGTATTGAGACAGGAAGGATTTTTGCGTCTGGACCGCAGGCGCGGGGCGGTGATCGCTCTGGATATGGATAAACTGCGGACAATGGAGGAGATGAAGAATGATCTTGCGTTGATCGTCGCACGGGGGATCTGTAAGAACGTCGGCAGGGACGAGATCCACAGCCTTGTGGATCAGATCTATGATGAGTTCGGCGGACAGGCATAAAGGAGGAACAGCCATGCTTTGCGAACATTGCAGGAAACGGGAAGCAACCGTAAAATATGTAGAAGTGATCAACGGCGTGAAGACAGAGCACAACCTCTGCACCCAATGTGCCGCCCATGCGGATCTCGGACAATTTTCCGCACTTTTTGAGGGAGAATTTCCGCTGGGAAAACTTCTTTCCGGACTTCTGGGGACTCAGGAGACGGAGGAAGAAGATGAAAAATATGCCGGTGTCGTGTGTCCGACCTGCAAAACAACTTATGAGGAGTTTGTAAAGGACAGCCGCTTCGGGTGCCCGGACTGCTACAGTGTTTTTGATCCATTGATCAGTGACAATATCCGCCACCTTCAGGGAAGTGAGAAGCACGTCGGGAAGCGCCCGGCCGGTTTTCGTTCTGTTGCAGCTGATATGAGCGGGGCTGCATCGTCCGATGATGATCCGGTGGATATTCCGGAGCTTTCGAAAGAAGAAAAGATCCGCCTGATGGAGACAAGATTAAAAGACGCGGTGCGCCGGGAAGAGTATGAGGAGGCAGCGAAGCTCCGTGATGAGATCCGGGCATTAAAAGAGGAGAAACAGAATGGATAAATGGTATGAGGTGTCTGGAAAAGCAGGCACAAATGTGATCTACAGCCGGATCCGTCTGGTTCGAAATCTGAAAGAATATCCGTTTCCCGGCCGCCTCACAAGGGAACAGAGTGCGGAACTTTCAGATAAACTTCTCGGCGGACTTACCGGCATCGCATCTCTGGACCGGATGAAGTACAGATTTACGCATTTGGAGCGGATGGGTGATCTGGAAAAAACAGCGCTTCTGGAGCGGCGGGCGGTCAACCGCAGCGTGATGAAGAAGAAAGATCCGACGGGAATGATCCTCTCGGAGGACGAATCCCTGGCGATCCTTCTAAACGGGGATGATCATGTGAGGATCCAGACGCTGCAGACGGGTCTGGCTCTGGAAACTTTATACGAGCGGGCGGATAAGATCGATGACTATATCAGCGGGCGGTTCGATTACGCGTTCGATGAAAAGTACGGTTACCTGACTTCCTTTCCCACAAATGTGGGAACGGGGCTTCGGGCGGCAGTGGTTCTGCATCTGCCGATGCTGTCCGGAAACAAAAATTTTAACAGCCTTGTGGCGGATATGGGCCGTTTCGGGACTCAGGTCCGGGGCGTATACGGTGAGGGGGCGGAAAATTTCGGTTCCCTGTACCAGATCTCAAATCAGAAAACTCTGGGGCAGACAGAGCGGGAGATCATCGACATCGTGAAAAAGGCAGCTCTGGAACTGGATGTTCAGGAGCGCCGGATGCGAAAAGAATACAGCCGGAGAAAGCCGGTTCAGGCGGCTGATGAATGTTATAAATCTTACGGCGTCTTAAAATACGCGAGACGCCTTACGAGAAAAGACGGAATGGAGTTTCTGTCCCAGATCATGACGGGAATCACGGATGGGATTCTGACGGTGAAGGAGCCGTGCTCCGTCTATGGTCTGATGCTGGGAATTCAACCGGCGAATCTTTTGAGTCTTTCGGATCATCCGCTTGATAAGGATGAACTGGACGCGGCCCGGGCAGAGTTTTTGAGAAGACATCTCCCGGAGATCCTTGAGATGGAAAATTGAGTTCAGGAGGAAATAAGAACAGATGGCACAATATACAGAAAAAGCCCAGGAGGCGCTTGTACTTGCCGGTGAGGCGGCAGAGGATATGGGTTCCCCTGTGATCGGAACCGAGCATATTCTGGTCGGGCTCATCGATGAGGGGAGCGGAACCGCGGCCATGGTCCTCGAGGCAAATGAGGTAAAACTTGACAGACTGATGGCTCTGGTGGAGCAGCTTGTCTCTTCCAATCAGAACACAACGATCAAAGAGCGGGACGGCTATACTCCCAGCGCACGGCATGTGCTGGAAAACAGCTATAAAGAGGCTGTCCGGTTCCATGCGCCGCTGATCGGCACGGAACATATTCTGATGGCATTGTTGAAGGAATCGGACTGTGTGGCGGTCCGCCTGTTAAATACGCTGAATATCAACATCCAGAAGGTCTACATTGATCTTTTGTCTGCGATGGGTGAAGATGGAAATGCCGGGAAAGAAGATCTGGCGCAGGGACGGCAGACACGGGGCGGACAGAGTGCCACCCCAACACTGGATGCTTACAGTCGTGATCTCACAGTCCTCGCGAAAGAGGGAAAACTGGATCCGGTCATCGGCAGGGAAAAAGAGATCCGCCGCGTGATCCAGATCTTAAGCAGAAGAACAAAAAACAACCCGTGTCTCATCGGAGAACCGGGTGTGGGAAAAACAGCTGTGATCGAAGGCCTCGCCCAGCTCATTGCTTCCGGTGACGTTCCGGATACGATCCGCGGAAAACGCGTGGTGGTTCTGGATCTCTCCGGCATGGTTGCGGGATCCAAGTACCGCGGTGAGTTCGAGGAGCGCATCAAAAACGTGATCAGCGAGGTGACAGAGGCGGAAAATGTCCTGCTGTTTATCGACGAGATCCATACGATCATCGGCGCAGGCGGAGCAGAAGGGGCGCTGGACGCGTCCAACATCTTAAAACCGTCGCTGGCCCGCGGTGAGATCCAGCTCATCGGCGCTACGACGCTCGATGAGTACCGGAAATACATTGAAAAAGACGCAGCCTTAGAGCGTCGGTTTCAGCCGGTGACTGTGGAGGAACCGACGGAGGACGAGGCGTTTTGGATCTTAAAGGGGCTGCGTCCGAAATATGAGGAGCATCATCACGTGAAGATCACGGACGAGGCTTTAAAGGCGGCAGTGCGTCTTTCTGCCCGCTATATCAATGACCGGTTCCTGCCGGACAAGGCCATCGATGTCGTGGATGAGGCGGCTTCCAAGACGAGACTCACAGTCTATGTGGAACCGAAGGGAATCAAGACCCTTGAGGAAGAGATCAAAAAACTTGAGAAAGAAAAAGAGGATGCAATCCGCAACGAGGCATATGAGCTCGCCGGGGAGATCAAAAAGAAGCAGACATCAAAGCGCGAGAAGATCCGCAAACTGAAGGAAAAATGGGAGAGCGAGAAGGAGAGCAGAGAGCTGACGGTGGATGAGAATGACATTGCGGACGTGATCTCCGGATGGACAAAGATCCCGGTGAGCAAGCTGGCGGAGGGTGAGACAGAACGCCTGTTAAAACTGGAATCCATCCTTCATGAGCGCGTGGTAGGACAGGACGAGGCAGTGGTCGCTGTCGCAAAGGCGATCCGCCGTGGAAGAGTCGGTCTGAAAGATCCAAAGCGTCCTATCGGCTCTTTCCTGTTTCTGGGACCAACCGGTGTTGGAAAGACGGAACTCTGCAAAGCCCTTGCGGAAGCCATGTTCGGTACGGAGAATGCCCTGATCCGTGTAGATATGTCGGAGTATATGGAGAAGCACAGCGTTTCCAAGATGATCGGTTCCCCGCCAGGATATGTGGGATATGAGGGAGGCGGACAGTTGAGTGAAAAGGTCCGCAGAAATCCATATTCCGTGATCCTTTTTGATGAGGTGGAGAAAGCCCACCCGGATGTTTTCAATATTCTTTTACAGGTGCTGGATGACGGTCATATCACGGATTCTCAGGGTCATAAGATCGACTTCAAGAATACGGTTATCATTATGACCTCCAACGCCGGGGCTGAGAATATCATCGCGCCGAAGCAGCTCGGTTTCATGTCTCAGGATGATGAGAAAGTCCGCTACCAGCGCATGAAGACCGGCGTTATGGATGAAGTGAAACGGATGTTCAAACCGGAGTTTCTGAACCGTATCGACGATACGATCGTATTTCATCCGCTGACGAAAGACCATATGAAGGAGATCGTAACGATCCTCCTGAATGTCCTTGCAAAGCGGACAAAGAATCAGATGTCCATTCGCTTAAATGCAGGAAATGACGTGAAGGAATATCTCGTGGAAAAGGGATACGATGAGAAATACGGCGCGAGACCGCTGAAGCGCACGATCCAGAACCTCATCGAGGATAAGCTCGCAGAGCTGGTTCTGGAAGGAAAAGTGCGGGAAGGCGATTCTGTGAAGATCACCTGCAAGGATGGAGAACTGAAATTTTCGGCAAGACATCCACAAACTGCTGGAAAAACTTCCGCCAGTGTGGTAAAATCATAGGCACGACGTAACGGTTAGAAGGGACGATTGCCTGTGACCGTTACCTATTACAACAGCAATAGGGAAATTCAAATCCTTGTTGAAACACACAAAAGGAGAGTAAGCATTATGTCAGTAATCAACGAACTGATCCGCACAGAGGCAAACGGAACTTTAAGTTTCGGAAATTACAGCCTTGCAGCAAAATCCAAAGTAGAAGACTTCGAGCACGAAGGTGATCTTTATAAAGTTAAGACATTTAAGGAAATCACAAAGTTGGAGAGAAACGGAATGTTCGTTTATGAGTCCGTTCCGGGAACTGCAGTTAAAGATTTCGCAGTTACCGATACAACGGTTACCTTCAAGGTCGAGGGATTCGAGGATGCCCAGATTACGGTACAGCTGGAGGATGACTGCGAGTACGAGATCTACGAGGACGGTGTTGGCGTCGGCGGAATGAAGACCAATATGAGCGGCAAGCTCAGCCTTTCTGTTGAGCTCAATGAAGGCAGAGAAGTAGAAGTTAAGATTGTTCGTAAGTAATTATGAAAATTGAAAATTACTGTTGGGACAGAACGTGTACGGCAGTATTTTAGGCGCTCCGGGGGAATGAACTTCGGAGCGCTTCCGGTTTGACGGGATTTTTCGGCAGGACAAAAAGCACGGTGTGCGGAAAACGGGGAGAAAATCGTGGCAAAAGCAAGAAGTACAGCTTTTTTCTGTAAAGAGTGCGGTTATGAGTCCGCAAAATGGCTCGGACAGTGTCCGGTGTGTAAGGAGTGGAATACATTTGTCGAGGAACCGGTGGCCCAGGCGAAGAAGGCACCGGCGGGTCAGGTCTCTGCGACGGGTACCGGAAAAATGGCAGTCCCGGTCCATATCTCGGAGATCTCCCTCGATGAGCAGGACAGGACGCCCACTGGTTTTGGGGAGCTTGACCGGGTTCTCGGAAGTGGGATCGTGAAGGGAAGTCTCGTGCTGGTGGGCGGTGATCCGGGGATCGGAAAATCGACGCTTCTTTTGCAGGTATGCAGAAATCTCGCAGCGGCGGGAAAACGCGTCCTCTATATTTCCGGAGAGGAATCGTTAAAGCAGATCAAAATGCGTGCAAACCGGATTGGGGAGATATCCGGGGATCTTCTGTTTCTGTGCGAAACGAATCTCGATACGATCCACGGCGCCATCGAGCGCGCAAAGCCGGATATTGTGATCATCGACTCGATTCAGACGATGTTCCGGGAAGATATTTCTTCCGCACCTGGAAGCGTGAGTCAGGTCAGGGAGTCCACAAATCTTCTGATGCAGATCGCAAAGGGATACGGAGTCACGATCTTTATCGTTGGACACGTGACGAAAGAGGGCGTGGTTGCAGGCCCTCGTGTACTGGAACATATGGTGGACACGGTTCTGTATTTTGAAGGGGACAGAAACGATACGTACCGGGTCCTCCGGGCGGTAAAGAACCGTTTTGGTTCAACAAATGAGATCGGCGTATTCGAAATGGAGGAGAAGGGACTTTCTGAGGTGTTAAATCCGTCGGAGATGCTGATCTCCGGGCGTCCAAAGGAGGCATCGGGAGCGGTTGTCGCCTGCTCTCTGGAGGGAACAAGACCGATCCTTTTGGAGGTTCAGGCCCTTGTGACTGCGACGAATTTTGGTATGGCGAGACGGACGGCAAACGGCGTGGATTATAACCGGATCAATATTTTGCTTGCGATCCTTGAAAAACGTTGCGGTTTTGCCATGAGCCGGTACGATGCCTATGTCAATATCGCAGGCGGGATGAAGATGAATGAACCGGCGCTGGATCTTGCAGTGGTGATGGCGCTTGTTTCGAGCTTCAAAAACCGGGAAGTGGACCCGGGAATGCTGATTTTCGGTGAGGTAGGACTCTCCGGTGAGGTACGGGGTGTTTCTCAGGCTGCCCAGCGTGTAACCGAAGCCATCAAAATGGGATTTACGAGCTGCCTGCTGCCAAAATCGAATCTGGACAAACTGAAGGGTGAGAAGAGAATCCGGCTGATCGGGGTGGAGAATGTGAGAGAGGCGATACAGCTGATCTGATGCCTGGCTGGCGCGATCTTCTTATTTCCATTTGCGATGAAAACAAGAAGCATATGTCATTTAGAATGGAGAAACAGCCGCTTGCAAGCAAGCTTGCAGCATCTGTTTTTCCATCCTAAATGCCGCATGCTCAAACTGGTGAAAGAAATTTTCAAATTAGTGTTGACAATTAAAACATTTCATGATACTATAATGGAGCATTAAGTGATGCGCAACAAAATATAGGGGAATAGTTCAATGGTAGAGCAGCGGTCTCCAAAACCGTAGATGGGGGTTCGAGCCCCTCTTCCCCTGCTTCTTACGTACCGGAAAATTTCGATTTTCCGGTTATTTTTTTATACTGTTAAAAGGGGCAGATCAGTTTGGAGAGATTATCTGAAAGGTTGATGAAGAAACGCCCGCGCATCCAGGGGGCCGCATGGCGGCGGCTGGACAACACGGCGAAGCTCTTTGCGGCGGTGTCCGGGGAGGACTTAAGCAGTGTGTTTCGGATCGCGGCGGTCCTAAAAGAGCCGGTGGATCCGGAGCTTCTGCACAGGGCGCTTCTTTTTACACTTCCGGAATTTGAAAATTTTCGTGTAAAACTTAGAAAAGGCTTTTTCTGGTACTATTTTGAGACGAACAACCGGGATCCGGTGGTGGAGGAGGAGCAGAGCGCGCCCTGTCGGTTTATCGATCCCCATCGCGGTGAGCGGTTTCCGTTTCGCGTGAGTTACTACGGCTGCCGCATCAACTTCGAGGTGTTCCACGGACTGACCGACGGTCTTGGGGCTGTGGGATTTGTCTCGCGGCTGACGGAACACTATCTGGAACTAAAAAATGGTATTCCGACCGAGGTGAGAGAGCGGGAGTTTTCCCTGATGAGAGCGGATGATTATCTTCGTTATTATAAGAAACTGCCACGTAAGCGTTATGAGAGCCGTCCGGCGATCCAGGTGAGCGGGGAATTTCTTCCCTTTGACCAGATGGCGGTGCTTCACGGGACTGTCCGGATCAATGACCTCAAAAACTGCAGCAGGGCAGCGGGAGCCAGTATCACAAAATATCTGGCGGCAGCTCTTTTATGGTCCATTATCTGGACGGAGACGGATGGGAATGAGATGAAACGTCCGGCAGCGCTCAACCTTCCGGTGAATCTCAGAAGCTTTTTTGAGTCGGAAACTCTGGCAAACTTTTTTGCAGTCATCAATATTTCCTGGCAGGAAAAACGCGTGCCGGAGACATTTGAGGAGGTTTTGACCGCGGTGAGCTGTCAGATGGACGAGCAGATCGTGAAAGAACGGCTGGAGGAGACGATCTCCTACAATGTGTCGAATGAGAAGAAATGGTATGTGCGGGCGATCCCGCTGTTTATAAAGCATCTGGCAATGCAGATGATCTTCCTTCACAGCTCCCGTGCCCACACGATGACCTTTTCAAACATCGGTCAGATGCAGGTGCAGGAAGGACTGCGGGATCAGATCGAGGAGTTCCAGCTGGTCGTAGGCGCGTCACCAAAGCAGCGGATGAAGTGCGGTGCGGTGGCGTATGATGGAAAGCTGTGTCTTTCTTTCTCAAGCGCTATGGCGGAAAATCGTCTGCCAGAGTATTTCTTCCGCTTTCTGGAAGAACGGGGAATTCCGGTGGAGCTTGAGAGCAACGGAATTGCTGACCAGGAACATGACAACGGCCGGTATCCGGCGACGGGCGGCGATAAGAACAAAATAAAGAAAGCGGTCCGGTTTTTCTATCTGTCACTGGCAGTCATATCCGTTTTAGCGGGAGTCGTAAATCTTGCTACTTACCGGCAGATCCCGTTTAAGTGGGCATTCCTCACCTGGGGGGCGGCGGCTTATGTGGCAATGACTCTGCGTTTTTCTGTCCTGCGCCATGCCAGCATGTCCGGAATCCTGGTGCGGCAGTGTCTGGGGATCCAGGCGATCCTGCTTTTGATTGATACGATGACGGGGCTGCATGGCTGGTCCGTGGATTATGCGATCCCCTGTGTGGTATTGTTTGAGGTGGCGGCAATCCTGCTTATGATGCTTGTAAACCGCATGAACTGGCAATGCTATTTTATGTACCAGATCGCGATCACGTTTTTGAGCTTTGTACCGTTAGTATTCTTAAAGATCGGATGGACGAAGCATCCGATGCTTACAGTGCTGTCGGTGGCAGTATCGGTGTGGGCTCTGGTGCTTACGGTGCTTTTGGGTGATCGAAGCGTGAAGAGAGAACTGCGCCGGCGCTTTCATGTTTAAATAGCAAAAGTGAACAGTTCCAAAAACATACAGAATAAAGAAGGAGATGAACTATGAGCCGGAAAGAAGTCAGCATGATCGGGAATCTGACCCGCGACATGATGAGGGATGTCATGGAGACATCATTAAAAAAGCCGATCCAGACGGGAGAATTCCGAAAAAATCCGGTGGAACCGGCCTGGAGATGTCCGAATGACTATATATATGAACTGATCCCAACAGAAAAATTTGTGATGGAATACTTAAAGCCGAAGCAGGCGGTCACCGGTCGGGTGATCCTGCAGCTCCACGGCGGCGGGTATATCGGACCGATGAAGAACATTTATCGTCGGTTTGCAGTGAAATACTCAGAGTTGGGTCTCGGCGCGGATGTCCTTACCCCGGATTACCGTGTCGCGCCGGAGCATCCGTTTCCGGCGGCTTTAGAGGACGCTGTGTATGCCTACAAATGGCTTTTAAATGAAAAGAAATACGATCCGTCAAGGATCGTTGTGGCGGGAGATTCCGCAGGCGGCGGACTTGCTCTGGCACTGTGTCTCTACGCGAAGGACCACGCCCTTCCGCTCCCGGCGGGCATCATCACCATGTCCCCGTGGACGGATGTGACTCTCAGTGGTGCGTCCTACGAAGAGAATTACACCATCGATCCCCTGTTCGGAAATTCGAAAGAAAATATGCTCTACCAGTGCAGCTATATCGGGGACGCGGACAAGAAAGACCCGTATCTCTCCCCACTTTTTGGAAACTTCGAGGGATTCCCGCCGATGCTGATGCAGGTTGGGGCCTACGAAGTTCTACTGGATGATACGAGAGCCGCAGCGAAGAAGGCGAGGGTAGAGGGCGTAAAGGTCCGTTGTTCCGTCTATGACGGCATGTTCCACGTCTTCCAGATGGGACTCGATCTGATCCCGGAGAGCCGGGAGGCCTGGGAAGAGGTCGGAGAGTATCTGCGAATCGTCTACCATATCCACCGCGATCAGGAGGGGAAGGTCGTAAAGAAGGTGAAGACGAGACGGAAGGATACGGAAGAACGGGCGAAAATGAACCTGCTGGCTTTTTTGAAACGGGAGCTGAAATAACACATAAGACTGGGGATGCAAGCTTTGCAGCGTGTTCTTTGGGGTGAAAATGCGGCTCTCGATGAGAAAATCGAATAAATTGGAAGTAAGAGCCATCTTAGTTTCTTTCTCTTGCCTTTTTCATCAGTAACAAGTATAATAAATCGTGGAGGTTTTATAACAAAAACTGATAAATCAAATTGGAGGGAAACAAATGAGTCTCGAAAAATTTTTCCATCTCAAGGAAAACAACACAACTGTTAAGACCGAGATCATGGCCGGTGTGACATCGTTTATGACGATGGCGTACATTCTGGCGGTAAACCCGAACATTCTGGCGGCAGCCGGAATGGACCACGGAGCGGTCTTCACAGCAACAGCGGTGGCATCCTTTATCGGAACACTCTGTATGGCTTTGTTCGCGAACTACCCGTTCGCTCTGGCACCCGGAATGGGTCTGAACGCGTACTTTGCATACACGGTTGTTCTCGGTATGGGCTATTCCTGGGAAGTTGCTCTTGCAGCAGTTCTCACGGAAGGTATCATCTTTATCATCCTGTCCTGCTTCAACATCAGAGAGGCGATCTTCAACGCGATCCCGTTTAACTTAAAGAAAGCGGTCAGCGTTGGAATCGGTCTTTTCATCACATTCCTTGGTCTTCAGAATGCGAAGATCGTGATCGGCGGAGCAACACTTGTAGGCCTGTTCTCTGTTGATGGCTACAACGGAACTCTCGCTGACGGTCTCACAGCGTCCATGAGCGACGCGGGGATCACCGTACTCCTTGCGATCTTCGGAGTCCTGATCACAGGAATCCTGATCGTGAAGAATGTAAAAGGAAACATCCTCTGGGGCATTCTGATCACCTGGATCCTTGGAATCATCTGTCAGTTTGCAGGGATCTATGTTCCGAATCCGGACCTTGGCTTCTATAACCTGCTTCCGGATTTTTCCAATGGAATCTCGATCCCGAGCCTGTCCCCGATCCTCTTTAAGTTCAGCTTAAAGGGCGTTCCGATGCTTGAGTTTATTGTCATTGTATTTGCATTCCTGTTCGTTGACCTTTTCGACACGCTTGGAACCCTGATCGGTGTATCCGCGAAGGCTGATATGCTGGATGCTGACGGAAAGCTTCCGAGAATCAAGGGCGCGCTCCTTGCGGACGCGGTGGGAACTACCTGCGGTGCCTGCCTTGGTACATCCACAGTAACGACATTCGTTGAGAGTGCTTCCGGCGTTACAGAGGGCGGAAGAACAGGTCTTACCTCCTTGACGACAGCAGTCCTGTTCCTGTTATCCTTACTTTTGTCCCCGATCTTTCTTGCGATCCCGTCCTTCGCGACGGCTCCGGCTCTGATCACCGTAGGCTTCTATATGATCGGTGCGGTATCTGAGATCGACTTTAAGGATCCGGCAGAAGGACTTCCGGCATTCCTCTGCATCATCGCAATGCCGTTCTTCTACAGCATTTCCGAAGGTATCTCCATGGGAGTAATCTCTTACGTGGTGATGAATCTGTTCGCTGGAAAGAAGGAGAAGATTACTCCGGTTATGTATATCCTTGCAGTGCTCTTCGTCCTGAAATATATTTTAATGTAAGATCAAAGAATCGCCGAATGCATCGAGCAGGAATGCCGGAACAGGCAGCCGCCTTGCATTCGGCTTTTTGCTGCATATTTCTGTGATAAATGACAAAAAATGTCATAAATCATACGAAAAGATGGTGATAATTGTCGATTGACGCTCGAATTTGGATATGGTATAAATGTAGAATCGTAAATGTGAAGGTTTACGTAGGGTTACGATTCGCAAAAAGGTGAAGGGTATTTGACATCTGAGGGTTTAACAAAAAAGGAGTTTGAGAGTCATGATGAAACAGAAGAAAGTAAAATTTGTATCCGCAGACGAGGCAAAGGAGTTCGTCAGGATTGCAGGCAGCTGTGATTTTGATGTAAATGTGTTTTATAACCGCATGATCATTGATGCGAAGTCCCTTCTCGGAGTGCTGAGCCTTGATCTGACAAAGATCCTCACCGTTGAGTTTGACGGCGAGAACGCACTGTTTGAGGAGTTTCTTGAGAGAAAGAATCCGATGCACGCAGTAGCGTAAGAATATATATAAAGACAAAGAGAGGCAGCGGCTGTATGAAGAATATGGCAGGCTGCTTTTTTGTGTAATAGGAAATTCCTTATTACACAAAAGGCACTAAGGTGCCAATGATGCGCGCTCGCGCGAAGATGTAGATTGTCGCAAACGACCGTGCGGGGCGCAGAGGATGCGCCGCTTTACAGGGAACATGAAAAATGCTATACTTGCGTGAGCGATAAGGAATCAGCGGGACCAGAAGACAGAGCAGGCAATGCGTGGGAAGAACACATGTTCAGGCTTCCGCAGGAAAGGAGTGCGCCATGAACGAAGATAACAGAAAAGAGATCCGTATTTCAGTCCGGAATCTTGTGGAGTTTGTGCTGCGCTCCGGGGACATCGATAACCGCAGGTCGGCAAGTGCCCAGAAGGATGCGATGCTGGCAGGCGGGCGGATCCACAGAAAGATCCAGAAGCGGATGGGATCCGGGTACCGTGCGGAGGTGCCTTTAAAACATAAGGTCCGGGATGAGGAGCAGGAGATCACGCTGCTCGTGGAGGGACGTGCCGACGGGATCTTTACGGAAAACGGCATCTCCGTGATCGATGAGATCAAAGGCATGTACACGGATGTTTCGAGGCTGGAATCCCCCATCGAAATACATCTCGCCCAGGCGATGTGTTACGGATATTTCTACTGCTGTGAAAAGGATCTTGACGGGATCCGTCTTCAGATGACCTACTGCAACCTTGAGACGGAGGAGATCAAACGGTTTCAGACGGACCGTTCGAGGGAAGAACTGGAAATCTGGTTTTCCGGTGTTGCTCACGAGTATTTTAAATGGGCGAGATATCTTTGCCATCATGAACTGACCCGTGATGCGTCGATCCGGCAGCTGGAATTTCCGTTTCCGTACCGTGCCGGGCAGCGGGATCTTGTAGTGGCTGTCTACCGGACAGTAAGCCGGAAAAAACGTTTGTTCATTCAGGCGCCCACCGGAATCGGAAAAACGCTCTCCACGGTGTTCCCTGCGATTCGGGCCATTGGGGAAGGAAAGGGTGATAAGCTTTTTTATCTCACCGCAAAGACTGTGACGAGGACCGTGGCGGAGGAGGCATTCCGGATTCTGAGGGACCATGGTCTGATCTTTACGTCCGTGACGATCACGGCGAAGGAGAAGCTTTGTCCCATGGACGAGTGCGAGTGCAACCCGGACGCGTGTCCCTATGCAAAGGGGCATTTCGACCGGGTCAACGAAGCTGTGTTTGACATTCTTCACCTGGAACAGGAGATGACCCGAGAGAAGATCCTCCAGTACGCGGAAAAATATAAGGTCTGTCCTTTTGAGTACTGCCTTGATATTTCCAGCTGGACCGACGGGATCATCTGTGACTACAATTATGTATTCGACCCGAATGTGCGGCTGAAACGGTACTTTGCGGATGGGCAGAAGGGTGATTATCTCTTTCTCGTGGATGAGGCCCACAATCTGGTGGCCAGAGCGCGAGAGATGTACAGCGCCGAGCTGAAGAAAGAAGATATCCTGACCGTAAAGCGTCTTATAAAGAACAAAGCACCACGCCTGGAGCGGGATCTGGAAAGATGCAGCCGGGCCATGCTGGAACTGAAACGGGAGTGCGAGACGTGGCAGCTGCTTTCGGAGGTTACGTCTGTTGCGGCGCCCGCGATGGCGGTATTCTCTGACCTGGAAACATTTCTGGAAGACTTTCCGGAGTTTGAGGGGCGGGATACGGTCCTTGACTTTTACTTTGGTCTCCGGGATTTTTTGAATGTGTACGAACTTTTGGACGACCATTACCGGATCTATGCGGAGAATGTGGGTGGCTCTTCCTTTAAAATAAGGCTTTTCTGTGTGGATCCGTCGGCGAACCTCTCCCTCTGCATGGCGCAGGGAAACAGCACGATCCTGTTTTCGGCAACGATGCTGCCGATCCGGTACTACAAGACGCTGCTCTCCGGAAATGAGGATGACTATGCGGTCTATGCGAACTCGCCGTTCGAGGAGAAAAAACGTCTCCTCATGGTGGCAACGGACGTCAGCAGCCGCTATTCCAGAAGAAATGAAGGCGAATACCGGAAAGTTGCGGAGTATATCCGTGAGGTGGTGCGCTCAAAGAACGGCAACTACATGGTGTTTTTCCCGTCGTACCAGTATATGGAGCAGGTGGAATATGCTCTGGAGGACATGGACCTTCCGGCGGATCTTCTGGTCCAGGGACAGGGCATGAAGGAACAGGAACGCCAGGAATTTTTAGAAGAATTTGAAAAGTCCCGGGATCATTCCCTTGTGGCATTCTGCGTCATGGGAGGCGTGTTCTCGGAAGGGATCGACCTGAAGGAAGAACGGCTCATCGGTGCTGTGATCGTAGGGACAGGCCTGCCGATGGTCTGCGTGGAGCAGGAGATCCTCCGGGGATATTTTGAGGAGAAAGAAGAAGCGGGATTTGATTTTGCGTATCAGTATCCGGGAATGAACAAGGTTTTACAGGCGGCGGGCCGCGTGATCCGGACAACGGAGGACGAAGGGATCATATTGCTTCTCGATGACAGGTTCCTGAAAAAAGAATATCTGGAACTGTTCCCAAGAGAATGGGAGCATTTCCAGATGGTAAACAGAAAGAATGTGGGTCAGTGCCTTTCGGACTTCTGGGAGTCGCGGGGCAGGTAGATGGATATCCGGGCAGTCGTTTGCCGGGACAGCGCAGGAAATATGCGGGTCCGGTGAAGGGCTGCTGCAGGCCTTACAGCATATCCATGAACTGTTTCGCGGCCTGAGAGACTGGAAGGTTTTCGTTGTGGACCACAACGAGCTGGCGGACCGGAAGTGTCTCGGAAAGCTTTAAGATAAAGAGCTGCTTTTCATCCTTCGGGATACAGAAATCCGGGACGAAAGCGATTCCGAGGCCGATGCGGGCCAGATCGATCAGAAGATCATTACTGCTGAGTTCGATCTCCGGGACCAGATCGAGATGGGACTTCTGGAACATGGAGTGTAAGAACTCACTTGTGGTACTCTTGCGGTCCAGCATCATGATCGGGTAATCGAGAAGCTCAGCGAGGGTGAAGGTCTTGTCCTGCAACGGAAAATGCTCAGCACTCGCAACAAAGACATCGCGGAATTCCCGGATCGCCCGGACACTGTGGGTGTTCAAGAGACCGGAGTTTGGATAGTTGGTGATAATGAAGTCCACCTGTCCGTTCTCTAAGATGCGGGCACAGTCGATCGAAGTGGAGTTCGTTACTTTGATATGAACGTTCGGGTAGAGTTTATGGAACTTATTTAAATATGGGACGAGAAAATAGCGGCAGATCGTGTCGCTGGCGGCGATCCTGAGCTGGCCGCCGTTCAGGGTGTTGGCCTCTAAGAGCTGGGTCTCGCCTTTGTGGATCAGATTCATTGCAGGTTCGATGTGTTTAAATAAGATCTCACCTTCCGGTGTGAGCTGGACGCGCTTCGTGCTTCGGATAAAGAGCGTCTGGCCCAGTTTTTTCTCCAGAACCTTCACAGACTGGCTGACGGCTGACTGGGAAATATAGAGGCATTTCGATGCCTCGGAAAAACTCAGAGTTTTTGCAACGTAATAAAACACTTTATATAATTCATAGTTAATATCCATTATTAGCCCTCCTAATGAAACAAGGCTATTTTATCACAGGAACCGGGATTTGAAAAGAGGAAAAAACGAGAAAGTGTGGTTTTGTCTGGAAGCCGGGTGGAAAATATGGTATGATTACGGAAAGATGGCTGATCTGGGAAACCCTGTTAAAATGAATAAAACAGGAGAAAATGATATGAAAAATAAGTTGAGAGAGGGTAATTGTGAAGGAACAGAACAGTTACCAGAGAGGATCATAGAAAAATATGGCAGAAAAAATAAGATATGAGAATGAGAATGAAAATGAGAATGCGAAGATCGATGACGAGTTTAACAACTCCGAGGACGATTTAAGCGCGGAGGATATCTACCGCGTATATATGGAAGAAATCGCGGCGATCCCGCCCTGCAGTGAGGCGGAGAATGAAAAGCTTCTCGGCGAGATCCGGAACGGAAACAAGGCGGCGAGAGAGCGCCTCATCGAGGGCAACTTAAAGAACGCCCTGTTCTTCGTTCAGGATTACATCAACAAAGGTGTTCCGATGGCGGACCTGATCCAGGAAGCCAGTCTGGAGCTCATGATGCTGGCAGATGAAGGGTTCGAGGGTAGTTTTGAAAAACTTCTGGAGAGCCGGATCCGTGTCCGTATGGAGGAAATCATCAACGATCAGAAGAAGGAAGCGGATATCGAGGAGGAGATGTTAGCCCGCGTCAATGTGCTTCAGGAGGTATCGAAATCCATGGCGGAGGAGCTTGGACGGGAGGCAAAGCTTTCCGAGCTTGCGGAGCGCATGAAGATGACCGAAGATGAGGTCCGGGAGATCATGAAGGTGACCATGGATGCGCTCAGCATGAGCAAGATCAACCAGAGCTTACAGAGCTAAGCCAACAGGTTATCGTATAGAGACAGTTCTGCTACTGGGATCTGAAAATGCAGATCAGAGCGAGAACTGGCTGTGGAACGCATCAGAAATGGATTTCAGCTGCCATGCATGCGGAATAAGCGGGGTGGTGGCAGGTTCTGTAGATGATCAAAGGCATAATTTATAAGTGTATATAATAAAATAAATTAAATATATTAACTTTACTAATCACACAAACCTGTGCTATGATTAAGGCAAAATGAAAACCATCTGACAAAGCCGTTTTCCAGGAGGAGAGACTATGAGCGTAAAGCGCGTATTTGTTGAGAAGAAACCGGAATATGCAATCAAGGCGAGAGAGCTTCGCGAGGAGATCGAGAGCTATCTTGACATTACAGGGGTAACGGGCGTCCGTGTGTTAGTCCGCTACGATATCGAAAATATTTCTGAGGACGTATATAAAGAGGCACTCGGAACGATTTTTTCCGAGCCGCCGGTAGACGATGTGTTTGAGGAGACATTCCCGCACAGCGCGGATGATGTGGTATTCTCGGTTGAGTATCTGCCGGGACAGTTTGACCAGAGAGCCGATTCCGCAGAGCAGTGTGTAAAGTTATTAAACGAGAACGAGGAGCCGGTGATCCGCTCCGCAATGACCTACGTGATCTCCGGAAAGCTTTCCGCAGAGGAGATCACAGCGATCAAGTCCTTCTGTATCAACCCGGTGGACTCCAGAGAGGCGTCTGAGGAGATCCCGGAGACACTTGTCACCGTATTTGATGTGCCGGAAGACGTTGCGGTCTTTGACGGATTTAAGGATATGGATGAGGCGGCCTTAAAGGAACTCTACGGCTCCTTAAACCTTGCAATGACCTTTAAAGATTTCCTTCACATCCAGAATTACTATAAGAACGAAGAGCACAGAGATCCGTCCGTGACAGAGATCCGCGTGCTTGATACATACTGGTCCGATCACTGCCGCCATACCACATTCTCCACAGAACTCAAGAATGTGACCTTCACAGACGGCGACTATAAAAAGCCGATCGAGGATACCTACAACCAGTATCTGGCTGACCACAAAGAGATCTACAAGGGACGCGACGACAAGTTCGTATGCCTCATGGATCTTGCAATCATGGGTATGAAGAAGCTCCGTAAAGAGGGCAAGTTAGAGGATCTTGAGGTATCCGACGAGATCAACGCCTGCTCCATCGTCGTTCCAGTGGAGATCGACGGAAAGACCGAAGAGTGGCTCGTAAACTTCAAGAACGAGACCCATAACCACCCGACAGAGATCGAGCCATTCGGCGGCGCGGCAACCTGTCTTGGCGGCGCGATCCGTGACCCGCTTTCCGGACGTACCTATGTATACCAGGCAATGCGCATCACAGGTGCCGCTGACCCGACAAAGCCGTTAAATCAGACATTAAAGGGCAAGCTTCCGCAGAGAAAGATCGTTACAGAGGCTGCCCATGGATACAGCTCCTACGGAAACCAGATCGGTCTTGCGACCGGTTATGTAAAAGAACTCTACCATCCGGGCTATGTTGCGAAGAGAATGGAGATCGGTGCCGTTATGGCGGCAGCTCCGAGAAAGAACGTGATCCGTGAGACATCCGATCCGGGCGATGTGATCATCCTTCTCGGCGGACGTACCGGCCGTGATGGAATCGGCGGTGCGACAGGTTCCTCCAAGGTACACACAGAGGCATCCATCGAGGTCTGCGGCGCTGAGGTCCAGAAAGGTAACGCCCCGACCGAGAGAAAGATCCAGAGAATGTTCCGCCGTCCGGAAGTTTCCAAACTGATCAAAAAGTGCAACGACTTTGGCGCAGGCGGAGTTTCCGTAGCGATCGGTGAGCTCGCTGACGGACTTCTGATCGATCTCGATAAAGTACCGAAAAAGTACGCAGGTCTTGACGGAACAGAGCTTGCGATCTCTGAGTCCCAGGAGAGAATGGCAGTTGTCGTTGATCCGAAAGATGTTGATACATTCTTAGGATACGCCAAAGAGGAGAACCTTGAGGCTGTCACAGTCGCAACAGTCACAGAGAGCCCGAGACTCGTCCTCACCTGGCGGGGAAAGACCATCGTTGACTTAAGCCGTGCATTCCTCGACACAAACGGCGCTCATCAGGAGACAGACGTTACCCTGGAGGTTCCGAACCATGAGGGAACACCGTTTGAAAAGAAAGAAGTAGGAGACGTTAAGGAAAAATGGCTGAAGATGCTCGGTTCCTTAAATGTCTGCTCCCAGAAAGGTCTCGTGGAGATGTTCGACTCCTCCATCGGCGCATCTACCGTTATGATGCCGTACGGCGGAAAATATCAGCAGACTGAGATCCAGACCATGGTCGCTAAGCTTCCGGTTCTGGAAGGAAAGTGCGACGCTGTGACCATGATGAGCTACGGCTTTGATCCGTACCTTTCCAGCTGGAGTCCGTATCACGGCGCGATCTACGCAGTCCTCACATCTGTCGCTAAGATCGCGGCAGCAGGCGGCGACTACAGGAAGATCCGCTTCACATTCCAGGAGTACTTCCGCAGAATGAGCAGCGAGCCGACAAGATGGAGCCAGCCGTTCGCAGCACTCCTCGGTGCCTACAACGCGCAGCTGGGCTTCGGACTTCCGTCCATCGGCGGCAAGGACAGCATGTCCGGTACCTTCGATGAGGAGAGCGGAAAAGAGATCGACGTTCCGCCGACCCTGGTTTCCTTCGCGGTTGACGTTGCAAGCGCGAAGAACATGATCTCCCCGGAATTCAAGAAGGCCGGAAATAAGATCGTTGTATTTGAAATTAAAAAAGATTCCTATGATCTTCCGGATTATGCCCAGATCATGGCTGGATATGATAAACTCCATGAGGACATCAAGGCAGGCCGCGTGATCTCCGCGTACGCCGCAGAGGCAAATGGAATCGCAGAGGCAGTCAGCAAGATGGCCTTCGGAAACCACCTCGGCGTTAAGATCGAGCATGACGTGGATCCGAGAGACTTCTTTGCACCGGCCTGGGGCAATATCGTCTGCGAGGTTCCGGCTGATAAGGTCGGCCAGCTTCAGATGAGCTACCGTGTCATCGGTGAGGTTACCGACAAGGCGGCCTTTGAGTACGGCAATGTCTCCATCACTCTCGATGAGGCATTAAAGACATGGGACGCAGCTCTCGAGGATGTATTCCCGACAGAGAGCGATGTCAGGAAAGAAGAAGTTAAGAACGAAGTATTTAAGGCAGAGAACGTTGTGATCTGCAATCATAAGATCGGCGCTCCGACCGTATTCATTCCGGTATTCCCGGGAACAAACTGCGAGTACGACAGCACGAAGGCATTTGAGCGTGCGGGTGCAAAGGTCATCACAAAGGTATTTAAGAACATGAGCGCGGAGGACATCCGTGATTCCGTTGAAGTTTACAGAAAGAGCATCGAGGAGTCCCAGATCGTTATGTTCCCGGGCGGCTTCTCCGCAGGTGATGAGCCGGAAGGCTCCGCAAAGTTCTTCGCTACCGCGTTCCGCAACGAGGTATTAAAGGACGAGATCATGAAGCTCTTAAATGAGCGTGACGGATTAATGCTCGGTATCTGTAACGGTTTCCAGGCTCTCATTAAGCTTGGTCTTGTTCCGGAAGGAAAGATCATAGAGCAGAAGGCGGATTCCCCGACTCTGACCTACAATACGATCGGACGCCATGTATCCAAGATGGTAAACTTAAAGGTCGTTTCCAACAAGTCCCCGTGGCTTGCAGGGGCTGAGCTTGGCGGCGTTTATACAAACCCGGTATCCCACGGCGAGGGACGTTTCGTAGCTCCGAAGGAGTGGATCGACAAGCTCTTCGCGAACGGACAGGTTGCGACCCAGTACGTTGACCTTAACGGTGTTCCGACGATGGATGAATACTGGAACCCGAACGGCTCCTTCATGGCGATCGAAGGTATCACAAGTCCGGACGGACGTGTCTACGGTAAGATGGGTCACGCTGAGAGACGCGGTGACTATGTTGCAAAGAACATCACAGGCGAGCAGGATCTGAAGCTGTTTGAGAGTGGTGTGAAGTACTTTAAATAATGAAACTGTGAGATGAGAGGACGGAACCTTGGCTGGTTCCGTCCTTTTTTCCTTTGTGTGCGCAGAGGGAAGCATATCCGGAATACACGACATACGAGTACCGCACGATGTTTGATGAAGTATATCATGCGAGAACGGCATACGAGATGCCTCATAGACTTCCGATCTATGAGAACACTCATCCGCCCCTCAGAAAATATCTGATGAGTCTTGGAATCCGGCTTTTCGGGATGACTTCGTTTGGCTGGCGGATCGTATGCGCCCTGATGGGAACGCTTATGGTGCCCGTATGTTATGCATTTTACGCTGTCGAGGATCGGGACGATCGATGTGATCGTGGCATTTTTTATTCTTCTGACCTTTTATCTGATGTATCTGGTGCTGGAGAAATTAAAGAAGGGATTGAGCTTCCGTGTGAGTGCTCTCATGGTGTTAAACGGAGTGTCTGCCGGTGCGGCGATGGCATCGACATTTGGAAATCCGGTGATCTGGTGGGGAGAAATTCCGGCCCTGTTTTATCCTGTAATATCAGGATATCCGGTAAAGAAAGCGTTCTCCGGACGATGGCTGGAATGGCTGGGAAGCTGGGTGCTCTCATAGGAACGGAACCAGAGTACTTTTTTCTTCCATTTTTTCCAAAATAATGGTATGATGGATACCAGCAGCATAAGCGTGAAGGAGATGCCGCAGCCAGAGCATTTTACGGCATCGAAAAGGACTGAAAATGGGATGCTGCATAGAAAGGTGAGCACGACGATGAATTTTATTGTACCAGCCGGTTATACTCCGGATATTAACCTGAAGGAGACGCAGATCGCGATCAAGATCGTGAAGGATTTCTTCCAGAAGGAACTTACAAAGCAGTTAAACCTGACCCGAGTTTCCGCCCCGTTATTTGTAACACCGGAATCCGGATTAAATGATAACTTAAACGGTGTGGAACGCCCGGTGGCGTTTGATATCAAAGAGGGCAGAAGACAGGCAGAGATCGTTCACTCTCTGGCGAAATGGAAACGTTACGCATTAAAACAGTACGGTTTTGAGCCGGGCGAAGGTTTATATACTGATATGAACGCGATCCGCCGCGACGAGGACACGGACAACATCCACTCCATCTATGTGGACCAGTGGGACTGGGAAAAGGTGATCACAAAAGAGGAGAGAACACGCGAGACCCTCGAAGAGACGGTCCGCGCCGTATATAAAGCGTTAAAGATCACGGAGGACTATATGGCGTACGAGTACGACTATATCGGCCACGTTCTCCCGGAACATATTGAGTTTATCACTTCCCAGGAGCTTGAGGATCGTTATCCAGACCTCACCCCGAAGCAGAGGGAGTACGAGATCGTAAAGCTTCACGGCGCTGTATTTATTGAGCAGATCGGCGGAAAGTTAAAATCCGGAGAGCCCCATGACGGACGTGCGCCGGACTATGATGACTGGAAATTAAACGGCGATATCATCGTCTACTATCCGGTTCTCGATATCGCCCTTGAGTTAAGCTCCATGGGTATCCGTGTGGACGAGAACTCCCTGCATGAGCAGTTAAAGGAAGCAGGCTGCGAGGAGCGCGAAAAGCTTGCGTTCCAGAAAGCATTATTAAACGGAGAGCTTCCGTACACCATCGGCGGCGGTATCGGACAGTCCCGTATCTGTATGTTCTTTTTAAGAAAAGCCCACATCGGCGAGATCCAGTCTTCCTTATGGCCGGATGAGGTCCTCGCGGAAGCAAAGAAAGCGGGGATCCCGCTTCTGTAAGCGATCCGTAAACGCGGCCTGAAAGGCATGGGCCGTCAGGTGCGACCCTGCAAAAACATTATGAGAACGACCCGGCGGCGCAAGCCAGACCGGTATTAAATATTCAGGAAAACAGTTACGGTCCACAAAGATGTGCGCGGTAACTTTTCCTGCTTATGGAGGTAAATAATGGCAAACGAACGATTGAGAGAACTCAGGAACCTGATGAACGTGAGACATGTGGACGCGTATTATGTTCCGTCCTCTGATTTCCATGATTCCGAGTATGTGGAGGACTATTTTAAATGCCGTGCATTCCTGTCCGGCTTCACGGGCTCCGCGGGAAGTATGGTGATCACCCAGGCTTTTTCCGGCATGTGGACAGACGGAAGATATTTTGTTCAGGCAAAAAAGGAACTGGAAGGTCAGGATACACGCCTGATGGCGATGGGGGAAGAGGGTGTGCCGACCGTCGAGGAATACCTGATGGACCATATACCGGAAGGCGGCGTGTTGGGCTTTGATGGCCGCGTGGTCAACACGGCCCAGGGCAGAAGATTTGAATCCATGATGGCAAAAAAGCATGCAGCACTTTCCACGGAATATGATCTCGCGGGAGAGGTATGGGAAGAGCGCCCGATCCTTCCGGCACCGGAGGTATGGGTACTGGATGTGAAATACGCCGGTGAGACTGTAGCGGAAAAGCTTTCCCGCCTCAGGGCTGCCATGAAGGAGAAGGATGCGACCGTACACATCTTATCAAGCCTTGACGATGTGGCATGGCTTTTCAATATCCGTAAGAACTCCGATGATGGAAACGTCCTCGCCCCGGCCTTTGCCCTGATTACGGAAGATACGGCGAGACTCTTTATCGCCAGCAGAAAGTTCTCGCCGGAACTTCACGCGTATTTTGAGAACAATCACGTCCTGATCGAAAAATATGACGCGATCTACGGCGCTGTGGCAGAGCTTAAGAATGAGACCGTCCTCTTAGAGCCGGAGAAGGTGAATTTTGCCCTTTATAAGAAAATTGACGCATCGAACCGTGTTGTGGAGGCTATGAACCCGACTTCTTATATGAAGGCGGTGAAGAATCCGGTGGAGATGGAAAATCTCCGCAAAGCCCATTTAAAGGACGGTGTGGCACTGACAAAATTCCTGTACTGGATGAAGAAGAACGCCGGAAAAGTGGCTCTGACAGAGACGGAAGCCGCGGAACGTCTGGAAGATTACCGGAAGGCCGGGGAAGGCTACCTCGGACCGAGCTTCACAACGATCTCCGCGTTCGGTTCCAATGCCGCAATGTGCCATTATCATGCGACGAAAGAGCAGGAGAGCCCTGTCGGAACAGACGGTTTCTATCTGGTGGACTCCGGCGGACAGTATTATGAGGGAACCACGGATGTCACAAGAACTATCGCCATCGGAAATGTGACGGAGGAGATGAAGGAACACTTTACTCTGGTCATGATGGGAATGCTCCGCCTGATGAACGCGAAATTTTTATACGGCTGCCGCGGATTAAACGTGGACTATCTCGCGAGGGGACCGCTCTGGGAGAGAGGTCTGGACTTTAATCACGGAACGGGACACGGAGTCGGATTCTTATCCGCCGTCCATGAGCGCCCGAACGGCATCCGCTGGCGCATTGTCCCGGAACGTCAGGATTCCTGCGTTCTGGAAGAGGGAATGCTCACATCCGACGAGCCGGGCCTTTACATCGAGGGCAGCCACGGGATCCGCACTGAAAACCTGTCCCTCTGCAGAAAAGCGGAGAAGAACGGGTATGGTCAGTTCATGTGCTTCGAGAATCTGACGTTCGCGCCGATCGATCTCGACGCTGTGGATATTTCCGTGATGGAGCCGTCCGATGTGAGAAATCTAAACGCATACCATAAAGAGGTTTATGAGAAGCTTTCCCCGTATCTGACTGACGAGGAAAACGAGTGGCTGAAAGAAGCGACAAGGCCGATCGGGGAGGATCATACATGGAGGATTTAGAGAAGAATATTCTGGTGGTGATCCCGGTAAATGAGGAGCACAAAAAGTTCCTTGAGGAAAGAGCTGCCTCTGGCGATAAAAATTGCTGCGTCCGTTATGTGGACGGCAAAGAGGTCACAAAGGCAGACGTAGAGCAGGCGAACGTGATCATCGGCAATGTGGATCCGTCCCTGATCGCAGGGGCGAAAAAACTGGAACTGCTCCAGTTGAATTCCGCAGGAGCAGATCTCTACATCAAGGCCGGAGTGATGCCGAAGCAGGCAGTTCTCGCAAACGCCACAGGCGCTTACGGACTGGCGGTATCCGAGCATATGCTGGGACTGACGTTTGATCTGATCAGACGAATGAATCAGTATCATGCGAATCAGGTGGAACATGTATGGAAAGCCATGGGAAACATCATTTCCGTGGAAGGTTCCACGATCCTTGTCCTTGGCCTCGGTGATATCGGCGGCGACTATGCGAGAAAGGTCCATGCTCTTGGTGCCCATGTGATCGGTGTGCGCCGCACGGATCGGGAGAAGCCGGATTACCTGGATGAACAGCATACGATGGACGATCTTGGCAGCCTTTTAGGCCGGGCGGATATCGTTGCCATGGTCCTTCCGGGCGGGGCAGCGACAAACCACATTATGGACGAGAGAAGACTCCGTCTGATGAAAAAGGGCGCGTACCTGATCAATGTGGGCCGGGGCAACGCCATCGATCCGGATGGACTTTACAAAGTCTTAAAAGAAGGCCATCTCGGCGGCTGCGGTCTCGACGTGACGGAGCCGGAGCCGCTTCCGGCGGACAGTCCGCTCTGGGATCTTGGAAATCTCGTGATCACGCCTCATGTGGCCGGAAATTTCTATCTTGCGGAGACGTTTGAGAGAATCGTGAAGATCGCGGGAGAGAACCTGTCTGCCTGGGCGAACGGAACACCGTATCGGAATGTGGTGGATTTCACGACTGGATATAGAAAGTAATAAATAAAAGAAATGAAGACAGCTGTTCTTTTAGCCTGATGTATGCTGGGCGGGGAGAACAGCTGTTTTTCCATAAAAGACTGTGACAGATCGAAGTATAAGATACGGATTACGTCAGGAAAAGTGCTGCAGGTCAGAAAAAAGTCAGTAAAAAAGCAGGACAGTTAAAACCCATCCTGCTTGTGCTGACATTATTATTTGTACAGTTGTTAAAGTTAGAAGCTCGTCTCGTACTTTTTCTTCTTCTCCGTTTCCGGCGCGTATGCGATCGGATAGATCACGGAAGCCATGAGAAGTGCGCCCACAACATCGATCACGGAGTGCTGCTTTAAGAACATGGTAGCCAGACAGATCAGAACCATCAGAACGCCGGATGCACGGACGATCATCGGATGTTTCTTTAATTCTTCGCTGTGGCAGATCGCGATATGGACACCAACGGAGTTATAAACGTGGATACTCGGGAAAACATTGATACACGGATCGATGCTCCAGAGCTTCGATACCAGATAACAGAAAATATTCTTATCCGGATCGATCACCGGACGGAAATCCGTTCCGTTCGGGAACAGGGTACAGACGAGAAGACTGATCGTCATTCCTGTGAAAAGGAAGGTGCAGAGCCTGTAATAGTCATCGCGGTTCTTAAAAAAGAAGAATGCGATCGTCGCTGACACATATAAGAACCACATCAGGTAAGGGACGATAAAGATCTCCTCAAACGGGATCCTGTCATCGAGGGCTGTGTGCATAACGTGGTAAGGTTTATTGATGTTTTCCTGAAGCTTTGCGAACCAGGGCAGATAGATGAATGCGTAGGACAGCATCCATACATGTCCATATTTTCTTATCAGCTTTTTCAAAAGGATGACCTCCTTTGCTTTCTGAACAGGCTGTTTCTTTGGATTCCTGTTTTGTAATACTTTTGTCACATTTCCCTTGTGTTGCCAAATTATAGCACTTTAAAAAGTGGGTTTCAACCCCCTTTGACGAATTTTTATCGAAATGTGAGGAAGGCGTTAGAAAGTTAAGCATGCAGTAAGAGTTTTGACATTGTTTCGAGTTTATGGTATGTTTAAAGAAGAAAAAATATTCGGATTTCCGAACCGGAAGGGAGGAAAATCATGGAAAATAAAGAACTTGTGATGGAAGCTTTAAAAGCAAGAAAACAGTCCTACTGTCCGTATTCCGGCTTTGCCGTGGGAGCGGCGCTGCTCTGTGAGGATGGGACGGTCTTTCACGGCTGCAATATTGAAAATGCGGCTTATTCCGCGACAAACTGCGCGGAGAGGACGGCGATCTTTCGGGCGGTCAGCGAGGGAAATATGAGATTCCGGGCCATCGCCATCGTTGGCGGCCCGAAGGAAAGCGAGCCGGGAGATTTCTGCCCGCCCTGTGGTGTCTGTCGTCAGGTGATGACGGAATTCTGCGATCCGGAGACTTTCAGGATCGTTCTGATGAATGGAGCCGGGGAGATCCGGGAATACCTTCTGAAAGAACTTCTGCCGTTGGGGTTTACAGGAAAGGCGTTGAAATAAACAGAAGAACGGAGAAAACTGTAAATGTAGAGAAAACTGGCCCGGACCTGAGTGGGGACGATACGGAAAATATTTGCGAAAATAGAGAAGAATGCCCAGAAAGGAAATATCAGAAGAAACTATGACTTACAGAGATATTTTAAGGAAAGTAGACCATACACTATTAAAACAGCCGTCGACCTGGGAACAGATCAAAGAGATCTGCGATGACGCGGTAAAATTTGAGACTGCGTCTGTCTGCATCCCTCCGTCCTTTGTAAAACAGGCGGCGGAGTACCTTGGGGAAAAGAAGCCTGTCTGTACTGTCATCGGATTCCCAAACGGTTATCATACGACGGCGGTGAAGGTGTTTGAGGCAAAAGAGGCGCTGAAGGACGGTGCAAAGGAGATCGACATGGTGATCAATATCGGCTGGGTCAGGATGGGACAGTACGATAAGGTCCTTGCAGAGATCAATGAATTAAAAAAAGCCTGCGGTGATCATATCTTGAAGGTAATTATCGAGACCTGCCTTCTGACAGAGGAAGAGAAGGTGAAGATGTGTGAGGTCGTATCTGCCTCAGAAGCGGATTTTATTAAGACATCCACTGGGTTTTCCACTGCAGGGGCAACAAAGCCGGATGTGGCGCTTATGAAGGCTCACATGGTTGCCGGAAAGAAGATCAAGGCGGCAGGAGGGATCGCAGATTTTAACGATGCGGAGGAGTTCGTGCTTCTTGGCGCGGACCGACTCGGAACAAGCCGTCTGGTTCTCCAGGCGAAAAAGAAAGGGGTAGATTTGGATGACGAAATACAATAGGATTTTTACGATTGTGATCGATTCCCTCGGAACTGGCGCGATGCCGGATTCTGAAAAATTTGGGGATGTGGGTGTGGACACTTTGGGACATATCGCGGAGCATATGAAAGAGTTCCATATTCCGAATCTTCAGAAGCTGGGGATTGCAAATCTCAGACCGTTAAAGGGGGTTGCCCCAGTGGAGGCACCGACCGGCCGTTTTACAAAGTTTTCAGAGGCAAGTAATGGCAAAGATACGATGACGGGTCACTGGGAAATGATGGGGATCTATACGACAAAGCCGTTTAAAACGTTTACGGATCATGGTTTTCCCAAGGAACTGATCGATGAGCTGGAAAAGCGCACCGGCCACAAGGTGATCGGCAATAAGAGCGCCAGCGGAACAGAGATTTTAGATGAGCTTGGTGAGGAGGAGATCGCTACCGGGCATATGATCGTCTATACTTCTGCGGACTCCGTTCTTCAGATCTGCGGAAATGAGGAGACCTTTGGTCTTGATGAGCTGTACCGCTGCTGTGAGATCGCGAGGGAGATCACGATGAAAGAAGAGTGGCGCGTCGGACGTGTGATCGCGAGACCGTATATCGGAAAGAAAAAAGGGGAATTTGTCCGCACCAGCAACCGCCACGACTATGCACTAAAGCCTACGGGGACGACGGCACTTGATGTCTTAAAGGACAACGGGTACGATGTGATCTCTGTCGGAAAGATTCGGGATATCTTCGACGGACAGGGTATCACGGAGGCATTCCGATCCAAGAGCTCCGTCCATGGAATGGAACAGACTATTGAGATCTGCAAAGATAAGGATTTCAAGGGACTCTGCTTTGTGAATCTCGTGGATTTCGATGCCCTCTGGGGACACAGGAGAAATCCGGTGGGATATGGGGAAGAGCTGGAGCGCTTTGATGCGAAGCTTGGCGAACTCCTTGAAAACCTCCGGGAAGATGATCTTTTGATGATTACGGCGGATCATGGAAATGATCCGACTTACACGGGAACAGACCATACGAGAGAAAAGGTTCCGTTTATTGCCTACTCCCCGTCTATGAAAGAGAAGGGAATGTTTGAGGAACAGAAGACCTTTGGTGTCATCGGCGCGACGGTGCTCGATAACTTCGGGCTTAAAAAAGCGGAGAATATGATCGGGGAGTCGATCTTAAAAGAATTAGAATGATCGGGATCTGC
>OLQS01000358.1_pt1 | contig 31641 bp, 30 predicted proteins | sample 1672291 | NCBI WGS metagenome assembly OLQS01 (sample SAMEA3136668, study PRJEB25190) | human gut metagenome | biome: human gut; feature: human-associated habitat; material: faeces | place: Austria | collected 2013
GAAAGTAGCGGGTGCTTTTCTGGTTCTCTTTTGGCACGCAAAAGAGAACTTAACCTTACCGCAACAGCGTTTTACCCCCCGCCACAAGCGCGCGCACCCACTTAAAGAAAAACCTCCTCTGTGATGATATGTATCTTCCCCTGTTTTTCCATCACTTCCTCCTCCGGCAGCGGCTTCGGCCTTTGGGCCAGCATCCACCACCCGGCCCAGACGGCGGGGACTGCCGCTGCAAGGGCCAGCCCCGGCCAGAGTACCGCCGGGTATCGCAGCGCCGCGCTGCCGGGCCAGAATACCGCCGCCGCGCAGAGCGCCTGCGCTGTCCAGCCCTCCCAGAAAATGGTCGTCCATTGTGTTTCCTGTTTCATGCTTCCTGCCTCCTTTGGCCCCAATATAACGCACCCCGGACGAAAAATGAGCCGAAACGGCCCGCCGCGCACAAAAAACATCCCGGCGCGAGACCGGGATGCTTTTCTAGTTCTGGTCATGGCTCTTTCCCACCCACGAGCACACCACCCCGCATATAAGGCTCGTCGTGATGCCCGCAGCCGCAGCCGTCAGCCCCCCGGTGAGGATGCCGATGGCCCCCTCCTCCTCGATGGCTGTCCGCACCCCCTTGGCCAGCAGATGCCCGAACCCCAGCAGGGGCACGGTGGCCCCACAGCCTGCGAACTCCGCCAGCGGCCCATACCACCCCACCGCCGAAAGGATGACGCCCGCCACCACATAGCCCGTCAGGATGCGGGCCGGGGTCAGGCCGGTGAGGTCGATGAGCAGCTGGCCGATGACGCAGATGCCGCCGCCCACCACGAAGGCCCAGAAGTAATTCATCCGTTTTCCTCCTTCTGCTGCGGGCTGCGCAGCTCCACAAGATGGGCGATGGCCGGGATGCTCTCCTTCTGCAAAAAGGTCGTCTGGCTCATCAGTGCTCCAGTGGCGATAAAGAGCGCCCGCTTCTGCGTCCCCCGCTCGAGGCGGGGCAGGATATGCCCGCAGAGGACGGAGGCGCTGCAGCCCGGCCCGGAGCCGCCGCTCTTCACGGTCTGCTCGGTGGCATCGTAGAGGATGCAGCCGCAGTCCACATGGTTCTTGAGCAGCAGTCCCTCCGCCGCCAGCAGGTCGCGGAGGAGCTGGCTCCCCACATGGCCGAGGTCGCCAGTGTAGATGCGGTCAAAGTCCTCCGGAGCGCTGCCGGTGTCCTTCAGATAGTGCAGAAGGGTGGCTGCGGCCGCAGGGGCCATGGCCGCGCCCATGTTGTTGATGTCTTTTATCTTATAGTCCTGCACCCGCCCGAAGGTGACGGCACAGAGCTGCACTCCCTCGCCCGCAGGCCGCAGCAGGCAGGCTCCCGCCGCCGTGGCCGTCCACTGGGCCGTGGGCGTCCGCACCGCACCGTAACTCAGCGGCGTGCGGAACTGGCGTTCTGCCGCGCAGAAATGGCTGGACGTCATGGCCAGCAGGCCGTCGGCCATCCCGGCGCTGCACAGCGCCGCGCCGAGGCCCAGCGCCTCGGCCATCGTGCTGCACGCGCCGAACAGGCCCGCGAAGGGGATGCCCAGCTCCCGCATGGCGTAGCTGGATGCGGTGCACTGGGCCTGCAAGTCCCCTGCCAGCACGAGGCTGACCTTTTCGGGGGTCGTCTGGGCCTTTTTAAGGCAGAGCCGCGCCGTTTGCAGGGCCAGCTCCTTTTCGGCGGCTTCCCAGCTGGACTGGCCGAAGAAGTTGTCGGCGCTCAGCGCATCGAAGCAGGCGGCGAGGGGGCCTTCGCCCTCCTTTTTGCCGCCGATGGCCGCATGCGCCGCCACGACGGGCGGCGTCGGGAACAAAAGGGTGTCTCCGCGGCGTGCGGCCATACAGTTTCCTCCTTTATGGGGCTGATTTTATCCGCTTTTTGTGGTATACTGGGGTTTCGGCAGGCGGATGCAATTTTCGCACCCTCTCCTGCGTATTCTGGACAGGGAGCTGTTTTATCCAAACAGCCAGCAGACGCTGCCATAGAGCACCGCCGCCAGCGTGCCGTAGACGATGACCGGCCCGGCGATGAGGAACATCTTCGCGCCGGTGCCCAGCACCCGGCCCTCGGTCTTGAACTCGATGGCCGCACTGACCACCGCGTTGGCGAAGCCTGTGATGGGCACGAGGGTGCCCGCGCCCGCCTTCGCGGCCAGCTTCTGGTAGAGGCCCAGCGTCGTCAGCAGGGCCGACAGCACCACCAGTGTGCAGCTGGTGAGGGTGCCGGCTAGCTCCTTGTCCAGCCCCATGGTCAGATACCACCCCCGCAGCACCTCGCCCAGCAGGCAGATGCCGCCGCCCACGCAGAACGCCCAAAGGCAGTCTCTGCCCAGCGGCGAGGGCGGGCCGACCCGGCGCACCCTGCGCCCGTATTCCTCAGCCGACATTTTCATCCTGTTCGCCTCCCGGGAATAGGATGTCCTCCCCTGTGGAAAAATATACACACCCAACCGGAAAGAAGGTCTTTTATGAATCCCTCCACTCCTCATCCTCAGCGCCGACGCCTCACCCGCGCTGAGCTGCGCCGCCGCAGGCGCAGACGTGCCATCCGCCGGGTGGCCGGGCTTACCCTGATGCTCTGCGTCGCCGCGGGCGGCGTCTCCTTCCTGATCACCCGCCGCGCCGCCATCCCCAGCGCCTCGGCGGCGTCTGCGGCCCCTCTCCCGGCGCAGAGCGCCCCGCAGGAGGCCGCAGCGTCCAGCGTCCCCGAGAACACCGCCCCCTCCAACGCCCTCGGCCTCACCGCCGACGAGGCCCGCGCCCTGCTGGCCGACCCGCTGATGGTGCTGGTGAACCACACCAACAAGATGCCGGACGACTACACCTTCGACACCAAGGAGTGCGGCTCTGCCACCGCCGTGAACAAGACCCTCCAGACTGTGGCCTGCGACGCCTTCCTCGCCATGCAGAAGGCCGCAGCCGCCGACGGCGTCACCGTCTGGATGCAGAGCGGCTATCGCAGCGTCAAGTACCAGACCAGCCTCTACGAGAAAAAGACCCAGTACTACCTCAACAAGGGCTATGACAACGCCGCTGCCAAGGAAAAGGCCGCAGCCGTCGTCAACCCTCCGGGCTACTCCGAGCACAACTGCGGCCTCGCCGCCGATCTGAACAGCCCCGAGCACACCGGGCTGGACGAGGGCTTCGAGAACACCGCCGCCTTCCGCTGGCTCTGTGCGCACGCCGGGGACTACGGCTTCATCCTCCGCTACCCGAAGGACGCCGAGGACAAGACCGAGATCATCTATGAGCCGTGGCACTGGCGGTATGTCGGCGTCGAAAATGCGGCCCGGATCAACGCCAGCGGCCTCTGCTTCGAGGAGTATATCCAGACGCTGCGGGACATCGCGGCCGAAGGCTGACCCGACCGGTGAAGAAAAGGTTAAAAATTTTGCAGTTCGTTTGCAATCCGAACCTCGTTATGATAGACTGATAAGGGTCTTGGGCCGACGTTTTTCGGTGCGGCCGGGCCTTGGAAATTTAACGACAAAAGAGGGAAATCTTCTATGAATATTCGTCTGAAACTCGTCCTTTCTGCTGCTGCGCTGGCTGCGGGCTGTGTCCTGCTGACCGGCTGCGGCGGCTCTGCCTCCTCTGCATCCTCCTCCGCAGCCTCCTCCGGGGCTGCCAGCCAGAGCGCCTCTGAGCCTGCTGCTTCCGTCTCCGCCGAGGAGAACGGCGCTTCCGACGCCGTGGCCTCTGCCGTGGACGTCCTGCTGGAAACGAACCCCATCTCCAACCAGTTTGAGATCACGGCCATGAACATCGAGTACGACTTCGGCCTGAAGGCCGACGATGTCACCAGCTACAAGGGCATCAAGAGCAACGACAACGGCGACGCCGGCCTCGTGCTGGCCATCCAGCCCGCCGCAGGCAAGGCACAGGATGTCATGGACACCCTCAAGACCTACCAGCAGGATCAGGTGGCCTTCTACGGCAACTACGCCGAGTTTGCTGAGGCACAGTCCAACGTGGAGAATGCCATCATCGACGGCAGCGACGACCTCGTGGTGATGGTCATTGCCTCCAACGGCTGCTCTGCCGACCTGACCAGCGCCGTCAACGGCGTTCTGGGCAAGTAAAGAAGTGCTTCCGGGCCGGTGCCGCAGCGGCATCGGCCTTTTTCGCTTTGTAAAAAACCTCTCACGCAGCGCCTCCCAGCGCTGTCCGCTCCCCCCACCGGGGGAAGTCCGAAAGGAGACTGACGCCGTGGTCTTCAGCACCATCATCTTTCTGCTGCGCTTTCTGCCCATCACGCTGGCGCTCTATTACCTCGCGCCCCCGAAGCTCAAAAACACCGTCCTCTTCCTGTGCAGCCTCGTGTTCTACTGCTGGGGCGAGGTGCGGTTTTTCCCGGTCATGCTGGCCCTCATCCTTATCAACTACCTCTGCGGACTCGGGCTTGAGCGCTTCGACCGGAACCGGACGGCCCGCCTCGTCCTGCTGCTCATCGCACTGGCGGGCAGCCTCGGGATGCTCTTCTACTTCAAGTATGCAAACTTTGTGCTCAGCAGCCTCAACGCCCTCTTCGGCACCAGCTTTGCGGCCATCCCGGGCATCAGCGTGCTGCCGCTGGGCATCAGCTTCTACACCTTCCAGACCCTCTCCTACACCATCGACGTCTACCGCCGGGACGTAAAGACTGAGCACAACATCATCGACTTCGGCGCTTACGTCGTCATGTTCCCCCAGCTCATCGCAGGCCCCATCGTCAAGTACCGGGACGTCTCCGACCGCCTCCACGTCTACAAAGGCCGCTATAACTTAAAGCAGATCGAGGAGGGCATGACCCTCTTCACCTTCGGTCTGGCGAAGAAAGTCCTGCTGGCCGACGCCGTCGGCGCCCTCTGGACCGACATCATCGGGGTGGCGGACAGCCCCTCCGTCTCCTTCGTGGGCCTTGCCAACGCCTCCACTCCGCTGGTCTGGCTGGGCGTCATCGCCTACTCCTTACAGCTCTATTTCGACTTTTCCGGCTACTCCATGATGGGCATCGGCATGGGCAAGATGCTGGGCTTCGACTTTCCCCAGAACTTCAACTACCCTTATATCTCCGCCTCCATCACCGAGTTCTGGCGGCGCTGGCACATGACCCTCTCGGGCTGGTTCCGGGAGTATGTCTATATCCCCCTCGGCGGCAACCGGAAGGGCCTCCGGCGTCAGATCTTCAACCTCTTCGTCGTCGAGCTGCTCACGGGCATCTGGCACGGCGCGAACTGGAACTTCATCTGCTGGGGCTTATACTATTTCGTGCTGCTGGCTCTGGAAAAGCTCTTTCTGCTGCCCTATCTGAAGAAGGGCCGGGTCTGGCCCCATCTCTACACCCTCTTTCTCGTGGTGGTGGGCTGGGCCATGTTCGTGGGCAACGACGCGGGCGTGGAGTTCGGGCTGCTGTTCCAAAAGCTCTTTCTCCCCTCCGGCGGCGTGATGCCCCTTTACTTCCTGCGCAACTACGGTGTGCTGCTGGCGGTCTCTGTCCTCTGCTGCACCCCGCTCATCGAAAAGCTGTGGGACCTGCTTTCCCGCCATGCCGTCACCAAGGCGCTGACCATTCTGGCCCTCCTGACCATCTCGATGGCCTATGTCGTGGGCAGCACCAACAGCCCGTTCCTGTATTTCAACTTCTAAGAGGAGGCGCAAACGATGGCGAAACATTCGAAGCGCTCTGCTTCCATCTTCCGTTACCCGGTGCTGCTCGCATTCAGCCTGTTTTTCGTGGGGCTGTTCGCCCTCGACCTCGTCACCCCGGACAGGGCCTATAGTGAGCTGGAAAACACCACCCTCTCCCAGCGGCCCAGCCTGTCCAGCTTCTCGGCAGACGGCCTGAACAAGTTCTTCACGGCCTACACCAAGTACGTCAAGGATCAGGTGGCGGGCCGCGACAACTGGGTCGCCCTCCAGAGCACCGTAGAGACCAAGGTGATGCAGAAGGAGCAGAGCGGCGGCATCCTGCTGGGCAAAGAGCATATGATGTTCCCCCGCACCTACGGTCTGGTCTCCAGCGAGACGCGCACCCTGCCCAAGAACACAGCCGCCCTTGAAGCCCTCTGCCAGCGGTACCCGGGCCTCGTCAATGTGATGCTGGTGCCTGCGGCGTCCGCTGTCTACCCTGAGAACGTCCCCGCAGGCGCTCCCCTGCTGGACGAGGACCGTTATCTCGACGCCCTCTCGGAGGCCGTGCAGGCCGCCGGAGGCCGGTTTGTGGACGTGCGGCAGACCCTCGCCGACCACAAGGGCGAATATATCTACTACCGCACCGACCACCACTGGACGAGCACCGGCGCATACTACGCCTACCAGCAGCTCTGCACCGCACTGGGCCTTACGCCCTTTGACCCCTCGGCCCATACAGCCCGGACGGCAGAGGGCTTCTACGGCACCCACTACTCCAAGGCCCGGACGCCCGACGCCGAGCCGGACACCATCACCTACTACGACCTGCCCAACGCCCTGACCATCTACACCGTCACCGCCCCGGGCCAGCCCGCCGAGGGCGAGACCACCGGCCTCTACGACACGGACAAGCTTTCCGTCTACGACAAGTACGCCATGTTCCTCCACGGCAACAACGGCCTGAGCCGCATCAAGGGCGACGGCACCGGGCGCGGTCGAATTTTGGTCATCAAGGACAGCTACGCCAACTGCTTCGTGCCCTACCTGACGGCCAACTATGCCGACATCGACGTGGTGGACTTCCGCAACTACAACTACGGCCTCGACCAGCTCATCGCGGACAACGGCTATGACCAGATCCTCGTGCTCTACAGCTTCGACAGCTTCAAGAGCGACCCCTACCTCTACCGGGCTGGTGCCGCAGGCTGATGCTGGAAATTATTGCAGTGCTTTTCCACAAACTTCAGGGCTGTTTTTCATGCATTTTCCCGGGTTTTTGTCGTTTCTAGCCAAAACACTTGCACAAAACACGGCCTTGTAGTAGAATGATGCTGACAGAGAACATGGTTCTGTCTGAGGGAAATTCAGGCGGTGTACCGCCTGCTGATACAAAAGGAGTGTTTCACCTATGAAGAAATATATGGAGCTTCCCGCTGGCTATACCGCCCTTTCCGAAGATGAGATGACCTACACCTCCGGCGGCAGCGCTGTGGGCGGTGTCGTCACCGTCGTAGGCGTCGCTGTTCTGGCTTCCAGCTATGTCTGGGGCATCTCGCAGGCCAAGGATTGGCTCAGCGTTTCCAGCAACCGCAAGGGCAACCTCTTCACCGTGCTGGGCCGTGCGTCCGACGCCCTCAGTGAGGATATGTCCAAGTCCCCCTCCAACTTCCTGCGTGACACGGTGGCCGCCGGTACGGTCATCGCTCTTGCCCCCCTGAGCGCCATCCTGCTCATCCTGTAAGCTTCCCCTGCGGCGTTCCGGAAGCTTCTCCTCTCTCTTGAAAAAACGATGCACCGTGCATCGTTTTGGGATATTGTTCGTAAAGGAGTGCTACTATGGAAAACATCATGATGCTTCCCGCTTCCTATTGCGTGATGAACGAAGAGGAAATGACCTATACCTCTGGTGGTGCCAACATCGTTCAGGCAGCAGCTGCTGTTTTTATCCCGTTCTACGGATGGTTCGCCGGTGTCGCCGGCGTGCGCGACTACCGGAAGTCTCATCCGAAGGACTGGACCAGCACTGGCCCGGATGCTCTGACCCGTTATATGGATAAGAGCGTCGCCAATGCATTCTACGGCCTCGGCTGCACCTTCTGGACGGTGTCCAGCTGCTTCACGGGCGTCGGCCTCTTGATCAACGCACTTGTCATCTTCAGCTGATAAGTCAGGAGACTCCAAAGAACAACAAAGGCGGGTGCTCTTCCCGATGGGGAAGGGCACCCGCCCTCTTTTTTACGTTTTACTGGAACATATCCTTCAGCTTCTTGAAGAAGCCCTTGCGCTTTTCGTAGTTCTCTTCTTTCAGAGTGCCCTCGAACTTCTTCAGGGCGTCGCGCTGGGTCTTGCTGAGCTTCTTGGGGATCTCGACCTCGCACCTGACGTACATATCGCCCCGGCCCCGGCCATTCAGGTACTGGATGCCCTTGCCCCGCAGGCGGAAGGTGGTGCCGCTCTGGGTACCCTCGGGCACAGTGACCTCCACCTTGCCGTCGATCGAGGGCACGGTGATGCTGTCGCCCAGAACCGCCTGACTGTAGGTGATGGGGACGATGACGTAGACGTCGTAGCCGTCGCGCTGGAACACCTCGCTGGGACGGACCGTGACCATCACGATGACGTCACCGGCGGGGCCGCCGTTGGCACCGGCGTCGCCCATGCCCCGCAGTGCAAAGCTCTGATCGTCGTCGATGCCCATGGGGATGGACACCTCCAGCGTCTTCTTTGCTGCAGTCTTGCCGCTGCCGTGGCAGCTCTTGCAGGGGTTCTTGACCAGCTTGCCCTTGCCGCCGCAGCGGGAGCAGGGCTGCTGGGTCTGCATGACACCGAAGGGCGTGCGCTGCTGACGGATGACGAAGCCTCTGCCGCCGCAGTCGGGGCAGGTCTCAGGGCTGCTGCCGGCAGCGCAGCCGCTGCCGTGGCACTCGGTGCACTCCTGCTGACGGGTGATGGTGATGTTCTTCTTGCAGCCATGCACCGCCTCGTCAAAGCTCAGGGTGATGCGCACCCGGATGTCCTGACCCTTGCGGGGGGCGTTGGGGTTCGCAGAGCGGGCCGAGCCGCCAAAGCCGCCGAAACCGCCGCCAAAGATGTCGCCGAAGATGTCGCCCAAGTCCACACCGTCGCCGCCGAAACCGCCGCCGAAGCCGCCCGGGCCGCCGCCGTTCTGGGCCGCATAGTTGGGATCGACCCCGGCAAAGCCGTACTGGTCGTAGAGCTGGCGCTTCTTCTCATCGGAGAGCACCTCGTTCGCCTCGTTGATCTCCTTGAACTTTTCCTCGGCTTCCTTGTCGCCGGGGTTATAGTCCGGGTGGTACTTCATGGCCAGCTTGCGGTAAGCCTTCTTGATCTCCGCATCGGTGGCCGTCTTGGATACACCCAGCACTTCGTAGTAATCGCGTTTCTCCTGTGCCATAATCCAATCACCTCTCATGTAGCAGCAACCTCCCTGTTCCAGCAGCGCGCTGCTGTTTCCCGTGCAGCGAGACTGAGAGGTCCTCTATAACCAGCAAGAGCCGCCCCGGCAAAACCGGAGCGGCTTTTGCTATTCTACGCGTGCGTCCGCCGGTTTGGCCGGGCACACACTGCTGTGTCTCAGATCAGACTTCCTTGAAGTCTGCGTCCACAACGCCGTCATCGTTCGGCTTCTGCTGGTCGTTTGCGCCAGCGTCGGGGCCGGGCTGTGCGCCTGCGGCCTGCTGGGCAGCAGCGGCAGCCTGATACATCTTCTCAAAGACATGGCTCAGAGCGTCCTGCTTTGCCTTGATGTCGTCGATGGAACCGGACTGGACAGCGGTCTTCAGCTCGGCCAGCTTTGCCTCAGCCTCGCTCTTGACGTCGGCGGGCATCTTGTCGCCGTTCTCCTTCAGCATCTTCTCCGTCTGGAAGACCATCTGATCGGCGCCGTTGCGGATGTCCACTTCCTCGCGCTTCTTCTTATCGTCGGCAGCAAACTGCTCTGCTTCCTTCACAGCCTTGTCGATGTCGTCCTTGGACATATTGGTCGAAGCAGTGATGGTGATGTTCTGCTCCTTGCCGGTGCCCAGATCCTTTGCGCTGACCTTCACGATGCCGTTTGCATCAATATCGAAGGTGACTTCGATCTGAGGCACGCCGCGGGGAGCCGGAGCGATGCCGTCCAGATGGAAGACGCCGAGGCTCTTGTTGTCCCGTGCGAACTCACGCTCGCCCTGCAGGACGTTGATCTCAACCGAGGGCTGGTTGTCCGCAGCAGTCGAGAAGACCTGGCTCTTGTGGGTGGGGATGGTGGTGTTGCGCTCGATGATCTTGGTGCAGACGCCGCCCAGAGTCTCAATGCCGAGGCTCAGAGGAGTGACATCCAGCAGCAGCAGACCCTTGACGTCGCCCTGCAGGACGCCGCCCTGAATGGCAGCACCGACAGCCACGCACTCATCGGGGTTGATGCCCTTGAACGGCTCGCAGTTCAGCTCTTTCTTGACTGCATCGTAGACGGCGGGGATACGGGTGGAGCCGCCGACCATCAGGACCTTCTTCAGGTCCGATGCGCGCAGGCCTGCATCCTGCAGAGCCTTGCGGACAGGGGTCATGGTGCGATCGACCAGATCCGCCGTCAGCTCATTGAACTTTGCGCGGGTCAGGGTCATATCGAGGTGCTTGGGGCCGGTAGCGTCGGCGGTGATGAAGGGCAGATTGATCTGGGTGCTCATTGCGCTGGACAGCTCGATCTTTGCCTTCTCGGCAGCCTCCTTCAGGCGCTGCGCGGCCATCTTATCCTTGCGCAGGTCGATGCCGTTCTCGGTCTGGAAGGCGTCTGCCATCCAGTCGATGATGCGCTGGTCGAAGTCGTCGCCGCCCAGATGGGTATCGCCATTGGTGGCCAGAACTTCGGTGACGCCGTCGCCCATCTCGATGATGGAGACATCGAAGGTGCCGCCGCCCAGATCGTAGACCATGATCTTCTGGTCATCTTCCTTATCGATGCCGTAGGCCAGAGAAGCGGCGGTCGGCTCGTTGATGATACGCTTGACGTTCAGGCCGGCGATGGTGCCTGCGTCCTTGGTGGCCTGACGCTGGCTGTCGTTGAAGTAGGCAGGAACGGTGATGACAGCCTCGGTGACAGGCTCGCCCAGATAAGCCTCGGCGTCAGCCTTCAGCTTCTGCAGGATCATCGCGCTGATCTGCTGGGGGGTGTACTCCTTGCCGTTCAGGGTCACCTTGTGGTCGGTGCCCATCTGACGCTTGATGGAGGACACGGTGTTCTCGGGGTTGGTGATGGCCTGACGCTTTGCGACCTGACCGACCAGACGGTCGCCGGTCTTGGTGAAGCCAACAACAGACGGGGTGGTGCGTGCGCCCTCAGAGTTTGCGATGACGACAGGCTCGCCGCCCTCCATGACAGCCACGCAGCTATTCGTAGTACCAAGGTCAATACCAATGATTTTGCTCATAAATGAAGTCTCCTCTCAAAAGAACTTGTTTATCTCATGCTCGATGTGTGAAGCGGATGTCTTATCTTCAAAACCCTTGCGGGTCTCTGCGATGTCACTCGGCCACCACGACGGTCGCGTGGCGGACGATCTTGTCGCCCAGCTTGTAGCCCTTCTGGTACACCGTGATGACGGTGCCGCTCTCCTGCCCGTCCGGGGCGGGGATCTGCTGGACGGCGTTCATGATGTTGGGGTCGAAGGGCTTGCCCAGCGCCTCGATCTCCTCCACATGGAGGGCATCCAGCGCCTTGGCCGCCTTATCCAGCGTCATGATGACGCCCTTCTTGTAATTCTCGTCGGTGGTGGGAGCGTTGGCCGCCATCTCCAGCGTGTCAAGGATGGGGATGATCTGATTCACGGCAAAGGACACACCATCGTTGAACTTCTGGTCAGCCTCGCGGGTGGAGCGCTTGCGGTAGTTCTCGTACTCCGCTGCCATCCGCAGCAGCTGGTCTTTCGCCTGTGCGGCATTCTTCTCGGCCGCGTCGAGCTTCGCCTTCACGGCGTCCATCTCGCGGGCCTTCTTGTTGAACCAGCCATCTTTCTTCTTGGCGTCTGCCGGTTCTGCCTCGGCCTCCTGCTCGGGGGCTGCGGCGGTCTCGGGCGCTTCCTGAGGTGCGGCTTCGGTCTCCTTCGCTTCCTGCTCGGGAGCTTCTGCCGTCTTCTTCGTCTCTTCGCTCATTCCAGATCCTCCTTATATATCACAGTCCGCCGGGGTGCGGCCATCTGCGGGGTGTCTTTTCGTTTGCCGCTCATACCCTCGCCAAGCTCATCGGCGAAGAGGTGGAGCAGCGGCATCAGCTTCTGGAAGGGCATCCGGGTCGGCCCGATGAGGGCCACCGTGCCCCACAGCCCGCCGCCCACAAGGTAGCGGTCGCTGACGATGCACAGGCCGGGGATCTGAGGCTCCAGATCCTCGCCCAGCAGTACGCTCTCACTGCGCTCTGCCGGGGGTGCGATGATGTGGGCGGCCTGCTCCTCGTCGTTCAGCAAGGTGAGGATGTCGCCCACCCTGCCCTCCAGCTGAGGCCAGTCCAGCAGGTGCTGCTCACCGCCCAAGAATACATGGGGCTGTGCGGAGTCCTGCAAAATCGCGGCTGCGGCACTGATGACCGGCACAAGCTCCGGGTCGATCTGGCTGCACAGCTCGGCGAGCAGCCGGCTCGAAAGATCCACCGGCGCAACGAAGGTCAGGTTGCGGTTGAGCAGCGCGGCCAGCGCAGCGGCATTCTCCCGGGAAAGCCCGGTGCGGACCCGCGCCACACGGGTGCGGACGTAGCCTGCCGTCGTGACGGCCAGCACAGCCGCCGCGCTGCGGCCCACCTGAACGACTTCGTAGTGGGCGACGCAGAGGTCTTCGGCGCAGGGGGTGCTGACCGCGGCGGTGCAGCCGCTGATGGCGGCCAGCGCCTTGGCGGCACCCTGTGCCAGCTTTTCCGGCTCATGGTCAAGGCTGGCGAAGACGGCCTCCACCCGGGCGCGGGTCACGCGGTCCAGCGGCTGGTCGTCGGTCAGCAGATTGTCGAGATAATAACGGTAGCCCTTGGCACTGGGGACACGGCCCGCGCTGGTGTGGGGCTGCTCCAGCAGACCCAGCTTGGTCAGCGCCGCCATTTCGTTGCGCAGCGTGGCGCTGGACACGGCCATATCAAAATAGTTTGCCAGCACACTGCTGCCCACAGGCTCGCCCTCGAGGCCATACAGCGCCACGATCGCCTGCAAGACTCGCTGCTTGCGTGCATCCATCGTCATAGCGCCTGCCTCCTTCTTGGCTTTTGTTTCTTTAGCACTCCATCTTCCTGAGTGCTAAGACCATTATAGCCAAAATTTTTTCCCTGTCAATAGCTTCTCGAAAAAGTTTATAAAGATTCATAATTCTGTCATAAACAAAAAAGGGAGCGCCTGCCAAACCGCAGACGCTCCTATTATATAATGTTCACTCCTCCATCTGCTTTGCCAGAAACGCTGCCGCCACGGCCACGGCCTTCTGCTGGGCGGGGTCAGGCTGCTGGGCGCGATCCTCGGCCAGCAGCCCGACGACCCCGGTGACATCCCCCGCTGCGATGATGGGCCACGCACAGAGCAGAGGCCGCAGCGAACCCTCACAGGGCAGCAGGACGTGCTCCGGATCGCCCTCGCTGAGGTAGGGCTTGCGGGACTCCATCACCCGTTCCAGCGGCTGGCTGACACTGCGGTCGGCAAGGTCGCGCCGGCCTGCCCCTGCGGCGGCGAGGATGCGGTCGCGGTCGGCCACGAAGGCCGTAAGGGCAAAGCTTCGGCTCAGCACCTCCACATACTGCACCGCCACCCCGTGCAGCTCCCCCACCGGGGAATACTTCTTGAAGATGACCTCGCCCTCGCCGGTGGTGAAGATCTCGAGGGGGTCGCCGCGGCGGATGCGCTGGGTGCGGCGGATCTCCTTCGGGATGACCACCCGGCCCAGCTCATCGATGCGGCGGACGATTCCGGTTGCTTTCATCTGGTGTACCTTCCTTCCCATTCTTTGCTTTCGGATGCGGTACAGTTATTATGTGGAAACGAGAGGGAAATATACACCTGCCCGCCCTCTGTTTGCCAAACCGGAGCGGCTATGATACAATGAACTCATCTCAGAAGCTGGTTTGCTTCTGAACACAGCTTCTTGGAAAGGATGGACAGAGGATGCAGCATATCCTTGTTTTAGGCGGCGGCGCAGCGGGTCTGGCCGCTGCGCTGGCGGCAGCGCAGACCGCCAAGGGCAGCGCCCGCATCACCGTACTGGACAGAAACGCAAAGGTGGGCAAAAAGCTTCTGGCCACCGGCAACGGGCGCTGCAACCTCGACAACCGGGACATCTCGCCCGAGCGGTATTTCACCAGCAGCCCCAAGGCCCTGCGCCGCCTGCTGGACGCCGTGAACGAGGCCGCGCCGCTGGCGTGGTTCGAGGGCCTCGGCCTCTACCCCCGCACCGACGAGGCCGGGCGGGTGTACCCCTACTCCAATCAGGCGGCAGACGTGCTGGCCCTGCTGGAACACCATCTGGCCGCGCTTGGCGTCGAGCTTCGCACCGGCTGCACCGTCCGGAGCCTGAGCCAGAGCCGGGGCGGCTACGACCTCCAGTTCGAGACGGAAGCGGGCCGCGAAAGCCTGCGGGCCGATGCCGTCATCTGCGCCATGGGCGGCGAAGCCGGGCCGCAGTTTGGCACCGACGGCTTCGGCACCCGGTTCGCCGCCCAGTGCGGCGGGCGGATGGCCCCCCTCTACCCCTGCCTGACGGCCTTACAGTGCGCCCGCCCCCGCAAGTCGCTGGCCGGCATCCGGGCCAAGGGCTGCGCCAGCCTGTTGGACGGCACCGATGGCCGGGTGCTTGCCCGGGAAATGGGCGAGGTGCAGTTCACCGATTACGGACTCTCCGGCATCTGCATCATGCAGCTGTCGGGCCTGCTGGCCCCGGGCCGCGGCCCGAAGCAGCCCGTCATAGCCCTCGACCTCTTCCCCGCCCTGAGCGAAGCGGAGCTGTCCGCCCTCTTCGCCCGGCGGGCCGGGCTTCTGGGCGGCGCAGCGGAGTTTTGGCTGGGGCTTCTGCCCGCAAAGCTGGGCCGCGCCCTCTGGGCCGACGCCGGGCTGCCCGAAGACGCCCGCGCCCTGCCCGCTTCGGCGTGGCCGAAGCTCGCCGCCGCGGCCAAGTGCTGGCGGTTCGAGGGGCTGACCCCCTGCGGCTGGAAGCAGGCCCAGACGACCGGCGGCGGACTGTTGCTGGACGAGGTGGAGGACGACTTCCAGTTCAAGGGCTGTCCGGGCCTTTACTTCGTGGGCGAGACGCTGGACTGCGCGGGCAGCTGCGGCGGCTACAACCTCCACTGGGCCTTCGGCAGCGGCATCCTCGCCGGCCGGTCGGCGGCGAAGCGCCGCCCCGCCCCTGCCCCCCGGAAGAAAAAGAGAAAGACCTGAAGCAGCACAAGACCCCGGAGGGCATTTCTCCGGGGTCTTGTTTTCTGCGTTATTCGTTCGCCGCTTTCTCCAGCTCTGCGGCCTCGGCGGCAGCTTCCGCCTCTTCTTCCTTCTGATACTCCGCAAAGGCCGACCACATCGGCTCGATGTCCTCGCCCCGGACGCGGCGTGCGAAGTAGTTCTTGGTGATGTCCACCACAGTGCCGGACAGCGCCAGCACGCCGATGAGGTTCGGGATCATCATCAGGCCGTTGAAGGTGTCGGAGAGGTCCCACGCAAGGCCCAGCTTCATGGTCGCGCCCACGACGGTCATCCCCACAAAGACGACCTTGTAGATACGGCTGCCTGCCGTGCCGAAGAGATACTCGACGGCCTTGGTGCCGTAATGACTCCAGCCGAGGGTGGTGGAGTAGGCAAACAGCAGGATGGACACCGCGATAAACTTGGGGCCGAAGCTGCCGAACGCCGCCGTGAAGGCCTGCCCCACCAGTGCATTGTCCTGCACTCCCGCAAGGACAACGCCGCTCTCGAGGTCTACCACACCGGTGGTCAGGATGACGAGGGCCGTCAGGGTGCAGACCACGATGGTGTCGGCAAAGACCTCGAACACGCCCCACATTCCCTGATGCACCGGTTCTTTGACGTTGGAGGCCGAGTTGACCATGACCGCAGAGCCGAGTCCGGCTTCGTTGGAGAACGCGCCCCGCTTGAAGCCCCATGTGATGGTCTGGCTGATGCCGTAGCCCAGCGCGCCGCCGCCTGCGGCGTTCAGATTGAATGCGCCCCGGAAGATCGCCGCCAGCGCCGCCGGGATATTGCCCGCGTGCATGACCACGATGATGAGCGCGCCCGCGATGTAGAACAGGGCCATCAGGGGCACCAGCTTCTCGGTGACAGCGGCCACCCGCTTGAGTCCGCCGATGACGATGAGGGCCGTGACCACCATCAGCGCAAGGCCGGTGGCGAGGTAGGGCAGATGGAACGCGGCGTTCATGTTGCCCGCGATGGAGTTGATCTGGCTCATGTTGCCGATGCCGAAGGAGGCAAGGATGCAGAAGCAGGCGAACAGGACGGCCAGCACCCTGCCCACCGTCTTACAGCCGGGCTTTGCGCCCAGACCGTCGGTAAGGTAGTACATCGCGCCGCCGGACCACTCGCCCTTCTCGTTCCTGCGGCGGTAGTAGACGCCCAGCACGTTCTCGGCGAAGCTGGTCATCATGCCCAGCAGCGCCATGACCCACATCCAGAAGATGGCCCCCGGGCCTCCCGAGACGATGGCCGTGGCCACACCCACGATGTTGCCGGTGCCGATGGTACCCGCCAGCGCCGTGCACATGCTCTGGAACTGGCTGATGGCCATGTCCTCCTTGCTGGTGTGGGCGGTGACGTCCTTATTGGTAAAGATGGCGCCGATGGTGTGCCGGAGCCAGTAGCCCATCCTCCGGAACTGGAAAAAACCGGTGCGGATGCTGAGCCAGAGGCCGGTGCAGAACAGCAGCGCCAGACCGAACGGCCCCCAGACGAAGCCGTTGACCACGTTGTTGATCCGCGTGACGATGTCTACCATAGGAATCCTCCTCCAAATATCCCAAACAAAATGCGGGCAGAACCTCTTTTCCAAAGGCTCTGCCCGCAAAAAACGCAGCGTATGACTCCGCGCAGGATATGCTTCCTGCACAAAAGACGTTTGCTCTGTCCTTCTGCCTGAGAGATCGGCCCATTCGGCCTTACACCTTCGGCACCCGCTTTCTGCGGGCTTCTCCAGAGTGCGGCACACCCGGCGCACCGGGCGGCACATCTTGTGATTTCGTTTTCCCTTTATGCACAGCTGTGCACAGTAGAAAAACTTTATCATATTTTCGGCTTCTTGGCAAGCCTTTCACCGCATTTTACGCTCCGGTTTCATCTTTTATTCCGGAAGGTGAATTTTATTTTGGTATGACTTTCTCTTGTCCTTATCGGTCGATGGGCGGCACATCGTCGGGGCTGCCCAGCGCGTCCAGCCACTCCTCAGCCTTCAGCTGGGGCGGCAGGTGGGGCACCGGCTCACCGTCCGGGTCGTCATCGGGCGGAGGCACGAGGTCTTCCGGGCCTTCCGCGCCCTCAAAGCCGTGGGCAAGGCCGTCCGGGCTGGCGTCGCCGTCACGGCGGGCGGTTTCGCAGCAGTCCAGCCCCTCGTAGGCACTGGCGGGGCCGAGGTCGAGCCAGAAGTCCTCCCGCTCTTCCTTGCTGGGGGTATCATCGAATTTCATAGCATTTCCCTCCTTTTCTGCATAAAGCTTCCCCCGCCCGGCCATGCTTTATGCAGTTTTTTTGCAGGGAGGCAGAGGAATGAACGCAAAAGGTTGGAGGCCCTTCTGGGCCGCGCTGCTGGCAGGGCTGCTGGTGCTGGTACCTCTGGTGGGCGGGACCATCCTGCTCACCCGCCGCACTCTGCGGACAAAGCTGGCCTCCCGCCCTCAGAGCGGTGTGGCCATCCGACAGCCCAAGGAGGAAAACCGCCTGAGCCTGCTGGTCTGCACCGCCCCCACCGAGACGACAGCCCCCGGCTTCCTGCTGCTCTATCTCAGCGCCAGCCAGAACTGCATCCATGCGCTGGCCCTGCCCGGGGAGCTGACCGTCCCCTTCGGGACGGACGAAGCCGCCCTCGCCGACTGCTACCGGGCGGCAGGCCCAGCCCGCTGCCGGGAAGCACTGCTCTCGGCCCTCGCCCTGCCTGAGGACACCCACTACCTCGCCCTTGCGCCCTCGGTCTTACAGGCCATCGCTGACCGGTACGGAGCGCTCCGGGTGGGCTTTTCGGGCGCGCTGACCGCCGACGAGCTGGCCCGCACCGGCTGCAGCGCCAATGTGCAGGCCCTTTCAGCCCGGGAGGCGGAAGCGCTGCTCAGCGGGATGGAGGGCGTCGTCCCTCCGGCCCACAAAGCAGCCGCCCGGGCGGCGGTGTGGGACGCCTTCTTCCGGCAGGAGCTGGAGCTTCTGCCCGCCACCCTGCCCGACGCCCTGCGCACCCACAGCCCGAGCCTGCTCACCGACCTGACGGCGCAGGACCTGCTCATCTTAGAGGATACGCTGGAATTTCTCGCCGACCGCACAGCCTCCGTCCATGCGGGGGCGCTGCCCGGGGATTGGGATGCCGACGCCGGGCGTTACACCCTTACCGAGGACTCCCGCGCCGCCGTGCAGGCCCTCTTCAACGTCTCTCCCACCGACGGGCAGCTCTCGTCCGCCAGCGAGCCATAGCCCAGCACCAGCGTGCCGACCGGAGCGGCTCCGCCGCCGGTGAGGTCGTAATCGCTCAGGAGGCTGATCCGGACGCCTTCGGCCTCGGCGGCGGCCCGGAGGGCGTCATCCGAGGGCGGGTCCCGCAGCTCGGCCAGCAGATGCAGGCCGGTGTGCAGCCCCGTCAGATGCAGTTCCTCGGGCGCGAAGGCCTCCTGCAGCGCCGCCGTCAGGGCGTCCCGCCGGGCCTTATAGGCCACCCGCTCCCGGGCCAAGTGGCGGGTGAAGTAGCCTCCGGTGATGAAGCGGGCCAGCGTCTGCTGCTCGAAGCGGCTCACGGTGCCGGAGTAGAGCCGATACTTCGCGTGCCACGCGGGCAGAAGCTGCTCGGGCAGCACCATATAGGCGATGCGGATGCTGGGCGCGAGGCTGCGGGAGCAGGTGGAGAGGTAGACCACCGGCCCGTCGGCCCCGGCCATCCCCTGCAGGCTGGGCAGCGGGCGGGTGTCGAAGCGGAACTCGGAGTCGTAGTCGTCCTCGATGATATACCGCCGGCCCGGGCAGCGGGCGGCCCAGTGGAGCAGCTCGGCCCGACGTCCGGCCGGCATGGTGACGCCTGTGGGAAACTGATGGCTGGGGGTGACGTAGCAGACCGCCGCGCCGGAGTCCGACAGCGCCCGGATGGAAAGTCCATCCTCGTCCACCGGCAGGCAGCAGCAGGCCACGCCGTTGTTTTCCAGCACCTGCTTTGCGCGGGGGTAGCCGGGATTCTCCACCGCCGCCGGCCCGGGCAGAAGCGGGGCCAGCAGCCCCAGCAGGTACTCAAGGCCCGCTCCCACGACGATCTGGTGCGCACCGCACCGGACGCCCCGGTACTCTTCGAGGTAGCCCGCCAGCGCCTGCCGCAGCGCAAGGTCGCCCTGCGCATCGCCGTGGGTCAGCAGCTCGGGCGACGAATACAGCAGCTCCTTTTGCAGCCGCGCCCACGTCCGGAAGGGGAACAGCCCCGGGTCCACGCCCCGGGTGGAGAGGTCATAGCGGATGGGCCGCTGTTTCGGCACAGCCTCAGCCTTCGGCGGCGCGGCGGGCGCGGCGCTCTCGGGCAGAGCCAGATACTCCTGTACATAAAAGCCGCTCCGCTCCCGCGCCTCCAGATAGCCCTCCGCTGCCAGCATCTGATAGGCCGCGTCCACCGTGTTCACCGAGACGGAAAGCTCTGCCGCCAGACGCCGCTTGCCGGGCATCCGCGTCCCCGCCGGGACAGCTCCCGTCCGCATCTCGGCGGCGAGGCTGCGGTAGAGCTGCTCATAAAGCGGCACATCGGATGCCGCGTCCAGCGCTGTCGTCAAATGGACCATAAAAAGCCCCTCCTTTTCAGCCAGTGTGCCAAACTGACCCCATAAAAAATCTTTGTTCTGGGTATTTGCACGGGGCCAGTTTTGCGTATAATAGGAGCATACCCGCAAGAACCAAAAAAGTCAATCGGTTTTGTGGGTTTTTCGTAAAATGGGAGGGAAAAATCATGTCTACCACTGCAATGTGGCTGCTTCTGGCAGTCGTTGTCATCGTGATCGTCTTTGCAAGTGTGCTCTACAAGCGCACCTTCACCGTCCACGAGCTGGCGCTCACCGGCGTCATGGCCGCTCTGAGCCTCGTGGCCTACTTATTCTTCCGGGTGCCCTTCTACGGCGGCTCCTCGTTCCATCTGGGTAATACCTTCACGGCCCTGACCGCCCTGCTGCTGGACGGCGTATCCGGCGGTCTGGCCGGTGCCATCGGTCTGGCTCTGGCCGACATCCTCGCCGGCGACCCGGGCTATGCCGTCACCACCTTCATCCTGAAGTTCCTCATCGGCATCACCTGCGGCGCAGTGGCCCACAAGGTCTTCAAGCTCCGCGAGCTGGATAAGCACACCCCCGGCTATCTCGTCAAAGTGACCGCCGCCGCTGCCTCCGGCCTGCTGCTGAACGTCTTTACCGACCCGTTCCTCGGCTACTTCCGCAATGTATATATCTTCGGTCAGGATTACACCATCGCCAAGGCTCTGACCAAGATCACCGGCGGCGTCACCTTCGTCAACAGCGTGGCCTCCACCGTCTGCGTCGTTCTCCTCTATCTGGCCCTGCGCCCGGCGCTGGAGCGTGCGAACCTTCTGCCCAAGGCCGAGAAGAAGGCAGAAAACAAGTAACCAACTCCATCCCTGTCTGATGTACTCATAAAGCGAAAAAGGCATCTGCCCCTGCGGACAGATGCCTTTTTCGTTTATTTCTTTTCAAATACGAGGAACCGGAACGAGATGTCGGTGGTCAGCTCCGGCAGCGCCGCAAGGCGGGCTGCACCGTCCCGGGGCGTTTTCCAGTAGTAGGGCGTCATGGCGAAAAGGGCTTCCAGCTGCCCGGCCGGCACCGTGATGCGGCCGGACACTTCCCGCTCCCCGACGGCCTCAAAGCCCGGATATTCCACTTCCTGCACCGGATTTTTGTAGGGCTTTTCGTAGAGGACGGCCTTCATCTGGAAGAGGTGGTCCGGGCCGGGCACGGCGTAGATGAGCCGCCCGCCCGGGCGCAGCACCCGGAGGAACTCCTCCTGCGCGAAGGGCGAAAAGCAGTTGAGCAGGACATCGGCCCATCCCGTGCGCACCGGCTGATGGAAGCTGGACGCCACGGCGTACCGGGCCGAGGGCAGGGCCTTTGCGGCCAGACGCACTGCAGGCTTTGCGATGTCGAAGCCTGCCAATTCCAGCGGACGGCCCGCCTCCCCGAACTGCCGGGCGATGCAGCGGTCATACCAGCCCTCGCCGCAGCCCGCGTCCAGCAGGCGGAGCGGCCCGTTTGCGGCGGGCTGGCCGTACGCGAGGCACAGCTCCCCCAGCGCCTGCCCGAAGATGCCATAGTAGCCCGCGCTCAGGAAGGCGCGGCGGGCGGCTACCATCTCTTTGCTGTCGCCGGGGGCTTTCGTGCGGGTGTTCTGCACCGGCAGCAGATGCCAGTAGCCCTCTTTTGCCCGGTCGAAGCTGTGGCCGGAGGGGCATTTCAGCGCATTCTCCCCGGCAAGCGGTGCGCCGCACAGCGGGCAGCACCACGGAGCAAATCCCTCTGCCATCACACTTCCTCGCTGTGGTCCTCGATGGGGGCCGTCGCGCCGCCGTGGGCGTTCATATACTCCTCAAAGCTGGTGAACTTCTGCTGCGGCGGGCGGCGGCTGATGAGCATAAGGCCCGGGTCTTCGTCTTTTCCCGGCGCGTTGCTGCGGCTGCGGCCGTTGTTCCGGCCGGGCTGCTCGGCTCTGGGGGCGCGGGGCGCACGGCCTGCGCTGCCCTGCTCGCTGCGGTCATTGCGGCGGCTGTTCCGGCCCTCGCTGCGGGCATTGTTCTGCTGGGCAGGCGGGGCCGGGCGGGCGTTCCGCTCATTGCGGGGGCTGCGGCCTGCGCCATTGCGGCCATTGTTCTCGCCGCGCGGGGCGGGCTGGCGGCTCTGCATCGCGGTGGGGATGCTCTGGGCCGGGGCAGCGGGCGCGGCGGCGTTCTTTTTGGCGGAGCGGAGGGGGGTCGCCTCCGGAGCGCTCACAAAGTGGGGGTCGAATTTCGGCTGGGCGTTGCTGCCGCGGCCTGTGCCCTGTGCAGGGGCGTTGCCCTCGCGGCGGGGCCGGTTGTTATTGTTACGGCGGTTGTTGTCGCGTCCGCCGGGAGTGCGCTTGTTGTTCTCATCCATGAGCTGTTCCTCTTTTGCTTCGATTTTGGGGGCTTTCTGCTTTTTTGCCGCAGAAAGCTTGGCCGCGCCCTTTTTCTCAGGTGCAGCGGGCTTGGCGGCGGCTGCCGCCTTGGGGGCCTCGGCCTGCTCCGGGGCAGGCTGGTCGGCCTTGGGCTTGCGGCCCCGCACCGGCGGGGCGGCTTTTACGGGGGCGGGCACGCCGTCCCACGGATGGCCGGACACCACCGGGATCTTCCGGCGGTTGAGCTTCTCGATCCCGGCCAGATACTCCATCTCCTCGGGGGCACAGAAGCTCACAGCCGTGCCGTCTGCGCCTGCGCGGGCGGTGCGGCCGATGCGGTGGACGTAGGTCTCCGGCACCTCGGGCAGGTCGTAGTTGAACACATGGGAAAGCTCGCTGATGTCGATGCCCCGGGCGGCAATGTCCGTGGCCACCAGCACCTTGGTCTTGCCCTCCTTGAATCCCTCCAGCGCGGCCACACGGGCGCTCTGGCTCTTGTTGCCGTGGATGGCGGCGGCGGTGATGCCCTGCTTGGTGAGGTCGCGGGCGATCTTATCTGCGCCGTGTTTGGTGCGGCTGAACACCAGCGCGTTCTGCACCGGCGGCTCCAGATTCTTGATGAGCCAAGGGAGCAGGAGCTTCTTGTTGCCCTTCTCGACGAAATACAGGCTCTGGTCGATCCGCTCCACTGTGCTGGACACGGGATCCACCTTGACGAAGGCGGGGTCGTGGAGGATGCCTGCGGCCAGCTGCTCGATCTCTTTGGGCATCGTGGCGCTGAACATCAGGTTCTGGCGCTTTGCGGGCAGCTTTGCGATGACCTTCTTCACGTCGTGCACAAAGCCCATGTCCAGCATCCGGTCGGCCTCATCCAGCACGAAGATCTCGATGTCGGCAAGGTCGATATAGCCCTGCCCGATGAGGTCGTTCAGTCGGCCCGGGCAGGCGATGAGGATGTCTACGCCCTTCTTGATGGCTTCCACCTGCGGGTTCTGGCCCACGCCGCCGAAAATGACGGTGCTGCGCAGCTTGAGATACTTTCCGTAGGCGGCGAAGCTCTCGCCGATCTGGAGCGCAAGCTCCCGGGTCGGGGTGAGGATGAGGGCGCGGATCGCGCCCTTTTTGCGGGGAGCTGCCCCGCTCAGGCGGTCGAGCATGGGCAGCGCAAAGGCAGCGGTCTTGCCGGTGCCGGTCTGGGCGCAGCCCATCAGGTCCCGCCCTTCCAGCACCGGCGGGATGGCCGAGGCCTGAATGGGCGAGGGGGTCTCATAGCCCGCCTCGCTTACAGCTTTGAGCAGGGGGGCGGACAGATTCAGTTCATTAAAAGTCATGGTACTCCTTGGTCATTCTTTGATCCTGCGGCACTCGATGTAATACCGCTTCTCCTCCGCATGGCCCATGCTGAAGGTCTTGCGGGGCAGCACGCCGCCCATCACGATGCCCTTGAACAGGTCGCTCTTCTTGAAGGGCGGCAGCAGGAAAGCCACGCCGCCCTGCTTGGTCAGGGCGCGGACAGCCGGCTCGTCGTGGACATAGTCCACCCGGGCCTCGCTGTGGCGGGCCATAAAATATTCGATAAATTCATCCACCGTGCCCACGGTCAGCGGGGCGACGGGGTCCTCAAAGCTGAGGACATTGGACACATGGGGGCCTGCCAGCGTGAACGCCTGCTGCTTCGAGTCGCCGAAGCAGATCCCAGCCATGTTGGCGTCGCTCCACGCGATGAGGGCCAGCAGCACCGCGCCGCAGTCCACGTTGAAGAGGACGCGGTGGATGGGTTCGATCTCGATGGCGGGCGAATGGACGTTGCACACCTCGGCCAGACACCAGCGGGCGGGGTGGTTCTCCCGCTCTTCCGGCGTCAGGGTGGGCTTCAGCTCCTCCCAGCAGGCCTTGGCCGCAGCCAGCGAATGGTTGCCGTCGCCCACGGCCAGTGTCAGGGGCGCAGCGCCCTTGGCCTGCGGATACTTGGCGTCGAAGGCCTCCTGACTGCCCAGTCCGGCCAGTGCGGCCTCGATCTGGGCCAGCAGGGCGGGGTCTTCCACGGCCCATCCGGCGATGTGGCCGCCGCCCTGCATCAGCTCGCCCTCATACAGCTTTTTCAGCGCACTCTTATGCGCGCTGATCGGCTCGATGAGGGTGCAGCCGGGGTCGTCGGCCAGCATCATGACATGGGGCGTCTCCAGCGCCGCCCCCCGGCGCACGGTCATACGGGGCGGGATGCGCTCGGTGACGGTGCGCTCGCTGGGCCGGATGGCCGGGCGGCTGCCCTTCTCGTAGCTGTAGGCCTCAAGGTCGATCTTACCCACAAGGCCCTGCCGCACCCGTCCGCTCTGCTCGGTGCGTTCGACGTAGACGAAGCCGTCCACGGCGCGGGTCAGCACATCCCGGCTGTAGGCGTCCATCGCGGCGTGGATGCGCTCCACGCGCTGGGCCGCGTCCTTGTCCCCGAGGTAGACCTCCGGCAGGATGAGGCGCAGGGTGCTGGGGCAGCTGCCCACAGCAGCGTCTGCCCGCTCCCAGTAGGCACGGTCGCTGGTAAACTGGTCACAGGCCACACAGCCCCACTTTTCCAGAGGGATGTCCTCTCTGGGCAGAAGGATGTGGGCCGGGCCAAAGCAGGATGCAGGTTTCATGGTTACATTCCTCACTCTCTATACGATCACCGGCAGCGAAACAGGCCGCGTGATCTTCTTACCGGAACAGCCCCGCAGCGTCGTCCCAGAACACAGTGTGCTCCACGCCGGAGGCTGCCAGAGCGTCGCTCAGCGCATTGCGGGCGGCTTCGTCCATCGTCTGCTTGGCGGGCACCTCGACGACGAGATTCTTAACGCCCAGTGCATCGGCCTTGCCGCCCACGGTGGCAGCACCGTCCGTCACCTGCGCCAGCGAGTAGCCGTACCACAGGGTAACGCTGCCGCTGAAGCGGGCGTCCCACAGGGCGATGTCCGCCGCCAACTGGGCGCTGCGGTCGCGTCCGTCGGTGGAGCCGAAGTCCTGTTTGCCGTTCTGGGCCAGCGGGAACTGGACATTTTCCAGCAGGACATGATCGAAGCCCATGCTCTGCACCTCGCCGATGAGGTCGCCGATGAACTGCACAGCCTCGTCGGAATAGGGGTTCAGCCACGGGTTGCCGCCGGCCGAGGCCTTATTGTCCAGCCAGAGGTATTCCTGCCCGGTGTAGCCGATGGCCATGCCGCGGTTGGCGCGGGCGGCGGCGGGGTCGCGGAAGGCAGCCAGCTTGGCCACCGGCACAAGGCCGTTCTCCTTCAGCACCGAGGCGATGAGGGACGGGTCGAGGGATGCGCCCTCGATGCTGCCCGCCGCAGCGGGGAGAGCGGAGGGGTACAGGATCTGTCCGCTGCTGTCCTTCAGAGTCACGACGGCATACGCCGCACCCTGCCGGGCCAGCTCCTGCGCCGCAGCCCGCAGCGAAGCTTCATCCCGGGCCGCAGCGGTGTCCAGAACGCCCCAGCTGCCCTCAATGATGGCATTGGCGGGCGCGGCGGCGGGTTCCGACGAAGCAGGCTGCGCCTCCGAGGAGGCCGCAGGCTCTGCCGCCGCCTCGGACGAAGCGGCCACGCTGGACGCTGCCGGCCCGGACGAGGCCGAGAGGTCGCGGTTGCGCACCACGGTATACCAGGTGTGGGTGGCCCAGTCCAGCACATGGGGCGCAGCCAGCCAGCCCACCACCAGCACCACGGCCACCAGCACCACGATGCCGACGACCTTCTTGGCCCACATACCGGGGCTGTAAAAACTGCGGTGATACCGCTTGACCTTTTTATACTTTGCCATGTTCGTCCCTTTCTCCTGCACTCCTTACAGGATCACCGAGTGGCCCGTAAAACCATAGATGGCCAGCGCCAGCACGCCGACATAGACCAGCGTGATGGGCAGGCCCCGGAACGCCTCCGGGATGGCCTCGCTGCGCAGACGGTGGTCGGCCTCCGTCACCAGCATGACGGCCAGCAGGTAGCCGAGGCCGCTGCCGAGGCCGAAGCCCATGCTCTGCTCCAGCGTAAAGCTCTGGGTGCGCTCCACCAGCACCGTGCCCAGCACACCGCTGTTGACTGCGGCAGCAGGCAGGATGCGGAGCAGCTGGCCGCCGTGGCGTCTGCCCCGCGCTGCCCAGAGCACAAGGAATTCAAACAGGCTCACCACCGCCACGCAGGCCAGATAGACCAGCGGGCGGAGCTGGGCGAAGTTGGGCTGGGCGGCCGCGAAACCGCCTGCATAGAAAGCCAGCGGAGCCACCAGCACCTGCGTCACGCAGAGCAGCAGGGCGAACCACCCGCTGCTGGTGCGCTCGTCGCCCACCAGCTGGACCAGCCGGGAGACGCCCAGACCGCGGGTGAACACCGCATTCTGCGCAAAGATGGCCAGCACGGCGTAGCTGAAAAAGACGCCGACGGCCTGTATCACATCATTGCTCATCCTGAGGCTCCCCCTCTCTCTGGCGGTAGACTGCCATGAGGCCCCGGGCCTCCGATGTCAGATAATCTTTCTGCTTCTTGGCCAGCGCGCGCCAGACAGCGCACAGGACGCCCAGCACGATGAAGCCGCCTGCCGGCATCCCCGCCATCGGCAGGATGGGGCGGCTGAGCAGATGGCCGAACACCGTACCGGCGCTCAGCCACTCCCGCACGCAGCCCAGCAGCAGGAGCAGCAGGCTGTAGCCCACCGTGATGCGCACGCCCTTGGAGAGGGCCTTGCGGGGCGACTCCTGCACCCGGCCAAAGCGGTAGGTCAGCAGCGGCTCCACCACCAGCATGGGCAGGTAGATGCCCAGCACCAGCAGGCTCACCCCGAACAGGCGGTTCAGGATGGGGTAGGCTGCCAGATAGACCACCGCCGCGCTGCCCGAATAGAGGATGCTGCGGGGCAGCAGCTTCTTTTCCAGTTCTGCTTTGGACGGGTGCTCCTCCCGCAGGGGGAACAGGCGGCTCAGCAGACAGGCCAGCAGACGGGAGGGCGTCAGCAGCAGCGCCACCGCCGCCGCCAGCATCAGAGCGTTCTGGCCGTTGGTGGCAAGGACCACCAGCGGCGCAAGGCCCATACCCTGCATGACCACGGGATTGTTCAGGAAGACGCGGTCATGGTGGAAGAATCGCTCCGGGTCGCGGGCGATGAGTTCTGCACTTCTCCGCTTCATACGGCATCCCCCTTTCCGGTCTGCTTTTTCCAGCTGCTGTGGAGCAGCTCGTAGAGATGGACTTCGGTGCGGTCGAGCCAGCCGGAGATGCTGTTGACAGCCAGCAGCGCGAAGCAGACGCCCGTCTCATAGACGCCGAAGTAGCGGAAGCCCATCGTGAAGGCACCCACCATGATACCGTAGAGGATGCGGCCCAGCCGGTGGTGGGCGCAGGTATACGGCTCGTTGAGCAGGAAGACGGCGCTGAAGATCATCGCGCCCGTCAGCAGTTCGTCGCGCACGCAGCGCAGACGGAACATGGCGCTGACGGCAAAGGACGCATCCTCGGTCAGGCCCAGCTGACGCGGGAAGAGGAAGACGATGACGCCCGCCGTGACGAGAAAGCTCAGGGCAGCGCTCAGCTTGATGTCCTTCTGCACCCAGAGGAAAAGCCCGCAGGCCACCAGCACGAGGGCCGAGCCTGCGCCCATCGGGGCGGCATACTCGCCCAGCGCCAGCGACAGACCGCTCAGGTTGATGAGGCCGCCGCTGCGCAGGGTATCCGAGATGGTGCTGGCCGTGGCCACGCCGGAGGCGTCCCACAGGGGGATGCTGGTGTAAGGGGTCGGATAGCGGAACACCTGCTCCGGCCACGACACCGCCGCCACCGCATAACCCACGGCAGCCGGGTTGAAGGGGTAGCTGCCATAGCCGCCGAAGACCTCTTTGCCGATGAGGACACCGGCCACGATGGCAGCGGCGAGGACATACCAGTCCACCGTCGCAGGCATCAGCAGTGCGATGACGAGGGCGAAGCTCTCGTTGGAATAGTCCCCGGGCCGGTAGACGCGGCGGCGCAGCAGCGAGATGAGCCGGTCGCACAGGTTGCCCATCAGCAGCGCAAAGCCGCAGAGCAGCAGCGGGCGCAGGCCGTAAAGGTAGCAGGAGACGCAGAGCAGCGGCACGCAGAGAAAGCAGATGTGCTTGTAGTATCTGCCGGTGTGCTGCAGCTCTTCTTCCTGCTTCCGGATCAATGCTTCATCCATGGGCCGTTCCCTCTCAGAGCGCGGCCAGCGCGCGGACGGCGGCAGCGGGGTCGGCCGCACCATAGATGGCGCTGCCTGCCACCAGCACGTCTGCACCGGCGGCGACGCACTGCGGAGCGGTGGCAGCGTCCACGCCGCCGTCCACTTCCAGCAGGAAGCGCAGGCCCCGGCGCTCCTTCTCTGTCTTGAGCCAGCGGAGCTTGTCGAGGGCCGAGGGCATGAACTTCTGCCCGCCGAAGCCCGGCTCCACGCTCATGACCAGCACGAGGTCCAGCTGGTCGAGATAATAGCCCAGCTCCTCCACCGGGGTGCCGGGCTTGATGGTCATGCCCACCTTGCAGCCCTGCGCCTTGATGGCGTCGATGGTCTCCTGAATGTCGTCATCGCACTCGAGGTGGAAGTTCAGCAGACTGGCACCGGCCTTGGCAAAGGCCTCAGCGTACTGCTGCGGGTGGGTGATCATCAGATGGACGTCGTAGAACGCATCCGGCATGGCCTTGTGCAGGCTCTTGAGCACCGGGACGCCGAAGCTGATGTTCGGCACGAAGTGGCCGTCCATCACATCATAATGCAGCATTTTTGCGCCGGCATCCAGCACCATGCGGCAGTCTGCGCCGAGCTTGCTGAAGTCAGCCGAAAGGATCGAAGGACTGATCGTTGTCATTTTATTTTACTCCCTGTTGTTTCCAAGAGATTTTTTGTGTTTTTGCCCTGCCGCCGCCTCCTGTGGGGGACAGTCGGCATAGTTATTTATAGTTTACATGAAAACGGCGAAAAAATCAAACCCGCCGCCGTGTTTTTCACGGAAAAGACGTAAACTCCGCCTGCATCCCTTCTTCTGCAATGCAAAAAGCAGCCAGACCGCTCCTCTGGGGAGCAGTCTGACCGCTGTGATTCAGTCTACCGGCTTCATGCTGGCTGGGTCTTCCACTGCGCCGGGAAGGCCGCTCTCGTCGGGCAGACGCTTCATGCCGCCGGGGTTCGGGGGCTGGACGGGCAGGGTGAACACGAACCTGCACCACTCGCCCTGCTGGCTCTCGACGCGGATCTGGCCGCCGGAGAGGTTGACCAGCACCTTGCAGATGTTCAGGCCGAGGCCTGCGCCCCGGGCGTGGAGGCCCCGGGACTGGTCTTCCTTATAAAAGCGCTGGAAAACGTAGGGCAGCGCCTCGGGGCTGATGCCCTGACCGGAGTTCCAGATGGAGACCTCCACCTCCGGGCCGAGCTTTTCCACCCCGAAGCGGATGGTGCCGCCGGCGGGGGTGAACTTGATGGCGTTGTCCAGCAGGTTATAGGCCACCTGATGGATGAGGTCGGGGTCGGCGTAGACCAGTACCTTCTCGTCCATCGTCAGGCCGTCGATGTCGATCATCCCGTCGTTGATGCGCTGTTCGGCCGAGAGAGCCACGCCGGTAAGGGTCTCCCAGATGTTGAACATCCGGGCATTCACCTGATATTCGCCGCTCTCCAGCTTGGACAGGTCCAGCATATTCTGGATGAGGCGGGCCAGACGGCCCGTTTCCTCGCTGACCAGCTGCAAGTAGTGGTTCTGCATCTCGGGCGGGATGGTGCCGTCCAGAATGCCGTCGATGAAGCCCTTGATGGTCGTCATGGGGGTGCGCAGCTCGTGGGCGATGTTGCCCATGAACTGGCCCCGGGAATTGTCGTTGGACTGGATGTTGTCTGCCATCTTGTTGAAGGTGCGGGCAAGGTCGGCCACCTCACCCTCGCCGTCCACGCCCTCGACCCGGACGGACAGGTCGCCGCCGCCGAAGCGCTGGGCCGCGTCCGTCACCTTCTGGAGCGGGTCGGTGAGCTTGTGCATCATCACCTTCGTGAGCACGCTGGCCAGAAGCAGCATCAGGCAGGCCGAGAGGAAAAAGTTCGAGAAGAACTCTCTGCGGAACTCCGCCAGCCGCTCGCCGGACGAGCAGAGAAAGAGGTAGCCGGTGCACGCGCCGTCCTCGCTGCGCATCTCACGCACCGAGATGTAGCTTTTCTCCGCCAGCACACCGCCCAGTGTGTCGAAGAGATGGTAGTTCTCCTTGGCCTTGCCCGCCTTTTCCAGCACCTCAGCCTCCACCGTATCGCCGGTCAGCTTTTCCGGCACGGACGCCAGCATCACATTGCCGTCGCAGTCGGTGAAGAACAGATAGGCCTCCGCGCTCTCGCCGATGATCTCGAGCTTGGTGCTCAGGGCTTCCAGCTCTTCGCCCTCGGGCAGAGAGGCCTCCTGCACAAGATAGGACGCCGTCCGCTGGGCGACGTTGACCACCTCATCCAGCGTATCGTACCGCTCCTGCGCAAAATACCGGCTGAAGAGCACCAGCTCAGAGCCGCCCATGACCACCGTGCCGAAGATGAGCAAAGTGCTCATGAGCGAAAAGAACGCAACTGGGATACTTTTGCGCATTACTGACGCACCTCGAACTTATAGCCCACGCCCCAGACGGTCTTCAGCTCCCACTTGTCGGAGGCCCCGGCCAGCTTCTCGCGCAGGCGCTTGACATGGACGTCGATGGTGCGGCTGTCGCCGTAGTACTCGAAGCCCCACACCTCGTCCAGCAGCTGGTCGCGGGTGTAGACCCGGTTGGGGTGGGAGGCGAGGCAGTTCAGCAGCTCCAGCTCCTTCGGGGGAGCCTCCACCACCTTGCCCTTGACCCGCAGCTCGTAGCTGTTCATGTCGAGGCGGAGATTGTCGAATTCGATGACGCCCTCGGTGCTCTCGGTCTGGGTGGTGGCGGCGGTGCAGCGGCGGAGCACCGCCTTGATGCGGGCCACCACTTCCTTGGTGTCGAAGGGCTTGACCATGTAATCGTCTGCGCCCAGCTCAAGGCCCAGCACCTTGTCGAAGGTCTCGCCCTTGGCCGTCAGCATCATGACCGGGGTATTGCCCAGCTTGCGGATGCGGCGGCAGACCTCGAGGCCGTCCATCTTGGGCATCATCACATCCAGCAGCACCATATCAGGCTTGAGCTGGTTGAATTTCTCAAGGCCCTCTTCGCCGTCGTTGGCGGTCGTGACCTGATAGCCCTCCTTGGTCAGGTAGAGCCGCAGCAGCTCGCAGATGTTGGTATCGTCGTCCACGACGAGGATCTTTTCGTTTGCCATGTGAGTGTTCCTCCTCTATCCAGTCAAAAGCCAGCCCCGCACGGGCACCGGCTGCGATCCCGAGTTTAACTCATATTCTATTATACGGGACAGTTATGACAAAATAAAGAAGGTTTTGTATGATTTTTTCAATTTATCCTAGAAAAAGTGGGCTTTTCTTCGTGAAAAACCCACTTTTCATGCATAACGCACCTGCAATTATTGGGAGCTTACCGTTCCTCTCTTCTCTCTGAAACAATCTTCTCCAAAAGCTCTCGTATCGTCCGAGATGAGCTTGTGGCTGATAATGATAGAATATGCGCCATCAAAACCGCCTGTTCTTCTTCCGTCGAGCATTCCTTTAATAATTTCAACAGCTCCGATGCACGACTGGTTCGTTGAGTATAATAATTCGTAT
>OLQS01000365.1_pt1 | contig 31029 bp, 28 predicted proteins | sample 1672291 | NCBI WGS metagenome assembly OLQS01 (sample SAMEA3136668, study PRJEB25190) | human gut metagenome | biome: human gut; feature: human-associated habitat; material: faeces | place: Austria | collected 2013
CGGGAGCCCTCGCGCCTGGCATCGATCCTTTCGCGCAAATAGCCTGCCCACCACTCCAGGCGGAAGCGGAAAGACCCCTCCCCGAGCTCGTCGGGCCAGACCACCAACTTGCGCATCACGCCGTCGGCGTCGCGGACCGTCCCCGACGCGGCCCGCCGGAGCACCTCGTGCTTCACGTCCCTCATGGCGCCCCTGACCTCGATGGCGGGCCGGTCGGCAGGCCGGTGGGGCATGCCCTTGCCGACGGGGCCCTCGTCGTTCGCGAACTCCATGACGATGGGGTACTCGTCCACGAGGTCCAGGGGGATCAGCGTGCGCCGCACGCCCTCGAGGCGGACGGCATGCGTCTCGTACACGATGGTCACGCCGTCGGCATGCTCGTATACCTCCCGGACATCCTCCTTGGAGCGCTCCGCCCTCCTCGAGGCGGAGTTGCGCGCTCCCTCGAGAGACTTCTCGTGCGGATAGCGCCCGTCCCTGCGTTCGTTCATCATAGCACCTGAGCTTCCTTCGAGCCCAGGCGGGGCGGTCCCTTTCCGCGAGAAGGCAGGTGCGCGCAGCACGAATTCTCGGGCCCAGCCTGGCGATCGGTGGGCGCAACGGCCGAAGGACGGCCGACAGGACCTCCCTGCTGGAGGCTGCGCGCACCTGCCTGGCTAGAGCTCGAAGCTCTCGAGCGCTTAAGCACTAGCTCCCATTCAATGCTTTATGGACCCATGATGACCTCCGTCTCGCAGGCTTCCGGCGCCTTGCCTCGGCGCCGGAGGAACCGAGCCCCACGGCCCGCGCGCGCTGCTAGAATCGATACAACGGGCAGACAATAACCTTCAAGAGCAGATGAGTTCGCCGCCAGGTCACCCGCCGGGTGCGCTGGCCTCCCCGTCCCCAAAGGATGAGAAAATCATAGTTGCGGCAGCTCATCAGCGCAGTTCAGCGGCGGTGTCAAAGAATGACGGAGCTCGGTTTCAAATCGGTTCAAAAGCGGGAAGGAGCCGTGATATGAGCGAGGGTAAAGAGGGACCGTGCGGCACGGCGCAGCTGCTGGAGGACATTCTCAGGGCATGCTTCGGGACCATCTTGGTCGAGCCTATAAAATGGCGCATAGTGAGCACGGCGACGCCCTACCGCAGCATGCTGCGCAACGCCATCAAATCCGGGAAAGCCGCCTTCAACGAGAGAACCGTCGAGGCGCTCTGCGCGCTGGTAAATGCCGGCTTGCGAATCGGAGAGGACTCGTCCACATACGACCCCGACCTCGTGGCGAAGGGCATCACAAAGCTGTTGAAGAAACGAGGATGGGGCGACTTCGGGGAGCTCGCCCAGCAGTCGGGCGACACTCGGCTGACGCAGGAGAGGAGAAAAGCGCTCGCCGCGATGATCAAAGAGGTTGCCGTCCAGCTCTACGGCAAAACGAGCATCAGTGAGGGGGACGAGGCGAGGATCAAGGAGGCACTTCAAAGGATCGCCCTGGCGGCTCCGCAGAGGATAAGGGAAGAGGAGGCGGCCGGGATCAACCTGCTCGCCACTGAAGCCCTCCCCGCCTCCATGGACCTCCTCATGAGGCAGATACACCTCCCCGACGGCGACGAGTTCCTAAGCGCAGCCGACGAGCAGGGCTCATGGATAGCCCTCAGCGAGATCTATTGCAGCGGGGTGAAGGTGGATTCGATCATCCGGGCGGCCCTCGACCGGGGGATAACATCGCGCTACGGAGCCCAGTCGGAGGCTGCCCTCACCTACTACATGGCGAAGTTCGACCTGAAGCGCGGCAACGTCAAGCAGAGCGACAAGGACCTCTGTCAACTGCGCCGGACCCTCGAGGACAACCGCTCCAAGATAGACGGCGCCTGCGCCGACCGGATGTCCGCCCTGGCGAGCATACGACAGCTCACCAACAACGCTGAGCCCTCAGCGGGCCACGCAGCGCAGTTCGAGTCCGCCGTGGGCGCGCTCCAGGACCTCAACTACGCAGGAGACGGCTACAAGGCATACGAGACCGCGTCTGCGATAGGCGCCGAGGTCACCAACGCCCTGGCGAAGGGCGCGGTCGAAGAAGGCTGCGACACCGCCAGCTTCAACAGACTCGTCAAACAGCACGAGACGATCGTCAGGGAGCATCCCGAGCAACTGGGGAACCAAGCCGTCGTCGCCGTCTCGCTCAGATGGTTCATGGAGCTTTCGCGCCTCGAGAGGGCGCCGATGGAAAGCCGGAGCCCGCTGAGGCTGCTAAAGATCGCTTTCAACGGCCTCTCGGAGGCAAGAAAGAGGAAGAATTCGCTCTTCCACGTCCAGTGCGTCGCGGTGATTGCCATCTGCGCCATGTGCGCGGGAAACGAGGAGCTGTTCCGCAGCCTGGGCTACATCTTCGCGAAGCTGAAGAGGGCTTTCGAGATCAAGGCATCGCAGGAGGGAATCAGGCAGCTAATCTCCATCATGAACAAGATGGCTCCGGGGTCATCGAGGAGGCTGCTCGCCGACCCCGATGTCCAGATGGAACTCATGAAGAGCAGGCACTCGTCGATCATCAACTGGACGATGCACCTCGACGAGATGTACCGGCACGAGATGATTCCCGGGAAGAGGGCCTATAAGGTAAGGATCGAGGAAGAAGTTTTGAAGCTTGAGGTGTTTCGGAATTAACTCTCTCACAATGGCTCATACATGAAAAGAGCCGGGTATTGATACGCCCGGCCCGAAAACAAAACTAATCCCTTGGATTAATTACGGCAACTATCTAGTCAATGGATGCTTAGTACGCACCTCGACAGTCCAGATAGACCTGCTCCAAAGACATCATTATTCCAAACACTACGACTTCTTAAGTCGCTTAACCAAACCCAGCAAGATACCCTTCTCATATCGATTCATAGAGAACAGGTAAGCTACGATTGTATAGAGGATCCCAAAAGCAACAATCCATAATGAAAAGTCTAGCCATCCCGAAACTGATATATCAAACGCGCCTTTCGCTGCGAGAAATGCGCATCCGAACAAGCACAGCGGTATTGCGACGCGCGCTATTTCTTTCCAATATCCTAGGATGTCAAGCTTCATAACCTTAGCGTAGAACACATTCATTACGAGACCGTTGCCAACGAGCATGAGGAGGCCAGTGCATGCAGCAGCCCCAATAGGGCCATACGCTGGCGATATGATAAAAACTGCTGCGATGTTTGCCGCTGCGAGAATCGCATATACAACACCACGGAATGCATACTTGTTCTCAACCTGCATGATTGTCAATCCTAGATTTTGCATCAGATCGACTGTGTAAGGCACCATTACGAGAAGAGCGATAAGATATGCATCTTGATACCCGTCGCCCGCCCACATCGCAATGAACTCTTTCCCGAATACTAGAAATCCGAGAAGAACGAGGAGAAGCGGGTATGTTGCTATCCTTCCGACTCGCTTGAACAAGTCAGATATTGCCCTCCCCGTACGATCGGAATAATAGAGTCGAGAGATATGCGGCATAAACACTGACGACACTGCCGTGCCCATCGGCCCGTACGCCGCGTAGACTTGGGCTGCCACACCATATACGGCGACGACAGACGTACCATAGAAAAAACCGATGATAAGCTGGTTCGTCCTCCAGAACACCTGATCTGCAACAAGAACAAGCAGTATCCCGGATGAGAACCGGAGGATCGCTTTCATCAGCTCCTGGTCACGGGAGTGCATTTTGATGCGCGCACCTAGAACTTTGCTTCGGTACAAACGCTGTATAACGAAGCATATTATATTCGTCCCAAACTGAACGCAGACGATGCTGATGGCGTATGGCTGCCATTGGATCAGCAACACAATGAGGATTGGCTGAACTACCACTGTCGCAATCTGCGTAGCCTTCAAGAAGGAGAATCTCTCATTTGCGTTTATTACGGCAACATCGATGGTGTTATGCATCGTCACGATGAGATTCGCAATTAAGACCGCGAGCATGAGCGAGCTCTCCAGCACCTGAAAAGCAGTCAGCACTCCAGCGTAGACAAAACGCACAGCGACAATCGCAATCGCTCCAACCCCTATAGACACCACCGCCGCGTAGTTATAGATACGCCTGCTTATGGCAAGCGTGTTTTCCATCATGAGAATATCGCCCTCGGAGTAATACTTACAATAGAATCGTGTTACCCCTCCGGAGAAAGTCGAATTCATGAGAAGGATGTACGCCATCACCGATCCGATAATCTGGTATAGACCGTACTCGCTATCTCCAATGCCTCTCAATAGAATGGGGACATAAAGTAGATTAACAACCACCTGTGCCACCGTGTAAACATACGAAAGAACAATACCGGTACGACGGCGTTCTGATCTTCTCTTGTTTACAGACGCTTCAGCTTCGGACATATAGTGGACACCTCATAACTCAACGATTAGGCAGGCAACGCTATCGATCGGATAACTAGTTGCGATAGAAAGTTTTGACAAGCAGTCTTCACCTAAACCTGCTGTAATCTCTTGGTTCTTTCGAATTGGCTGTTCGAAAGCGAGAAGCCGGTGCTGCATATCATAATCAAGGGGAACCCGAAGCAGATATCCAGCAAATGTCCCTCAGTGAAACCGAACAAAAGGACGAGCACCAAAAAAGGCATTGCGGCTTTCAGCATTCTGTCGTCTCGCTGGCATCGTTTAAAGAACGCAATGCAAAAAAGCGACGAAAACAGAAGCCCCGACACCATGAGCCCGTTGGCATAAAAGCTATCCAACGTTGTTGCAACCCATGTAAAGCCGCCAGAACCAATCGCTCGAGCGTCCTGGAACTCTTGGCCAAACAAAGTAAGTCCTTGACTCTCGAGGCAAGCGTGCCATAGCCATGGGCGACCAGTGAATGACTCGCCAATATCTGCGTTGTAGAGCGGCCCGGCCAAGGCGAACGTGACCAGAAACAAGGCAACCGGCAATAGACCAAGGACAAAACGGATCGCTCTACTTCCCGTAAAAAGGTGCCACCGGCTCTGCATGCAAAAGACAAAAGGAAGTGCGCTCGTCAGGTAACCCGAGGTTCTTGAGTCGACTACCACAATCACAAAGATCGCCACTGCTTCGACCACTACATAATCAAGAATGGTTTGCTTCCCGTAACGGAGATACAGGCCACATCCACATAGCCAGAAAAGGAAGGCGCCGGCCATGTTAGGGTGAACAAACCCCATACCGAAACGAACCGTGCTCAATCCCCCTTCAAACCTATAAAACACTTCGGCGGAGCCCGCAACAACTTGCAAACCGTAAACTAATGAGTTGAACGCAACCAGCAAGCACGTCATCCAGAACCATAGTTTTATCAGTGGACGCACATTTGTGAGCGAGATCGCGCAGAAGAATACTAGGCAGGCAAAGAAAGGAGAGCTGTCACTTGATAGAACGTAGCAAGCAGCCATAAGCACGAGGACAGCAAAGCAGGGAATTATTTTTTTTCCTAGCATCTGAGCATTGGCAATCAAGTGCAAAATCAGGAATGAGAGCCCCGCTAGCAGCAATGCGTTGTCAAGAAGAGGAGGTAACTCGACAGTAGCTAACGTTGATAAGAATCCCTTGAGATACGAGAGGGTAAAGCCCGCCGTAAATAGCCCGGGGAGTTCCGCTATCGTGCTTCTATAGGAATCGTCTGTTTTTCGCGGCGTTTTTCGAACTTCAAGAATTCTATGCTGAGCGGCTATCATTTCGCACCCCTGTTCAGGAGACGCTTCTTTGCCTTGAGGAGCGCATAGCCCATTAAGTTGTTCTTAATCTTCAGCCAGAGCTCCTGCCTTCTCCAATATGACTGCCATTTTTGATCGGGGGCGAGCAATGTAGGAATCAGTTCTTCGTCAAATAGCTTTTCATCAGCGAACTCAGTAGGAGTAATGACACACTGGTCGAGTGGAATGTTTGAGATTTCCATCTTTCTTTTCTGCAAATGAAGGTAAGCGTATTCTTTCTTGTAAAGCGATTCGCCATTTGAGCAATACCCAAATAGGGATCCGTCTTTCCACCGAAAAAACGCCACAGTTTCATGGAGATCGCCTTTATATCTGCAAACGAATTGCTTGGTACGAAAGTCAACGTCGGCGAAGCAGTCTCTATCCCATTGGCGCCCCCCGACTGCCGCAAGATTGTCGGCGAGAAGTTTTGATTCGTCGTACCCCATACTTCCTGAAAGACGATACACGTCTTTGTAGGTAACATGCTCGCCCGAAGGTGGCGTTAGAATGAATCGGTTAATGTGCGAAACATTTTTATATATGCAAAGATGGCCATTGCTCAGCAGGCGATCATAGCCACCGCTGAGACCGGGTTCTATAAACTTGCGTAAATTCCCCCAAATTACGTCGGAATCGCAATGGCCCCAGTAATCGTAATCATTCAGTTCGCTGCTGAATATGAGGCCGTACAACGGCCTGAAATCACAAAGCTTGTAGGGTTTATGAAGTGCAGCGCGAAAATCAAGTATGTCGCTAATCCTCGATTTTACGTCCCCTAAACAACAGTAGTTAATAATCACATTGTTCGGAACATCATATTCGCTGAAATCGCAGTCGCTGAAGATCAGGAAATCGATGTCCTTGTTCTTTCCTGCGCTCTCAAGCCAGTATCGAAAATAGCTCGGTAGTGATCCAAAATACGGTAGAACGAGTGCTATGCGCACCGTATCCTGATGAACTGGCTCTGCTTTCTTAACTAATGAAGGCTCATAAACTTGAGGGGGGATGAGGGTGCGGGCTTTCCCTCTCCCAAGTACACTCGCCGTGACACCAAGAAGGTTAGAGAAGCCGCCTTTCACGCCATTGTAGGAGATTTCTCCTACAATGCGACCGATGATTTGCGCCGGTCGTGAGCCGACATAGGGTGCAATTCTATGAACAATCCTTCTTTTTGTCTTGAGAGGCGGAGGGCACCAGGACCCCGAGCCTTTATGAACGCTATAAGTGTTTTCGGTTATGGCATAGCCTCCGAATCCGTACGCCGGGTCAAAAAACTCCGGTGGCAAAAAAGTCCAGCCATATACGGTTTGGAATTCTCCATTGCGTTTATAGCCATGCTCGATAAGTGTGCTTGTGAGCATGTCATTGACCGTGTGCGCCGCGCAGAAGGCGTCAGTATTTTCGAACTCAATGGATTCGTATTTCTTCAGAATCTCTTCAAAGAGCACCTCGTGAGCGCCGCAGGCAGCAATGAGCCCTGTGCTTGCTGTGAAGCTGCCCCTTTCTATGCCAACAAGAGGCGCGTACTCTTTTATAAGGCCATCGATTCCTTTCACCAGCTCAGAGCCGACATCCATATATATCCCGCCATGCTCGTATAGAACTTTGAACCGCGCATAGTCGGAAACGAATGCCCACTTTCCCGCACTATGAGCGCCCTTCGCAAATGAGCATTCATCGATATCAAAGTTACTCTCGTCCCAGCGCCTGATTTCATAGTCCGGGGCAAACCGACGCCATGACTCCAAAGACCTCTCAGCCTGTTCGCTGATAGGCCCTCCCCCGAACCAGCAATAATGAATTATTTTCGGCACGCTCATCATTCAGCACCGACCCTGTTGACGATGTAGCCATCAGTTGCGCCCTCTTTTGGAATGATTTGACACGGATTGCCGATGCAGATCGAATGAGAGGGAACATCGCGGTTCACAAAGGAACCTGCCGCAATCATTACATCGTCTCCGACGGTTATGCGACCGACTACAGTGGCGTTAATTCCTACGGAGACGCAGTTTCCGATAGTTGGATACCCCTGTCGCTTCCCTCTATTCTCACGCCCAATCGTGCATCCTTTATGCAGGTTAACGTTCATCCCAAGCACCGCCCCGGTGCTGACCGTGATTCCGTAAGGGTGTCCAAGGTACAACCCTCCCCCGCAACGAACTTCGGGGCTAGTCTCGATACCGTGGCGCAGGGACAGGTGCTTTCTGGGGATACTGAATATGAGTTTTCTCCAGCCGCCTGCCTGGCATTGACGCAAATAGAAAACGTAGCGGTAGCCGTGATCCTTCAGTAGATGCTTGAAATCGACCTTGTCTTTTCCGAAATAATGGTAAGTGTCTTGCTTGAAAGGATTATTGAAAAACGACATCTAGCACCTCCTGCCTCCACGTGGCTACGTCGTAATCGATTCGGCTCTGGTAGCTTGCGTTTTTCAGGCGCTCTAACAGCGATGTATCTTCTATCACTCGTCGCATGGCATTTTGCAGAGAATCAACATCACCGGGTTTAACCAACAGCCCGTCCACTCCATCTTGTACGCATTCGGAATTGAGGCCAGCATCGCTTACGATGCTGGTTATACCGGCAAACTTGCTCTCAATGTTCGTGCCGCTCATCCCTTCTCGCCATGAGGAGGAGGAGACCGAAACGTCGTACTGGTTCAGCTCTTTGTAGACATTGTTTTTGCTTGAGTCGAAGGCGCCTCTATAGGTCGCATTAGGTACTCCCCTGAACAATCCGGAGAATGCCGTTTCATACCCTTTCTGAATCGATCCATAAATCGCGACATCGAACTGATCTTCATACCCTTCCGAATTAAGCGCTTTGACAGCCCTCGCAAGTGTCTCGATGCCTTTTTCTGGCCGGACTTGTGCAAAGTACACAAAGCGCACGATATTGCCCACCGGGCTCGGCTCACATGCGCCGACCCCTTTTCGACAGTTAGGAAGAAAGCGCGCGTTCTTGCAGCCGAGATCAGCGAGTTGCCTGTTGAGCTGCTCGCTTTCAGTGAAAATGCAGCGACCCTTCGATACCAGCGGGATGTATCGCGGATGCTCCTGGAGGTAAGCAGGCGTTCCCACACCCATCATGAACACGCTGATCTTGCCAAGAAATGGATAGCCTCGTATAGCCTTTGCAATGCGGAACACCCAGCATGTCCTTGCCGGGTGACCCACGCCGACCGCGACCACACTCGCTTTCTTTATCATTTGGATCAGACGTATTGCGTTCCACGGAGCCTTGAATCTATCTCTCTTGAAGCAGTACAAATCAAACCGTTCAACGCAGCAGTCATCAAACACTTCTTCGACGAGAAGAGAGTCCTTTATCGTTACGCCGCCATACGGCGGAGGGAACTCTCCAATAAACAATAGATTCTTCGCTGTACAACTCGTTTTTTTAGAAAGATCTCCAGTCAACTCAGCTTTCCTCCTGAAACAACCTGCACACGGCCTTTGCCTTGCCTCGCGGAGACAAAGCGAAGGGCTCATCCTGGGTTACATCCCATGCAACCGAGCTGCCCGTGCCCCGAGCCAGCCTATCCGCGATCTGGCGCACTTCGCCCCGTCCTAAGATGCGGTCGCAGCGCAGGCGACAGACGGCGCTGCCGGGGGCCGTCTGAACGAACTGGTATCCCTGCACGCCCCCGATTCCGTCGAATGTGGATCCGTGGAAATTGAGCGCGCTAAGCGTAAGGCGCTCACCATTGCGGCCCACGAGGTAATCGCCCTCTCTATGTCCGCGAATCACGACCCCCCCCCCACCCGATTTTCTGCACAATGGTTTTCGCCTTACCGCGCTGCGTTAGCTCGAAAGGTTTGTTCTGGGTCACTTGCCAGGCAATGCGCCCCTCGGTCTTTCCGTCCAGGGCGGACGCTATCGCACCGATATCGGAGTCCGAGAGCGAAGATGAGGATCGGACGCGGCATTCGGCGCGCCCCACCTCGGATTGAACCAGCTGATAGGCCTCGACCCCGTCGAAAGTCCCGTCGTGGAAGTTGACGGCCGTCTGGCTGATCCGCTCCCCGCTTCTGCCGTAGAGCACGGTGTCGTCATGATGGCCGGAAATCGAGACGCAAGGCTCGGAGGGCGTCGCCGTATCGTCCACGGCGTAGCGGATGAGGGGCATCCGCCGACTGAGGAACCCGGTGCACACGATGTTCCCGTCGCCGTGGGGCACGATCTCGGTGTATCCGTAGAAGGGGTTGAAATCGTACGACACCACATCCCCGTGCTGCTCGGCGAAAACAGCCCTTTCCGAATGGCCGTAAAACGCCCTGGCGGGGCACCCCAGAACATCCCTGACGAGGTCGACATGGCGCTGCTCCACGTTCTCGGATACGAAGAAAACGCAGCGGATGCGTCTTTTCGGCAAGACTCCTGTCCTCTTCATGAGCAGACAGAGGTTCTGGATCGCCGAAGGGTACCCGTGTATAAAGTCGGCCCCGAACGAGTCGATCGTGCTAACGTATTCGGACACGTTGCCCTCGTTGAGAAGAAACGGGTTGAGCAATACGGCGTTGTATAGGGGGTCGGGCCGGTGCAGCTTGCCCCCGAATTTGACGCCTCGAAGCGTCGCAACGCGGCTGGCTCTCCAATCATATCCCTGCTCCGCCCAGAACGCGTAGACGAACGCCCTCTCAAGATATATGGACCTCGTATCCAGGTTGACCTTGGTCGGCTCGCCCGTCGACCCGCCGGTCGTCGCGAGGTAGTAGTCGTCGACATCAGGAGACTGAAGATCGTCGAACCGTTCCTTCAAGACCTTCTTCGTCAGCAGGGGGATGACGCTTAGCTCGGAGAAATCGCGGAGTCCGCTCGGATCGAGCCCGGCACCGTCGAATACCTCGCGGTAGTACGGAACATGGTGATAGGCATCGATTAATACCCGCCTGAGGCGGTCGAGCTGCCACGTCGCCCTCTCATCGGAGCTCATCCCCTTGGCTCGCGTGAGGAACTCGTACTGCTCGCGAAACGCACGGTTCCCCGTCAGCTGGCGACGGATAAGCGGCGCGGCGGCCTGCTTGATGAAGTCGGGCGCAAGCTGGTTCGCCCGTTTTTTCAGCGTTCCGAGCGTGCTCATTTCCCGGCCTTTCTGATCATGGTCTTCAGGGTTCTCACGCAGCCTTCCTCCGAGCGCCCCATGACGACAAGCGCCCTCGGAGCCCGAACCTGGGAGCCGTAACGAGAAGAGCAGGGGACCTCGTCGATGCAGACATCCTTGGCACCTTCGAAATATAGGGCCAGCTTCAGCCCGGAGACTATAGCCAGCAGCGCTGAGTCCTCGACGACCAGTTCGGTTCCCGGCGCAAACACGAAGGACGCGACCGCGCTTGTCGTCTCGCTGGGGCAGTGGACCCTATCCTTGATATCGATGATGGTCGGGGATATCTCCACCTCTCTCGCATGGATGGTGGCACCGTCCGGCCAAGCGCAGCGCGCGGCGAGGCCGCTTTCGAATACGCGTTCCACCTCGCATTCCGAGCGCTTGCCCCAAAGGAAGGGGCCGAGCATCTCGGATTGGTCTTTACCGCTGACGCACACCGTGTTGTGCACCGCGGTCGAGCGGAACAGGTCGCGCATCTCGGGGTCTCCGTTGTAGATATAGGTGCCGGGGTCTACGAGCACCGGCACCCCATCGACGTAGAGCTGCACACTGAGCGCGTCAGCATGGCCGTGAGCCGCAAGTGGCCCAAGCCCCAGCGGGCCGTGGTCGACCGCTAGGACAGCGTCTTCGTCCGTCCGAAGCACGGTAACGCCGCCGTCAAGAAAGGTCTCTATATCGGCTGGCATCCTCAAGGGCATTGCGCCGGCCGTTTCCAGCTCCGAATCAGGATAGAGCCAGCGCACGGTTTCGTCGGCAGACACATCCCGCACCCAGCGGACGCTCTCACCACACTCCAAGGAAGCCAAGGAGAGGACGTAGTCCGGATAGCCGGCCTTGGACGGCGATAGATTGAGGATGCGCCCCTCGTCATCGTCCCCGAACTCAATGTAGCGGCCGTTGCCGACGCTGCAGGACCGTGCGTAACCCGCCATCGAACGAACCAGGGACGCCAGCTCCGAAGGGAGCTCGTGTCCCGACGCGCGGAGGACGTGCGAGAGGAGACAGAGCGCCTCCATGACGAAGAGCTGATAGTGGAGCGCCTGCTCCTTGTTCACGCCATCGGGCCAGGTTTGGCGCGTGATCTCGTTCTCCAGGAGAGAGACGGCTTCGAGGAGCCATCCCTCCTCACCGAAAACTACAGCGGCGATGCCTACGCCAACTGCCTCAATGACGGTGTGGTTGTTGGCGGATGAATGGCGAGAGTAGTGCCGGCGTACGTTGGCAGCAATCACCCAGGAGCCGTCCGCAAGGCGGTCGCGGAGAGCGCGGGCGAGCTCGCCTGCACCATCCGTCGCGTCGAGGAACGCCGCAGCGACAAGCCAGTTGACGAGCCTGATGGAGTTCTCCATGGGGCTCGACCACTCGGGACCCCAGAGGAAGGGGTTCTTATCGTTCCAGTCCCTGAACAGCTCCGAAAGCTCTTTGAGATAGCAGTCGTCACCCGTAGCGAAGTGAGACTTTGCGAGGACGGTGAACTGATGGTGCCTGTTGAGCTCCCAGTTGGTGCGTATGTCGCCCGGGACCCCCTCGGCGCTGAACGAGTAGTCGTGCGCGAAGCGCACAGGCCAGTCGCCCTCTGACTGGAAGGCGGCGTGCCAGCGTGTCCGGTAGTCATCGTAACCGTAGCCGCCAAGGAGCTCGATCGACCTGCCAGCGGTGAAGGCATCGTTCGCAAGGTTCAGACCAAGTTTCGACAGGACAGGCTCCGGGGGCTCCCCGTACGCCCGCACCTCGTACACGGGTATTGGCTCACGGAACTCCGCCCTCTCGCGTCTCTGCAGGCACCGCTGGGACACACGGTACGCGACCTCGCCAGCACTCATAGCCCTGAGCCTTCGTATGTACCAGGAGAGGCCCATCTACGCAGAAACCCTCCCCGAAAGGACGTCTGCGATGCGCTCGCTAGCGCACCCGTCCCCGTAGGGGTTGCTCGCATGGGACATAGCCTCATACTCCGCCGGATCGTCCAGCAGGCGGGAGAACTCGCGACAGATGGTGTCCTCCTCCGTGCCGACGAGGCGCAGCGTGCCGGCCGCCACGCCCTCAGGACGCTCGGTGGTGTCGCGCATGACGAGCACAGGCTTGCCGAGGCTGGGCGCTTCCTCCTGGATACCTCCCGAGTCGGTGAGGATGAGGTACGAGCGAGCCATGAAGTTGTGGAAGTCCACCACCTCGAGCGGGGCGATGACGTGCAGACAGTCAAAGCCGTCCAGCTCCTCGTGCGCCGCTTTGCGCACCTGAGGGTTCATGTGTATGGGGTAGATTGCCTTGGTATCCGGCCTTTCCTCCATGACGCGTCGGATGGCCCGGAACATGCGGTGCATGGGCTCACCCAGGTTCTCCCTACGGTGCGCTGTGATAAGGATGAGGCGGCTGTCCTCCGCCCACTCCAATTCGGGATGAGTGTAGCCATCCCGCACCGTGTGGCGCAGGGCGTCGATGCCCGTGTTGCCGGTGACGAAAACCCTCTCGTCCGGCTTGGCTTCATCGAGCAGATTCTGTCGGCTCGTCTCCGTTGGAGCGAAGTACCAGTTCGAGATCACGTCGACCGCCTGGCGGTTGAACTCCTCCGGCCAAGGGGAGAGCAGGTTGCGCGTGCGCAGGCCGGCCTCGACGTGCCCCACAGGTATCTGGAGGTAGAACGCGGCGAGTGCCGCCGCGAACGATGTGGTGGTGTCGCCGTGGACGAGCACGACGTCCGGGCGCTCCTCCGCCAGCACCGCCTGTATCTTCAAGAGCACATCGGAAGTTATGTCGAAGAGAGTCTGACCCGGCTTCATGATGGCCAAGTCATGCTCGGGCACGATCCCGAACACCGACAACACCTGATCGAGCATCTCGCGGTGCTGGCCGGTGACGGTAACGACCGTCTCGAACTCGTCGGGGCGGCCCTTCAGCTCCAACACGAGCGGGCACATCTTGATTGCCTCGGGCCTCGTCCCAAAGACGAGCATCACTTTCATCATAAAACCTTCCTATTAAATCGATGCGGTCTCGTTTTCCTCGAGCGTTTTAACAACCTTTGCAGGAACGCCGACCGCGACGCTGCGCGGTGGAATGTCTCTGGTCACAACGGCACCGGCACCGATAACCGATCCACTTCCTACGTGCACTGGACCGATAATCACTGCGTTCGCGCCGACTTGGACGTTCTCTCCGAGCACGGGAACCTCATACAACCCCGATGTTCCACCGATGGTCACTCCTTGAGAGATATGACACCCCGTGCCGATAACACATCTCTTGTGGATGACGATCCCGCACGCCTGGTAACCGAGAATGGTTCCTTTTCCGATATCTGCCTGGTAAGGAATAACCCCCCCCCATATAATTCGAATGCCCGTTTTTATGATTCCAGGTAGAATCGGTACATGGTGCAGATAGAGCCATCTTGACGCCGCGTACCACTTGTAGACGTTCACATTCAATCCCTACAGCTTGTACACGTTCGCGCCGTCGCCCATGACGTCGCGGGGGTCGACGATGACCCGGTCCCCGAACACCTCGGGCTTGTCCTTCACCTCGGAGTGGCCAATCATAACGATGACCATCTCCAAGCCCTCCAGGAACTCCTCCATGGAGTGCACCTGGTTGGGCACCTCGTCGCGCTCCACCCAGGGGTCGTAGACCCTCATGGGGGATCCGCACAGGTGCTCGGCCTGCGCCTCCAGCAGCTGCAGGGTCGGGGACTCGCGAACGTCGTCCACGTCCTCCTTGTAGGTGAGACCGTAGATGCCGACCTTTGAGGGATCCGTGATGCCGTTCTCGGCCATCGCCTCGTGCGCGCGCCTGAGCACGTACTCGGGCATGGAGGCGTTGGTCTGCAGGGCGAGCCTGACGAAGCTCGCGGTCTCGGGGTAGTCGCCCACCAAGAACCAAGGGTCCACGGGGATGCAGTGGCCGCCGACGCCCGGGCCGGGCCGCAGGATGTTGACCCTCGGGTGCTTGTTAGCGATCCGGATGACCTCTGCCACGTCCATGCCGCCGATGCGGCAGATCTTGGCGAGTTCGTTTGCAAAGGCAATGTTTACGGCGCGGAAGGTGTTCTCCACGACCTTGGTCATCTCGGCGGTGCGGATGTCGGTGACCGAGATCTCGCCCTGGCAGAAGGAGGCGTAGAGCCCCGCGACGCGGCGCCCCACCTCCGGGTCGTCCGCGCCGATGGTGCGGTTGTTGTGCACGAGCTCGTAGACCATGTTGCCGGGAATGATGCGCTCCGGGGCGTGCACGAGAGAGACGTCCTGACGTCCGACCCCCTCGAGCAGCGGACGCACGAAGCGGTCGATCGTATTCGGGGAAATCGTGGACTCGATGACGAGCGTCGCGCCCTCCGGCGCGACCTCCAGCACCGTCTCGCATGCCGTTACGACGTAGCTCGGGTCGATCCTCTTGTCCACCTTGTCGTAAGGAGTCGGCACACTCACGATGTAGGTATCGCACTTCTGGTACTCGGTCGTGAACTTCACCCCGGCCTTCACGGCCGCCTCGAACAGCTCGTCAAGCCCCTCCTCCTTGAAGGTGGTCCTGCCAGCGTTGAGCGTAGCCACCAAATCTTCGTTGTAGTCGGTGCCCGTGACATCGACCCCGTGCGAGGCCATCATGAGAGCGGTAGGCAGGCCTATGTAGCCGAGCCCTATGACATTAACCATTGCGGTTTCCTTTCCCTAGCTTGTACCTGAGGACGAGCGCGACGAATCTCGCGTTGCCCATGACGTAGCGCCTCCAGAGGCGCCCCGGCTCTTGAATGAACCGGTAGAACCACTCCAGCCCGCACCTCTGCATCCACACCGGCGCTCGAGCGGTGACCCCGGCAACCACGTCGAAGCTGCCGCCGACGCCCATCACGAAAGGGATGCCGATACGATCGAGGTACCGGTGCACCCAGTACTCTTTTTTGGGGGACGAGAAGGCGACGAACATGAGATCGGCGCCCGAGGCAGCCATGTCAGCGACGATGGTGGGCTCCTCGTCTTCAGTGAAGTAGCCGTTGCGCACGCCCACGATGCGGATGCCGGGGTATCTCTCCTCGAGAATCGACTTGACCTTCCGGACAACCTCCTCCTTGGCACCGAAGAGGTATACGCCCCAGCCCTTTTGCGGGGCGAGCTCCACCAGACGTAGGAACAGGTCGATACCCGTCACGCGCTCGCGCAGCGGAATGCCGAGTATGCGCGCGGCCCAGACGATGGAGGCGCCGTCGGCATTGATGAGAGGGCATTCGTTGACGATTGAGCGTAACTCGGGGTCGTCCTCCATGAGGTTCACCTTGGACGCGTTGACCACCACATGCTGGGTGGGAACCCCCGCCTCCACGATGCGCTCCACCTCGGCTACGGTCTCGTCCATGGTCAAGTCATTCACGTAGGTGTTGAGGATGGCGTGCCTGTTCAGCTTGGGTATTTTCTCCATACTCACTACCTAGTTTCCTTGCGCGGTAAGCACACAGCCCACGGTCTGAACAATCAGCTTGAGGTCAGCTAAAGCACCGCATTTCTTGATGTAGAGCAGGTCTAAATCAACCCACTCGTCGAAGGTGATGGAGTCGCGGTTCCTGCGCGTCTGCCAGTAGCAGGTGATGCCGCTCTTGACGAGCAGCCTCTGCCTCTGGCGCGGTGTGTAGGCGGCGACCTCGGAGGGCAGGGCGGGGCGCGGCCCCACGACCGACAAGTCGCCCTTCAGGACGTTCGCGAACTGAGGCAGCTCGTCGAGCGACACGCGCCGCAGCAGGCGCCCCACGCGGGTGACGCGCGGGTCGTCGCGCATCTTGAACACGGGGCCGGTCTTCTCGTTGAGGGCCCTCAGCTCCGCAAGGCGCTCCTCCGCGTCCGCGCACATGCTGCGGAACTTGTACATGGTGAACTCGCGGCCGTCCTTGGTTACACGCCTCTGCCTGAACAGCACCGGCCCCTTGGGGTCGTCCATCTTGACGGCGACCGCGATTATGGCGAAAAGCCAGCAGAAGCAGACCAGCACCAGGAGGCTGAAGGCGATGTCGAAGGCGCGCTTGGCGAAGCGGTATCCATGGCGCTTGGAGAGGCGCTCGGCAGCCGCGGCGACCTCGGGGTCGGCGCCCTCGTCCCCGTCGGGCCACTCTTGGCCAGACCCGCGTCCGCGCCACTCCACGCCCGCCTCACCGAGGGACACCTCCACCGGGAAGAGAGCGTCGGATCCTGCCGCAGCCGTCGCTGCTCTGTCCGTAAGGTTGTTTGCCATTTACGCCACCGTCCCAACGGCCGCGAAAGGGGCCTGCACGCAGGCGCAGAGAGGCCGCCCCGAGGCGCCCTCCGGGCCCCCGAAAACGGCAAAAGACAAGAATTGGAAGTTGGTATAATGGTGGCGCGCACCCAAGGAAGTTCCCGGGCGACGCTCGCATTTTTGCAGGTCAAGTGAGGAATTTTCTGGATGCGATAAGGATTTGGTCGGCTCCCCGTCGCCCGGTGTCCCTATTATTACCGGAGCCATGGAGTGCTTGCGGATGAAGCGGCCTATGCGCGTGACGCGGGGGTCGTCCTTGATCTTGAAGAGCGGGCCGTCGGCCTCGTTGAGCTCGGCGAGCTCGGAGAGGCGCTCGTCGGCGTCGGCGGACATGGAGCGGAACTTGTACATGTCGAAGGTCGCAACCTCGCCGTCGCGGCCGATGCGGCCGACGCGCTTCTGGGTGTAGATGGGGCAGCCAGGGGACTCCAGGCGGATGGCGATGCAGAGGATGATCGAGGGGATGAGGAGCGCCGCGATCGCGCACGCGCTGAAGCCGATGTCGAAGGCGCGCTTCGCGAAGCGGTAGGCCAGGCGGCCCTCGGCGGCCATGGGGCCGCATGCGGTTTCGGCTGACGCCGCACGGGATCCTTCGACTGCGCTCCCTCCGGTCGCTTCGCTCAGGATGACAGCCTGGCGGACCCCTCCGGTCGCTTGCTCGGGATGGCAACCGGCGGTCTCGTCCAGCACGCCCGCTCCCCCAACGTCCACTCCCCTTATTCCGTTTTCAAGTTCGTTTTCTGACAATTCCCAATCCGATTTTCGTTTGGATGGTTCGCCCGAACATATCGATCTCCAGATACGCGGTGCGCTTGCGGCGGTTGATCTTCCTGATCCAGCCCTCGCGGCCCACCAGCGGGCCCTTCAGCACGATGATCCGGTCGCCCTCGATCACGCCCTCGGACACGCCCACCGTCCGATGCCCCTTCTCGGTGAACGCGTCGATCCACGCCACCTCGTCGCGCTCCAAAGGAACGAAACCCCCGTCGTTGCTCAGCACCCGAGCGAACGCCGGCACGCGCCGAAGCTGCGATTCCAGCTCGTCCACACGGTCGGTCACCACGATCAGGTAACCGGGGAACAGCGTGGCCGTACAGGTGCGCCACTGGCCGCGGAACTGCTTTTGCACCTCGTAGCGCGGCACGAAGCACTCCTGCAGCACATCGCCCTCCACCAAGCTCTCTATCAGGCGGCATACGGCGAACTCGCGCCCTGCCACCGTCTGCACCACGTACCACATGCACGGCTCCTCAACGCGCGACGGCATGGCTTCGCCCTTCGGCTATGCCGCCGGCGCGCACGTATGACGGGGGTATTCATCCCTTCGAAGCTGGCGAAACGCACACGCGGCATCGTTTTCGCGCATCGAAGTATGTTCGGTCGCGCCCGTAAAGGCGCATGCAGTTTCCTGCGGGGAGATCGAAGGAGGGGTTTCGCCGTCGGCGCCTATCCGTCGAGCTCCTCGCAGCAAGCTGGTTCAAGCTGCGAAGGGCGCGGTCAGGTTTTTCGCACGATCTCAAGCCCCACCCTCACCTGCTTCTGGTCGAGCAGGCCGATGTCCAGGTAGGCGATGCGCTTGTGACGGTCGATCTTCTTGATGCGGTCGACGTGACCGCGTAGCGGCCCTTCGTCGATGATGGTGCGGCCGTTGTCTATCGTGCCGCGGGAAAAGCCCACCACGTGGCTCGGCCCGCCGAAATCATGCACGAACGAGGCCTCCTCGGGCCGCAGCGCGAAAGCGCGCCGCTCGGCGCCCAGAAGGCGCGCGAACGCAGTGGAACGTTTGATGGTTTTCTCGAAAGCCTCGATGTCGTCGGAAGCTACGAACAGGTAACCCGGGAACATGGTCTCCGTGAGCAGACGCCAAACGCCCTGGTTCTTCTTGAGGATGCAGTAGCTCAGCGCGAAGCAGTCGCGCACCAGCTCCGGACCGGCAAGCGCCTTGACGCGCTCGGCCACGGCGCGCTCCCTGCCCGGCACCACCTGCAGCACATAGCGAGCCCGACCGCGCGAAGGCACGGGCGGCTCGATCGATTCAGTTGGAGAGATCCTGATGACGCGGGGTTCTCGAACGACGCATCCGACGGACGCGGCGCGAGCGACGCCGCCTATTCGATGCGGCTCGCGACAGTCTTTCTCAGACTGCCCCCCCCCGGACGGTTTTTGGGTCAGCATGTCATCGCAGATTGCAGAAGCAGGGCGAGCCAGGGCGCACTGCTCCGTCGACGAGCTTGCATGCTCATCGATGAAGCGATATGTTGAAGCCGGAAAGCCCATAAACTTGTACCCTAACCGTTACTCGTTTGTAAAGCGCGCTCTATTTAACCATAGGCTCACGTCATTGCAAGACGCCTCGACACAAAAGACCGGTAACATGTAACAAAAACCCGTTCGGCGCGCAGCGTTGTTTTACAAGATGATAACGGCAGAGCGCCGGAAGTGCAACAGTGAACAGCCCCCCCCCCCCCCCCCGAGTTCTCCATAATTTATAAGCTTCTCCATCATCTCAATCTTGACGGACGCCGCGAGGTCTCGATGTCGCTTTGCAAGGCATGCGGCCAGCCGCTCGTCTTTCCGACGCATCTCGCTCAGACGGAAAAGGCGTTCGTGCGCCCGAAACGGGCGTTCATGGCCATTTGAAAGATGAGCGGCGATTTTCCGTCACACGATGACGATTCGGATGATAAATTGGTATCTGCAAATATCCGAAAACAAAGCAGGAGCGATTATGAACCCGGCACCGGCGCATAGCAAAACGACCTCGACGCAGCGGCCCCGACGCTCCCCCGTCCGCATAGCGATATCGACGCTGCTATGGGCGGTCACGGCATGCGTTGTCGTCATCATGGCCGCACGCTTCGCACCTTCAGCCCTGAGCAACGGCAGGCTCATCCCGGAGGCGGCAGCATTCATCCCGTGGCTGGCCCTTCTCAGCGTCCTCGTTCTCATAATCGCAGCGTTGACCAGGCGGAAAGTACTTTCCGCCGTCACCGTTCTCTGCCTTGTCTGCCAGATCGTGTGGCATGTCGGCTTCTTCTTGCCCGCGCCCCGCATCGCCGAGGAGGCGGTCGAAGCCGTCCCGGAGCAGACCACCCCGCGAGACACCGTCATGCGCGTGATGACGCTCAACACGAAGAACGGAAACGCCGATGCCGAGCAGATCGTCTCGATCGTCCGCGACCAGCACGTGGAAGTACTCGCCATGCAAGAGGTCAGCGGCTCGCTGATCGAACGGCTTTCCGCCGCCGGACTGGACGAGCTTTTGCCCTCGCGCGTCATCGGCTTGGCAGGAGCGGGCGACAACGGCGGCGTCAACGTCATCTACACGCTCGCGCCCATGCGCAACGCTTCGGAAAGCATCTTGCCCCTCACCGGATCTGCCGTGCCGGCCTGCACGATAACCGCCGGATCCCACGAGGTGCGCCTCGTCAGCGCGCATCCCACATCGCCCAAGACGGGCACGCTCGGCTTCTGGAACGAGAGCCTCACCAACTTGGGAACCTTGCGCCGATACAGCGATGAATACCTGATCATGGGAGACTTCAACTCCACCTGGGATCACTCCCGCTACCGCAAGATGCTGGGAGACACGCTGGTGGACGCCTCCGAGCAAGCGGGCGAAGGCTTCCACATGACGTATCCGTCGGAACCCCACTATGCCATGGTTCCCGTGCCGCCCATGATCGAGATCGACCACATCGTGTACTCGAAGAACAGCGGTATGTCCGTCGGCGATCTCGAGACCGTCAACGTGCAGGGCTCGGACCACTTCGCCCTCCTCGGAACCTGGGTGATCGAGTAACCGAAGCCGGAAACTCGTCCTCCCCGGCGCACCTCCATCATTTCGAATACCTTTGCATCCCAGCCGATAACTTGTCGGATTGCTGACCGATCGCCCATAGAGGGGAAACGATCGTCCCAGCTCGCACGAGAAACCCCATACGGCGACTAGACTCGCCTCACGCGAACGAACCCGAGAACCGCTTCCCGCCGAGCGCGAGGAGCGGTTCGACCTATCTTCACCCCTCTATCCGAAAGGAGGCGTTCATGCCGTATCGAGGCTTACTCTATTTCGTTTCCCAAAGCGCCAGCTCCGATTACCGCTCCGACCCGTACGCGACGGAACGCCGCAGCCTCCCGAACCGCACGCACGGCATCCGCTACGCATCCGCGCCGAAACGTTCCACCTGCATCAGGACCTACGCTCCCTCCGAGACGGTGCGCCCCGTATGCGCAAGCTCAACCACCGCCGCCAGCCAAGCAAGCCGAAGCGTCGAGCCGCAGCGCATGCTCAAAGCGGTGTTCGCCATGGTGCTCGTCGCCGTCCTGTCTGCGTTTCTCGGAATCTTCGCCGCGCACGCCCTGTCCGCCGCGATCGACGACGGAGCCTTTCCCCTCATAGGATCGGCCGACGCCGCCACCGCCGAAGACGGCTTCAGCACCCCTCGATCGTCATGGGAACAAGGCGTCGTGCCCACCCTGTATCAGGACGACCCGCAATGGGCCGATCGCCCCTACGGATCGAGGACCGTCGGCGATGCGGGCGCCGCCCCGCTGTGCCTGGCCATGGTGCGCATCGAAGCCACCGGGGACGCCAGCATGGGGCCCGTCGAAGTGGCCTCCCTCTCGCAGAGCAGCGGCTATGCCGACACCGTTGAAGCCACCGGGCTCCTGACCGACGGCGCAGCCCAACTAGGGCTCGCATCGCGAGAGATCGATGCGAACGAGTTGGCCATGCGACGCGAGCTCGTGGGAGACCGTCCCATCATCGCCTCCATGAAAGCAGGCTCGTTCGGATCGTCGGACACCTACATCGTGGTCACCGGCATCGACGAGCACGGCGAACTGGCGGTGGTCGATCCGCTCAGCCGCGATCGGACAAGCCGCCATTGGACGTTCGACGAGATCATCTCGCAAGCCACCGGCCTCTGGTCCTACACGGCGGCCGCGTAAAGTCCGCCGCTCTCCCCGCCATTCAGCGCGCCCGATGGGCGCGCTTTTCTTTTATGGAAAGCATGCTTTACATTGCTGGCGCAGGGGTCTATACTTGATGGAAAGCTAGCTTTACATATTCGCATCGGAGAGGAGCGCCATGGAGAACCGGTTGGAGGAGATCCGCAAGGCGCGCGGCATCAAGCAAGAGGATCTCGCGTTGGAGCTGGGCGTGTCGCGCCAGACCATCAGCTCGCTCGAGAAGGGGCGCTACAACCCTTCCATCCTGCTCGCGTTCAAAATAGCCCGCCGCTTCGGCTTGCAGATCGAAGACGTGTTCATCTACCAGGAGGAAGACCATGAATAGGAAGTCCGCTGTCCTCACGCTGTCCATCGGAATCGCCTGCGCGATCGTCGCCGTCGCGCTGGCTCTCGACCTCGGCGGGATCTCCTCGGTCCTGCCCATCGCCGCGAAGGGCGTGTGGGGCTTCGCCGGATGCGCGGCCGCGCTGCTCGTTTGCGGCGCCTTCGCGCTGGCCCACAAGCCCACGCCGCAGCAGATCATCGAGCAGGGCGACGAGCGCAATGCGGCCATCAACGGGAAAGCGGGACTGTGCGCCTTCGAGGCGTTCTCCATGCTTGCGCCTTTGGCGGCGCTCGCGCTGTACGCCTTCGAGCAGATCAGCACGGCCGGCGTGCTCACGATCATCGCCGTCGAGGTCGTAGCCTCGATCGTCTATTTCGCGCAGATCGCCCGCATGCAGCGGATCATGTAGCGCTGGCTCAGGATCCGGCCCTCCTGTCATCCTGAGCGGAGCGCGCCTCAGCGCGCGCTCACCAGCATGGTCTGATACGCGACCTGCACCGTTGCCGGATGCCCGGCGCGCCGAACCACGGCGGTCAGCGCCTCGCCTGGCAGACGGTACGTGTTGTTGTTCTGCGAGATATGCATGGCCACCACCTGCTCGAGCGCGTCGCTCAACAGCGCCTCCAGCTCGTCTGCGGCCTGCACGTTCGACAAGTGGCCCGTATCCGAGCCCACGCGCCGCTTCACCGGATACGGGTAGGGCCCGTCTTTGAGCATCTGCACATCGTGGTTGCTCTCCAGTGCGAGGATGCGCACATCGCGCAACGCCTCGTCGGCCTCGCCGGTGACGATACCCGTGTCGGTCATGAACCCTACCGCGTCTCCGTCGGCCTCGACCCGGAACCCGCACGACGATGCCGCGTCGTGAGACGTGCGGAAGGCGTGCACCTGCATGCCCGCCAGCGACAGCGCGTCGCCCGAGGAGAACGCCCGTAGGTCGCATGCGCCCTCCAGCACGATGATCTCCTTGCTGGCCGCGCGCACGGCGTCGTCGGCGAACACCGCGGGCTCGATGCCCAGCTTCGCCAGGCCGCGCAGCACCACGCCGAGGCCCTTCGTATGGTCGGTATGGTCGTGCGTGATGAGGACGGCCTCGAGGTTCGCCGGATCGAACCCGGCCTCGTCGCAACGCGCGAAGAAATCGCGCTTGCAGATGCCGCAATCCACGAGCACGCCCTTGCCCGTGGCGGTATCCTCGACTACGGCCGCGTTGCCGCGGCTTCCGCTGGCCAGCACGTGCAATGCAAGTCGTTGGTTCATAGGGTTCGCTTCCCGCATCTCTTCTCGGTGTCTCAGTCGGCCTCCGATTGTACCCGAATGCGCGCCCCTCGCGCCCCGCATCCCCAAACGCTCAAAAGGGCGTCCCGAATGGCACGGTTCCTGCCCGGGTTTTTCCTTTCAAAACGCGCCGCGCGCGGGCGGAATTGCCGCCGATCGGGAATCAACGGTTCCCCGCGCCGCCCGTTTCGCCTACTATGGTTCCTCATACGAACATGCAGGTCGAACCAAGGGGGACGGGGTATCATGGCATCAACTGTCGCAGCGTTTCTAGAGCGCAAGGATATCGAGGTCACTTTCCAACGCTACGCCATCGACGCGTTGTCGGCCATGGCGCAGGGTCTGTTCGCTTCGCTTCTCATCGGCACCATCCTGAGCACCGTGGGCGATCTTTCGGGCTTGGCGTTCTTCAACCAAATCGGCACGTTCGCCAAAAGCGTGGCGGGGCCGGCCATGGCCATCGCCATCGGATACGCGCTGCACACCCCGCCGCTCGTGCTGTTCTCGCTGGCCGCTGTGGGCTTCGCCGCCAACGACGCAGGCGGCGCGGGCGGCCCCTTGGCCGTGCTGGTCGTCGCCGTGGTCGCCTCCGAGCTGGGCAAGGCCGTGTCCAAGGAGACGAAAGTGGACATCATCGTCACGCCCGCCGTCACCATCCTAGGAGGCTGCGGGCTGGCTCTGATGGCTGCACCGTGGATCGGCGCGCTGGCCTCGTCGGTGGGCGGGTTCATCATGTGGGCCACCGAGCTGCAGCCCTTCTTCATGGGCGTCATCGTGTCGGTTGTCATCGGCATCGCGCTGACGCTGCCCATCTCGTCGGCGGCCATCTGCGCCGCTCTCGGGCTGACGGGGCTCGCGGGCGGCGCGGCGCTGGCAGGGTGCTGTGCCCAGATGGTGGGCTTCGCCGTGCTGAGCTTCCGCGAGAATCGCTGGGGCGGCCTGCTGTCGCAGGGTCTGGGAACCTCCATGCTGCAGATGGGAAACATCGTGAAGAAGCCGCTGATCTGGGTGCCGGCCATCGTCGCCTCGGCCGTCACCGGGCCGGTGGCCACGTGCGTGTTCCAGCTGAGCCAGAACGGACCCGCCGTGGCATCGGGCATGGGAACGTGCGGGCTCGTAGGCCCCATCGGCGTGTACACCGGCTGGATATCGGGCATGGAGGCCGGGGCGGCCGCGCCCGGCGCGTTCGACTGGATCGGCCTCGCGCTGGTCTGCTTCGTTCTGCCGGCGCTTATCGCCTGGGCCGTGGGCGCGCTCATGCGCAAGGCCGGCCTCATCGCCGAAGGGGATCTACTGCTGGAGGCGTAAGGCGCCAGCACGGAGCGCCGGCGCATGCGCAGCCGCTCGCGCCGGCGCTCCCTTCACAGCCGCTTCCTTCGCAGCGGCTCCCCCTCTCCTACTACAGCTGCTCGACGATGCCCGTGATCAGGCGCGAGAAATCGCCCTCGCGCGTCTTCGCCACGTCCAGCACCTCGAGTCCCGTGGGGCTTGCGCCCTCGATGCCGCAGCCCATGTTCGACACCAGCGAGATGCCCAGCACGCGCATCCCCACGTGCCGCGCGGCGATGACTTCCTCGCACACGCTCATCGCCACCGTATCGGCGCCCCACGAACGGAACATGCGGATCTCGGCCGGCGTCTCGAAGCTGGGTCCGAGCGCGCCCAGGTACACGCCCTCTCGCACCCGCACGCCGCGCTCGGCCGCCACGTCGTGGGCGATGGCGCGCAGCTCGGGGTCGAACGCGTCCAGCATGGAGAAGAAGCGGTCCGACAAGTTCGCCGGGTCGGGCGCGGCGATGGGATTGCGCCCCGTGAAATTGATCTGATCGGCCATGATACAGAAATCGCCCACCTCGTAGTTCGGGTTGAGCGCACCGGCCGCGTTCGTGGTGATAAGCGTGCGCACGCCCAGGCGCTCCATGAGCCACACCGGGTAGGCCACCTCCTGGGCGCTGTTCCCCTCGTAGGCGTGCAGACGACCCTGCATGGCCAGCACGCACTTGCCGCCCAGCGTGCCGCAGACGAAGCGGCCCACATGGCTTTCGGCCGTACTCGTCTTCATGCGCGGCACCTCCGCGTAGGGGATGCTCGCCGCATCGGCGATCTCGTTCGCCAGCGGATTCAGGCCCGAACCCAGCACGAGGCCGATCGTCGGTTCGCGACCTTCCAGCCGCTGGCGCAGCACGTAGGCCGAAAGCGTCAGGTTGTCGTCGAGGATGTTGCGTTCAAGCATGGAAGCCCTCCGTTCGTAGGTTTCGTCCTATTATAGCCGTCCACGCGCGAGCGTCCGGGACGGACGGACGCTCGCAGCAGCGATCTCGGCGGGTTCGGCGCGGGTTCGGCAGTTCCGGCGGGTTCCACGAGCGCCGATTTTGCGCGGAGGCGGCGCCGACGGGCCTCGCGCACCGTTTCGCTGGGGTCACGTGCAGCAAAATCGAGGTTTTGGCACCGACGACCCGCCCGGACACCGCGTTTTGCAGGGATCGCGAACCGCGACCTGGGGTTTCGCTTCGGCATCCTTCGAAGAAGGAGCTGGGAACCGGCCGATGACTGCCAAAACCTCGTTTTTGCCGCACATCCGAGGGCGAAACCGTGCAACCGGCAGCGCATAAGCCTGTCCTGCCCGCGCGGGACGCCGCGTCCTGCCGGAAGCGCCGGGGCTCGCACGGAAACCGCGCCGCCCCGAAGATCCGTCTACACGGCGCGCTTTCGGGCGGTGAGGACGCGGGGGCGCCCGGCGAGATCGGCCGTGACGCGAACATCGGAGAAGCCGGCCTCTTCGGCAAGGCGGGCGGCCTCGTCCAGGCAGGTCTCGTGCAGCTCGAAGGCGAAGCCGCCGCCCTCCTTGAGGGCGCGGCGGCACCAGGGAAGCAGGCGGCGCAGCACGTCAAGCCCGTCGGCGCCGCCGTCGAGCGCGAGCGCAGGCTCGAATTCGGCCACCTCGCGGGGGATATCGTCCATGACGGCCGTGGGCACGTACGGCGGGTTGGACACCACGAGGTCGAACGCGCCCATGAGCGTAGGATCGACGCCCTCGCCCAGATCGCACGACAGCACCTCGACGCGGTCGCCCAGCTCGAGGGCAGCCACGTTGTCGCGAGCGAGCGCGACGGCCTCGGGCACGATGTCGGTCGCCACCACGCGCGCGAGCGGATGCTCGTAGGCGACGGAGCAGGCGATGCAGCCGGAACCGGTGCAGAGGTCGGCCACGAGCAGCTCGGGGGGCTCGGGAGCGGGTTCACCCGAGGCGACGGCCGGCGTCGATTCATCCTCGGCGACGCCCTGGTCGGCCGTTCGCTCGGGGCGTTGCTCCCCGGCTTCGCCTTCCGGCCAAGGGACAGGGGGAAGGTCGTCTTCCGGCCATGCATGCTGCGCCACCCGCTTCGGCGCCGCCGGCAGCAGCGCCAAGGCTTCACTGACCAGCACCTCGGTCTCGGGGCGCGGGATCAGCACGCCGGGGCGAACCTTCACCGTGATATGGCGAAATCCGACCTCGCCCGTGATGTACTGCAGAGGCTCGCCCTTGCCGCGGCGCGTGACGTAGGCGCGCAGCACATCGCGCTCCTCCATCGACAGCGGCTGCTCGAAATTCGCGTACAGCTCGATGCGGGAAAGGCCGGTCGCTTCGGACAGCAGCCACTGCGCGGACAGCCGCGGGTTCTCGTCGCCCTTGCGCTCGAGGTAGCCCACCGTCCAATCAAGGGCGGCCTGAATGGTCCAGATGTCGTTCAATCTAGACCGCGGCTTCCAGCTTCTGCGCGCGGTCGGCGGCCTGCAGAGCGGTGATCACGTCTCCCAGGCCGTCGCCCAGAAGCACGCCGTTGTACGTGCCGTTGAAGCCGATGCGGTGGTCGGTCACGCGGTCCTGCGGGCCGTTGTACGTGCGGATCTTCTCGGAGCGGTCGCCCGATCCGATCTGCGCGAGGCGCTTCGCGCCCTCGGCGGCCTGCTGCTCGGCCAACATCTTCTCATACAGACGGGCGCGCAGCACGGCCATGGCCGCGATCTTGTTCTGCAGCTGCGACTTCTGATCCTGCGACTGCACCACGAGGCCCGAAGGCAGGTGCGTGATGCGCACGGCCGAGTCGGTGGTGTTCACGCACTGGCCGCCCGGGCCGCCGGCGCGGTACACGTCGATGCGCAGATCGTTCTCGTTGATCTCGACCTCCACCTCGTCGGCCTCGGGCAGCACGGCCACGGTGGCCGTGGAGGTGTGGATGCGGCCCTGGCTCTCGGTCTTCGGAACGCGTTGCACGCGGTGCACGCCGCTCTCGAACTTCATGACCGAGTACACGTGGTCGCCTTTGACCTTGAACTGGATCTCCTTGAAGCCGCCGGCTTCGGAGGCCGACATGTCCATCGTCTCGGTCTTCCAGCCTTGCGCGCTCGCGAACCGCTCGTACATCTTGTACAGCTCGCCCGCGAAGATGGCCGCCTCGTCGCCGCCGGCAGCTGCGCGGATCTCTACGATGATGTCCTTGTCGTCGGCCGGGTCGGCCGGGATCAGCATGAACTTGATATCCTCTTCGAGCGCCGGCAGCTTCGCCTCGATGCCGGCGATTTCCTCCAACGCGAATTCCTTCATGTCCGGATCGGCCAGCATCTCCCTGGCTTCGGCCAGATCGTCGGCCGCCTGCACGTACTCGCGCGCCTTCTTCGCCAGAGGACCCTGGTTGGCGTACTCTTTGGCCAGGCGGTTGTATTCCTTCTGATCTGCGAGGACTGCCGGATCGCCCATCTTCGCCTGCACATCCTCGTAGGCTTCGATGATCTTCGTCAGCTTCTCGCGCATATCGTTATCCTGCATGATGGGTGCTGTCCTTTTCGACGTGGTTCCCGTGCTCGCGCGCCCCGCGCGCCAAGAACGCCCGCTCCAAGCATGCGGAGCGGGCGCCTATGCTGTAACTGGTTTATGATAGCAGATCGACCGTCGATCCGCATCTTATCCTAGATCGCCAGATACTCTGCGGCCTCTTCGGCGCAGACGGCGCCGTCGGACACGGCGGTCACCACCTGGTGCAGGAACTTCGTGCGCACGTCGCCCGCGGCGAACACGCCGGGCACCTCGGTCGCGCACGACTCATCGGCCACGATGTATCCCGTTTCGTCGCACTGCAGCGCGCCGCCCAGAAACTCGGTGTTGGGCTCGGTGCCAACGGCCACGAACAGGCCGTCCACGGCGATGTCGCGCTCCTCGCCCGTCTCGAGCATCTCGAGGCGCACGCCGGCCAGCTTGCCCTCGTCGGCCACGAGCTTGCGGGGCACGGCGTTCCACACGAACTCGAGGTTCGGCAGGTCCTCCAGGCGCTTGTGGTAGATGGCCGTGGCGCGCAGCTTGTCGCGCCGGTGCACGAGGTACACTTTCTTGCAAATGCGCGACAGATAGATGGCGTCGCCCGCGGCCGTGTTGCCGCCGCCCACCACCATGACCTCCTTGTCGCGGAAGAAGTTGCCGTCGCACGTGGCGCAGTACGACACGCCGCGCCCTTGCAGGTCCTCCTCCAGCTCGAGTCCCAGCTTGCGCGGGCGCGCGCCCGTGGCGATGATCACGCTCTTGGCGCGGTACTCGTTGAACGCGGTGGTCAGAACCTTCGGGTTCTGGGTGAAGTCGACCGACACCACCTCTTCGCCGACGTTGCTCGCGCCGAAACGATCGGCCTGCTGCTTCATGGCGAAGGCCAGTTCGAAGCCTCCCGTTCCCTCGGGAAAGCCCGGGTAGTTCTCCATGTGCTCGGTCTGAGCAAGCTGTCCGCCCGGCGAGATGCGCTCGAACAGCACCACGTTCAAGCCTGCGCGCGCGGCGTACAGTCCCGCCGTGAGCCCGGCCGGACCGGCTCCGATGACGGCGACGTCGATGACGTCGTTCGTCGATGCCGCCTTGCACGCGGCAGATGTTTCGTTGCTCGCGGTTTCCTCGGTCATGCATGCCTCCTGGTTTCGCGGGTATCCGTGTTTTCCGAGTGTAAGTATAAGGTACGTCGCCTAAATGTCACAAACTTGGCACCAATATGCGCTAAAACGGCAGGAACGGAGCGCGACCGGCAACGCATGCGTGACGGATTCCAGCATGCGCCCCGCGTCCGCCCCCTCCGCACTACCATGAATGCGATCGCTATCGAAAGGACCGGGCATGAATCACGCGAGCAACATGACGAACGCGGATTCGGCAGGGAGCGAAACCCCCGCCGAGCTACGCACCCTGTATCTTGCCGGAGGATGCTTCTGGGGGCTCGAAGCCTATCTGAAACGACTGCCGGGCGTTCGTGGAACCGTCGTCGGCTACGCGAACGGTTCCACCGAGAACCCCAGCTATCACGACGTATGTCGCTGGAACACGGGTCACGCCGAAACCGTGGCCGTAACCTACGACCCGCGCGTGCTGCCCACCGACGTGCTGCTGGACGCCTTCTTCGAGGCCATCGACCCCACGTCGGTCGACCGTCAGGGAAACGACCGCGGCACCCAGTACCGCTCGGGCATCTATTGGACCGACGAGGCCGACCTGCCCGCCATCGAGGCGTCGCTGCTGCGCCAGCAGGCGCGCTATACGAGCCCCATCGTCACCGAGGTGGAGCCGCTCGACGGCTTCTACCCCGCCGAGGAGTACCACCAGAACTACCTCGAGAAGAACCCGGGCGGCTACTGCCACATCGACGTTCGCAGCGCCGACGCGTTCGCCGAGCGCATGGGACTCGAGGAAGGCCGGGCCTGCGTGCAGGTGGACGGGCTGTGCGAACCGCTCGCGTTGGGCGAGGGCGCCGCGACGGCGGGCGCGGTCGAGCGCGAGGACATCCCCGCGCCGTCCGTGTCGCGTCGCGCAGACGGGCCGCGCAACGAAGACGGCCTTGCAGATGCGGACGTGGACGCGCTCATCCGCGAGGCGGGCTACGCCGCCCCCTCCGACGACGAGCTGCGCCGCATGCTGTCGGCCGACCAGTACCGCGTTACGCGCATGAACGCTACCGAGCCGCCCTTCCGCAACGCCTACGACCGCACGTTCGAACCGGGCATCTACGTGGACGTGACCAGCGGCGAGCCGCTGTTCGCCTCGTCCGACAAGTTCGATGCCGGATGCGGCTGGCCCGCCTTCTCGCGCCCCATCGCGCGCGAGGTGGTCACCGAGCGCCTCGACCGGACGCTGGGCACCTATCGAACCGAGGTCCGCAGCCGTGCGGGCGATGCTCATCTCGGCCACGTGTTCACCGACGGCCCGGCCGAGACGGGCGGGTTGCGCTACTGCATCAACAGCGCAGCGCTGCGCTTCGTGCCCTACGCGCGCATGGACGCCGAAGGCTACGGCTACCTCAAGCCCCTCGTCGAGCAAGAGCTCGACCCCGCATCATCCTGAGCGAAGCAGCGGAAGCCGCGAAGTCGAAGGATCCCGTGCGGCG
>OLQS01000369.1_pt1 | contig 30862 bp, 24 predicted proteins | sample 1672291 | NCBI WGS metagenome assembly OLQS01 (sample SAMEA3136668, study PRJEB25190) | human gut metagenome | biome: human gut; feature: human-associated habitat; material: faeces | place: Austria | collected 2013
CGGTGTGACGTTGAACAACCTTTCGATGGAGCTTGCCGCCGGAGAGGTGTTCCGCTGTCCGGAAGGTTATCTCATACATACCTACGTGAGCAACTACCAGTACGTGTTCCTGAAGGAGACGGCCGCCGCCCAGCGCATGAGCGTGGAGGGTATGCTGACGGCTGCCGCCGAGCTGCTGGTGGGGACGGATGACGACGGTGCCGGTTATCATATCCCGGAGAACCTTGGCCGTATCGCTGACAGCGTGCTCGGGATAAAGGGCAGCACGCTGAAGGACTTCCGTCGGCAGTGTCTGGTGAGTATCCGCACGAACACCATCGATCCGGACCGTATCGCCGCCTTCATGGAGAGGCATGGCATCTCCTCCGCCCGTGAGTTCCTGCGCCGTGTGGTCCTCTTCTTTCTGGAGGCACGGTACCTCATTTACCGCAAAGAAATAGAACTCGGAGAGAACGACCTGTCGGAGGAGGACGAGCCGGACTGGGAGGAGACGATGTACCGGCAGTACGAGAAAAAGGATTTTGCGATTTCGATATATAATTATTAACCATTAAAATTTAACTGAAATGATTACAGAAAAACAGAAAGAGGCAGTAAAGGAATTCTGCCAATACGTGGATAACTTTTGTAAGGAAAATAATCTTAGTGCCTTTATGAGCGTTGCGGCAAGTGAGGACCAACCGGACGGGCTTGAGCAGATAGCCGGCTCAATCATTACCGGCAAGACTGAACATATTGTCGGCTCTATTTCCGGGATTGTCAAAGCGAATAAGAATGTCTATATGCTGCTTTCCGTGGGGCTTATGCAGGCCTACACGAGAAAGGCTGACATTAATACTATTCCGTTCGGTGAAAATTTGAATATGAATTGATGAATGACTATAAATGAACACGAGTGAGAACCTGCACCAGCTCGGCCTTCCGATAGAGAGGTTGAGCAGCGTCCTTCTGAACTGGACGTGTTTTGAACCGCGTCGTCAGATGCTTATCAGTGCCTCCACAAAGACGGAGGGCTGGGCGATTGTCGAGACGCGGGATTCGCAGCTGGCCGCCGCTATACTGAGGGATGTCCCGGAGGCACGTTTGAGAGAACTTGATAAACCTGTAGTTACAATAGCGTTATGAGTAATATATTCAAAAAATTCGAAGGTCTGAAAGTTCGTGTTCAGATCACGAACAGTATCGGTCTTCCGGTTGACCGCCAAGGTTACGTGGAGGTTGAGGAGAATTGGGCTTATCTTTACGAGAAAGGCCAGAAGGGAAACAGATATATTTTAGCAATCAACACCACCAGGAACAGCGTGGTGTCTGTTGAGGTGATTCACCAGGAACGGAATGTTGATGACCGAACATCTGGTGAATCAGAAGGAAAATTCCAAGATGATACCTATCAGCAAGGTGTCATTTCTTTGGAAAAATGACATTCAGATTGAATTGTGCTATATAGCCACAGTTTTGGCAATATCCAACGATGACTGGGATAAAATTGATGCCGTTGTCAGCCTTTAATTGCACCCCTTCCCGTTGGAACGATAAAATTTGAGATTCACCTTTACCGAAAATAAAGTTTGTTCTTTGTTTACACATGGGACATTCGTACGGTGAGCATTTCTTGTTGATTTCGGCCAAAATGGCATCAGCATTTTCTTCTGTAAATTTCATAATTGTAAAATTTAAAAGTGACAGACAAAAATAATGAATCAGGGTACGTTCTCCAGCATAATTGTAAAAGTTTTAAGTGACGTTTTAACTTCTTTTTGGAGACGTACCTTTTCTAAGGACAATTTAAACAAAGAGAGCCATGCAGATAGATATCGACACCCGTAAACGGTTAGACAAGCCCGATAATTATGCGGCGTTTTACGGTCTTTTGAACCGCCTTCCGACATCGGATCGTGACGCACTGAAGGAAAACATCGTTTCCCAGTACACGGGGGGACGTACCACGAGCCTGCGTGACATGACGCTGAAGGAATACAGTGCCGCTGTGTCTGCCATGCAGAAGTTGGTACCGCCCACTTATCAGGAGCAGCTCCGGAAGATTCTCCGTCAGAAGCGTTCCGCGGTGCTTCACCAGATGCAGCTGCTGGGCATTGATACGGCCGACTGGGACCGGGTGAACGCCTTCTGCCGGGACAGCCGTATCACTGGCATGGAGTTCCGTGAACTTGACTGCGAGGCGCTGGATGCGTTGCAGGTGAAGCTGCGCGCCATTCGCCGCAAACGTGAGAATAAACAACAGTAACAACCATTTAATTTTTTAGTTATGGACTTGAAAGAACAATTAAAAAGCCTGTCCGCCCAGGACAGAAAGGAGCTTTTGAAACAGCTCCAGCAGGAAGAGAAGGAAAACAAGCGCAACCGTCGCGATGCCTACGAAGGGCTTCGTGCGCAGTTCATGCTTGAAGTGAAGAACAAGCTGTTTCCGGTCGTGGATGACGTGAAGGCCTTCCGCGACTGGGTGGAGAAGGAAGCCGCCTCTTTCCGCGACCTGATGCGTGACTATGGTCAGCTCCGCAAGGATGACCAGGCAAGTTTTACCATCGTGGACGGTGATATGAAACTGGAAGTGAGGAGTAACAAGGTGAAGAGCTTCGACGAACGTGCCAACCTCGCCGCCGAGCGTCTGGTGGATTACCTGAAGCGCTACGCCATGAGCCGGGAACTTGGCACCGATGACCCTATGTACCAGCTCGGCATGACCATGATCGAGCGTAACCGTCAGGGTGATCTGGACTACAAGTCGGTGAGCAAGCTGTACGAGCTTGAGGACCGTTTTGACAGCGAATACACCGAAATCATGGACCTCTTCCGTGAGAGCAATGTGGTGTACAAGACTGCGGTGAACTACTATTTCCACAAGCGTGACGAGAACGGTGTCTGGCGCCGTATCGAACCTTCATTCTGCCGTCTGTGATATGGAGAAGACAAAGAACATCGCACCACACGTGATGGCTTGTAAGAACTGCGAGGGTAAGGGGCGTGTTTTCTACACAGACCAGAGCGGAGCCCCTTCCTCCTCCCGTTGTCCTGTCTGCAAGGGCAGTGGCCGGGTAAAGGTACAGAGCAAGGTGATTACCCGTATCGAGCCTTTTATTCCGGGTGAGGACGATACCGAACTGATGACCATGTGATTTTGTTCACACTCTAAACAGAAAAAACGCCGCATCCGTTGTGATTGCGGCGTTTTTCTTTTTCCTGATATGCCAAATGCCTATTTTTGCAGTAAATAACTCTTATTTATGGCCAAAGGACGAGACAAGAACCTGATAGAACTCCGTGATGAAGCCCTGTGCCGCCGTTACTATTACTGGACGGAGGTGCGGCGTCTGCGCTTTGACGACGCCCTGAAGGTGTTGTCCCGTCAGGAGTTCTTTATTTCCGAGGAGCGGATCATGTCAATCATCCGCCGGAAATCACGTGAGGGAACAGACTACAACCTGAAGCCTGTTCCCAAGGTGAAAGCCCCCCGCCTAACCGCTGCCCAGCTGGAGCTATTCCCCGTAAGATGACGGCATGGCCGATTCATCGTGCAATGTGAATGAGAACGTCATTTCATAAACCTTGATATAATGTGGCATGGCATACGAACGGCTTTTCTCGCGTACCAGCGGCGAAGCGTTGTCCGTGCATTGCAGACACTGCAGCGACTTGTATAATTTCCCGGTCAGCTGCTGCCTTTCCCTTACCTTTTCATACGTGCCGGATGCGTAGCTTGTATCGTCGTAACAATCAATAGCCAGCCGGACGGTCAGCATGGATTCGCTTTTCTGTACCCCATATCCGAGGTCGTTCCAGTCAGAACTTGTATTTCCAATCAATACACAAGGGAAGGTGACCGGGTACTGGTCTTCTTCTGCCCCCATTTCCAATTGCCCGTAGTCCTCATCGATGAGCGAGAGTTCCGGCATTTCCTGTGCAATCTGTTCCATGATTGCGATAAAAACTTCTTCCATATCCTTAGCTGTTTAAAATATTGGTAATTTCCTGATTCACCTTCTCCCGTATGCGGCTGTTCAATTCTTCGCTTTCGCCCATGAACTGGCGCTGCGGGATGTGGATGTGCAGTTTCTTTTTCTTGGTAAGTGCCATGTTTCTCCAGAACTGTGCCTGTGGATTCAGTTCCTTCAGTTTGGTACGTCGTTTAACGCGTTTCTTTTGCCCTGTGCCGGCTTTCTTTCTTTTCCCCGAAGCCTTGTAGAACTTGGCCCATGCAAAGCGCCTCATGCGGTCTGTGACGGTGACATCGATTTCGCCGCCCCAGTTGTGGACGGGTGCATAGACCACCTCGTTAAACACCCTTACCCGGTAGTCGGCAGGTGTATATCCGACCGATTTGAAAAGATGCTTCCTGCCGGAGAGCAGCGTACCATAATTGCTGGCGGCATCGGTACCTCCCGAGGACAGCCGTTTGGATTTTGGCCAGGGGTGAAGCCCCCCGTTGACAAAGCCCCCATGCCGGAAGTTATCCTGGAAATGGTCTTTGGCCATACGTCCTACCATGACCGGCATTTTGTGGCGCATCATACTGTCCAGCCTGTCACGTTTCCGCTTTATCATTTCCGTAAAATCTTTTATGTCCATAATCATCAGTAATTCAAGAATAATTTATAACTTTGCAACCGAGGCTTCCAATATGCCTTTTATGCGTTATGAATATACCGGAACAAGTAAAGAACGAGGCTCGTGTACTTATTGAGCAATACGGTGACACCTTCGAATACCTTGGTATTTATGAAGGCCAGGAAGCCTATGTGTTCAAGTTTCCGGGGGACTCCTGTACCGGTTATCCTTTCGTCTATCTGTATGACGGTAAAGACGCAACCGAAATAACCGGTCCGTTATCCCTTGACGTTATCGATTCATGTATCGAAAATATCGAGGAAGGAGACATCGAATAGCTTATTGTCAATTCTCAGGACTCCCCTGCAGTTGTGGGAAGTCGCAGCTCCTATTTCACATAAATATTTTACGTCTTTCCATTCCATTCCTGAACCGGCAGAATTATCGCTTTGGGGTTCGATATACCTTAGTTCACCATCCGCAAACCGTTGCAGGATTGTAGCATGCCCGCCCCCGCTTTTCCAGCCGATGCACAATTCATACACGCCTTCTTCCTTACATACCTCATTGAAATACTCCATGTACCTTTTAGGGGTCATTTTCAGGTATCCTTTGTGCGCAAGCCAGCTGTTTATACTTATATGTTGCGCCGGAGTACCGTCGGTGTTTTTCCAGACTTCAAAAGCACGTCCATTACTCAGATATTCAAGTTTAGACCCTGCGACATTGCCTTTGGCGGTAATATCCCATCCACGTAATCGTAAAGCGTATGCCGGTGCGCAAGTCTGGCAGTTGATACTGTATGGAGTATCCCGTTTTTTATCGTAATCGCTGTTCTTCCGGTATCTGTTTCCCCTTTTATCGCGGTATATTCCTTTGGAATCCAAAATATACTCTTCCACATGTTTGGGATTTGCATTCTGTTTGTCCGCCTTATCCACATCCATAGGTTTTCCTTTTTTGATTTTAAGAGCCTTTTCCATTTCGAGGTTGTTCCGGGCAATGGCCATTTTTTCCTCCCCGGTAAGGTAGTCCGGCATTTCCGCAATCATTTCATCAATGCGCGCCATAAGTTTATCCACCGCTTTTTTGGCACCCTCGTGGGCTTCCGTCTGATATGGGTGATTGTCGGAAAACAGTTTGCCGTCCGTTCCCGGATTGTTATCCAGTCCGGGGTGTGGCTTGTTCTTGTCGTCTTCGTCCGGAAGTGGTGTCGGTTCCTCATCGGTGGCTGTAAGGTCGCACTTGCAATTCCACCGGTCGCCCGGTCGGTGGATGTTCCAGAACGGATCGTCAATCGGTCGGATGGTATTCCAAAATGGGCGGTGGTCAGCCCCCGGATGAATGGAAGTAGATGGTAGCCATTTGAGATTGGGCAGAATATCGCGTTCGCGCAGGAACTGTTGCCAGTCAGCCGCCTGATGCGCCCGGATGATCGCCGTATCATACTCCGTCCGCAGCCAGTGACGAACCTGATGAGAAGCAATGGGCAAGACTTCCTGTACCCATTTGTCGAACGGTTTTAAAATGCCGTTTGAATCCAATAAAAGTCGTGCCATGTCATTCTGCATACGATGTACCTTGAATGCCGAGAATACGGCGTTGTTCCGGAGTATGGCATTTCTGAAATCCTCGTCCGGAGTAATGGCCTTGGATTTGCTGAACCCTTCCTTTGCCGCCTTGTTCATCTTTGCCCATATTTCATTGAACAGGTTGATTTCGATTTCGGTTACCGGATGAAAGTCCCTGCTGTATATGTTCAGCAAGGCACGCCGCAGCACCTCTTCGGAAAAGTCAAACTCCATGGAGATGCTGCCATTATCAGCCGCATACAGTCTGTCGACTACCAGTCTAAAGCTGCCCCGTCTGCCGGGGCTTTCACGAAAAAAACTTTGAGCCAGTTCCGGAAGTTTCTTTTCTGTTTCGGTGTCGGTTCATCATCCCGTCCCTTATTCGCTGGTTCCGGTTCCTTCTTTGGGGTTGGAACCAGGGCAGCCTGTGCAGCCTCCCTTTGTTCAGCCTTCAACTGCTCGTAGTTGGCCGGTTTGTCGATGCCGAATTCCTCATAGAGATAGTCGTCGTCGATGGGGATGTTGAAGTTCTTCTTCAGCTGCGTAAGGATGGATATTTTGGTGCCTGCATCTGTTTCCTTCGGTTCCGGGAAGCAGAATGTACCCCCTTCAGTATTGATGCCCATGTGCAGCAGAATGTCCGTCATGTCGTAATTTAACACATTGAGCACGTATTTCCGGTCAGCCTCCAGCACCTTGTCCTCCACCTTTTTATGCACCGTACCCAAAGCCTGTGTACCTTTTTCGGACGATTCGGTGGTCAGCGTATTGCCCAGTATCAGTTTGGATATTTCATTGTTGCACCGTTCGCAGAGGCGTTCATAGACATCGGCAGACCCCGTTTTGTTGCCGGCTTCCGTGAGCTTGAGTTCCGTGTCCTTGGCATGAAAGAACTGCGCCAGGCTTCCGGTATTCGCAGCATCCTCCATGGCCCGCTGACGGGACTCGTCGTCGTCGGAATCATAGATATATTCCTGGATAGGCATGCCGAATACCTCGGAGAACTGTGCCCAGTCGCCCGTGGTGTTACGCTTGTAGATGACCCACGGAGCTGCCTTGGCCAACAGCCCCAAATCGGACGGCGAACCCACAAAAAGCAGGTCGGTATATTCATCCCAGGAATGGCCGGTGATGTCTGTCTGATGCCGCAAGATGAGTTCCCTGACCGGATCCACATGCTTACGCGGTACCAGGTCGTAGTCCACCCATTCCTGCAGCTTGTAGAACTGGCAGAGCGAAAAGCCCCAGAACTTGGCATCGAGGATGTCACCCACCAGCCGGTTGAACCAGGGCGACTGTATCTGTTCGTTGATTTTATCGTCGGGCTTCCCGTCCACCCGGAACTCCATGTTGGAGCACAGCACGGCATTCTTTCGCTTTTCGAGCACACAGGAAAGGTGGGTATCCATCAGAATGTCCTCGTAGAGGTCATAGAGTTTGTAACGTCGCGAGAAATCGACATTCTCGGCTGCCTTGACGGCTGCCATGTAGTCGGAAATGTCCAGTCCGAAGCGTTTGGGCTGTGTGAGCACAATCACATTCGGTTTCTTTTGTCCCGGCAACGCGAAATTCCCCCCTACGGTGATGATGCCGGCTTTGTTGTTTTTTCTGTTTTTCTTCTTCATACTGCTTGCTTTTTACCAGTGGTTCGTACGTTTGCGGTTGCTTTGAATGCGGAAATCCGATCTGCCTGCCCTTTCTTCCTCCGGCAGCAGCGGAGCCCCTTCGATAGATATATCCTCGTCGGCCACCGCCTTCATCCATTCCACTGCCCGTTCGTATCGGTCCTTGCGTACCTGGGAAAGTTTCTGCGGGTTGTGGATGCAGAAGATGTGATAGACTGCCATGTCGATGACCATCATCAGCACGAGCTGGTTCCGGTTCTCGCCGGTAGCTTCGAAGATTTTGTTGCAGTCGTAACGTTTGCTCAAGTAGCATCGCATTTCGGCAATGGCCCTGTCCTCGCAAACCTCAATGACCGTTTCGTCTTCGCGTACCAGTGCGTCGAGAATGTCGCGATGGATACTCGCATCGTAATCGGTGAGTTCTACAAATTTGCTCATAGTCCTATTTTTTAGAGTTGTCATAATCTTTTCTTGTTCCGCTTTCTTACATCCTTCCGTGAACGGAAAACGGGCGGTTCGATGCGCCTGATCAGTTCATCGATGATGCGGTTCGCCCCTTCGACCGCATCCGGTCCGTCGGCCGGGTAGCGCATGGTCAAGGTGAACAGCTTGAACTGGTCTTCCAGCTCCTTCATGTGCGGATTGTCCCGTTCAGCCTCGTTGAGGATGAGGTTCCCTTCGCGGTTGAGCGGTTCAAGGTTGGCCTCGATACGTGTAGCCTTGTCCGTCTTCTTCTCCTCGTCGCCCCGGATGAACAGTGCAATCTTCTGTTCCCGTCGCACCTTTGCCACCAGCGGTTTGAACACCTGCTGGAAAAAAGGGTCCTGCAGTTTGTTGTTTTCCATGTAGCAATAAACATTGGTCTTGCCCCCGACAAAATCAAGCATCCGGACATACCAGTCAATGAACTCCGCATTGAGTGCCTGCGCCAGGAAAGTCTTGATGACATAGAGCCTGGTGCCCAATTTGCCACAAAGTGAAACCGTCTTGAATGATTTTCCTTTCTTCCCCTTGCTTTCGCCCGGTGCCGGGTCGCCATACGCCACGAGAAACTTGAATTTGGAGAGAGGCGGTATCTTGCCGTATGAAATGTTCTCGAAGACCTCGCCCTCGGAAATGGGGTTGTTGTAATATTCACCCTGTGCTGCCTTTTTGGATATTTTGGACAGTGTACGGTCAATGTCCTCTTCCGAGTTCTTTTCCGGCCATGTGGAAAATCCGTTTTTGTCGCGGATGTTTACGATGTCCCAGGAGTCGGCCATTTCGCCTGCCCTCACCACGCAGCAGTCCTTGGCAATGATGTTGCCGCAGAAGATGACCAGTGTAGGTTCAGAAATGGAACGTGTGGGGTACAGCGCATTTTCCCACCAGTCCCAACGCTTCTGGATGATGTCCGGATTCTTGGTGTCCTCGTCCGTATCAAAGTCATCGACCAGCAGCACGTCGGGACGTATGGCCTCGTTACGCGAGCCACGCGGTGACTGCCCGGCACCCAGTGCGCGGAAAGAAACCTTTCCTTTGGTGGTGAATTCATCCTCGGTCCATGAGCCCGGCATTTCCTGTTTGCCGTAGTATGCCATGATGCGTCCGTTGGCTTCGAGGTTGACCCGGTACGGATCGAGCAGGCGCACCGCATTGTCCTTGCTGTTGGAGGTCAGAATCACATTCTTTTTGCGTCCGGTCAGCGTGAGATACATGACGATGAACATGGTGATTGTGGATTTGGCCAGCTCACGGCTCCAAGAAAGCACCTCAAACCATTCATCGTGTGCAATGATCCGCCGGATAGCCTTTTTCTGGAAGCCGGTAAATTCATATTTGGCATAATTCGGGAAAAAGAACCTGATCCATTCTATGGGATGTTTCTCCAGATATTCCCGGTGTTTTTCCCGTTCGGCTGCCGTCATGTTCCGGTCAACCGGTGTAGCCCTTGCGATGTCTTCTTTGTACTTCTCCCAATCGAGGAGAGCGAGTCTGTCAGTCTGTTTCATGGTCTGTCTCCTTTATAATTTGTCTTTAATGTACGCATCGGCCAGGCGTGTGATTTCCTTAGCCTTTTCGAGGTCGGCTGCCCGCACCCAATCGATGAGCCCGGTTAAAACACTGATGATGTCGGCAATGCCGACTTCCTGCTCCATGTTGCGTATGGCTGCCGACAGTTTTCCGAGAATGTCCGCCTCCTTGGATGAGGGGAACCGTTCCCCTTCGGGCCGTTCGGCAATAGCCTTGTTTATTTCGGCCACCTGTCGGTAGAGGTTAGCCACCTGTTCCTGCCTTGTGAGCGTAAGCCCCACCTTCTGTTCCTCCCACTTCCCGGCCCGCACCCAGTTGGATACGGACACCCGTGACACGCCCACCCGGTCGGCAATTTCCTGCTGTGTGAGGTTTTCCTTGAGGTACAAAGTCTTTGCCCATTCCTTTTTCTGGGCATTCGTCAAATCTGCCATAAATCGTCCTTTTTAGTTGTAAATCACGTTACAAAATTGCATGAAAAAGCGGGGTTTGTAAAAGCGCGTACGCATGATGACGGGTTACAGCGTTATGATAACGCCAGAAAACGTTATGATGCGGACGCGGTTTCTTGTTGCCATGGGAATGTTCTATTTTCGCACCATCGAAAGGCGGGGAAACCGCTGGTAAAGACATGACGATGAGCAGATTTTTCAATATTACAACGAGTGACGACGGCACCAGTACGATATTCCTGTACGGGGACATCGGAGACTATACGGAGGTGCAAAGCGGGCGCATAGCCCAGGAACTGATGGAAGCCGAACGCGTGAGCCGGCGCATCCATGTGCGTATCAACAGCAACGGCGGGGAAGTGTACAGCGGCATTGCGATATTCAACGCCCTGCGCCATAGCCAGGCCGACATCCGCATTTATGTGGATGGCATAGCCGCCAGCATGGCCAGTGTGATAGCCCTTTGCGGCAAGCCCGTAGAAATGAGCAAATATGCCCGTCTGATGCTGCACAGTGTGAGCGGCGGGTGTTACGGCAACAAGCAGGACCTGCAGCGCTGCATGGAAGAGATAGAAAGCCTGGAGGGCAGCTTGAGCGAAATCTATGCCGAGCGGCTGGGCATGAGCCAGGAAGAAGTGAAACAGACCTATTTTGACGGCGAGGACCACTGGCTGACTGCCCAGGAAGCCCTGGACCTCGGTTTCATAGACGGCATCTATGATGCAGACCCCGTGCCGGCCGACAGTACGCCGGCACAGATATATACTTTATTCAATAACCGGCTCATTGAGCCACAAAACAACAGAGAAGACATGAATCTGGAAGACGTAAAGAAACGCCCGCGCTTCAAGGACTGCGCGAGTGATGCGGATGTGTTCCGCCTGATGGACCAATTGGAGGAAGAGGCCGGCAAGGTACCTGTCCTTACGAAAGAGAACACCGACCTGAAGGCCAAGGTGAAGACCTACGAGGACAAGGCTGCAGCCGAAGACCTTGCCGCCCGCAAGCAGCTGCTTGACGCAGCCGAGCAAGACGGCCGCATCGATGCGACCACCCGCCCCATCTACGAAAACCTTTTGGCCAATGACCGCGAGAACGGCGAAAAGGCCCTGGCCCAACTGCCGGTGAAGCGCCGTGTGATGGAAGACCTGCACCTGGAACCGAACGGAGATGAGAGTCCCTGGGCCAAGCGCATGCGAGAAATAAAGGACAAACGTAAAAAGTGATTGAACTATGGCAATAATTGTAAGAAACACGAATTACAGCGGCGAGGTACTGGAACAGTTGCTGACGCTTGCCGCTACGAGCAATGAGATTGTGGAAAAGGGGCTGATTATGGTGATTCCCGGTGTGGAAAAGAAAATCAGCCTTCCCCGCCTGAAGACCGGCAAGATGCTTCAGAAGCGCAAGGAGAACCCCGGTGTGGAGGATTCGAAGGGAAACTTCAACTACGACGAGAAGAGCCTTGACCCGGTGGACTTCATGGCCTTTACGGTATTTAACCCCCGCACGTTCGAGAACATCTGGCGCAAGTGGCAGCCGAAGGGCAACCTGGTATTCTCGGAACTTCCGCCCGAAGCGCAGAACGCCCTGCTTGCCGAGCTGGCCAAACAGGTGCAATTTGAACTGGGTGACCACTATGTGAACGGCGAATATGGGGATGATGACGACCACCTGTTTAACGGCATCCTGACCCAGATGGCCAAGGATACTGAGGTGATTGTGATGGACAGCGCAGAATCGACCATGCTGGGCAGACTGAAAGCTATGCGTGCGAAGATTCCTGTAGCCATCCGCAACAACCCGGACCTCCGCATCCTGATGAGTGTGAACGACTTTGACAAGTATGACGACGAACTGACCCAGCGCGAGGCAAAGAACACGAGCGAAACCGACGTGAATGCCCGCCGCTACAAGGGCATTACCATAGAGACGCTTGCCGCCTGGCCCGATGACCTGATTGTGTGCACCCTCTGTTCGCCCGATGCCGGCGGCAACCTGTTTGCGGCTGTGAACCTGCAGGACGATGAAGACGTGATTCAGATTGACAAGATTTCGAACGCAAGCGAACTGTACTTCTTCAAGATGCTGATGAAGGCCGATACGAACATTGCCTTCGGTGAAGAAGTGGTGGTAATGGACAAGCGCGCACAGCCTGTGTTCAAAGCCAGCGAGAAAACCATCTCCGTGGATCCGGCTACAGTAACCCTTCCTACCGAAGGCGGCAGCCAGGAAGTGACGGTGACCGCCAGCGGCGAATATGAGATAAGCAGCCTGTCCGGCTTCAACGTGGAGCAGACCGACAAAGGTGTGAAAATCTCGTCCGGTGCGAACAGCAGCGGCAAAGACAAGAAAGCAACCCTGACCCTTACCCTGAATGCCGACCGCAGCAAGACGGCTATGGTGAGCATCAGCCAATCGAAAGGAGCGTAGGCCATGGCAAAGATGAAGTATCTGGTGATTCACTGCACAGCGACCCCTGAAGGCCGTGAAGTGAGCAGTGCAGACATTCGCCGCTGGCATACCGCCCCGAAGAGCAAGGGAGGAAGAGGATGGAAGCAGGTTGGCTATACCGACCTGTTCCACCTGAATGGAGGCGTGGAACGTCTGGTAGAAAACAATGAGGATGTACAGGTGGACCCTTGGGAAGTGACCAACGGAGCCAAGGGATATAACAGTGTAAGCCGTCACATCGTGTATGCCGGGGGCGTGGAAAAAGACGGTAAGACCCCGAAAGACACCCGCACCGGCTGCCAGAAAAAGGCACTGGAGAAGTATGTGAAGGATTTTCACCGGAAATTTCCTGATGTACGCATTGTAGGACACAACGAACTGGCAGCGAAAGCCTGTCCGAGCTTCGATGTGCAGGAATGGTTGAAAGAAATAGGTATTAATCAATAATAAAACCGGGTGGTATGGACTTGAGCGAATTTATGAACATTATCCTTGGCGGCGGCCTGGTTGGTACGGTGGCGACCATAGGCTCCATGCGGGCTACGGTGAGGAAAGCGAAAGCGGAAGCGATGAAGGCCGAGGCCGGTGCAGAGGCCATGCGCATAGATAACGCCGAACATGCCACCCGCATTTTGATGGAAAATATTGTAAAACCTCTAAAAGATGAATTTTGTGAAACAAAGAAAGAACTGGCCCGCAATACGCGCGAGATGGCGCGTCTCAGGAAAGCCATCGACACTGCTACGAGCTGTCCTCATCGTGACGATTGCCCTGTGCTTGACAGGTTGCGCGAGTCACCGAAAGAGTCTGACGCAGACAGCAAGGACGGAATCGGCAAGCGCCGACAGCGCGAGCGGAAGCCGGCGGGCGGGACTGGTGATGGCGGGGATACCGGCGAGTGCGGTGAAGCTGACGATAGCGGCGGACAGCCTCCGTAAGCTACCCGAAGGCGCGGTGTATCGCGGCAAGAGCGGTCAGGCCAACCTGACGGTAGGGACTGACGGCAAGGGGAACCTTGTGGCCGAAGCCTCGTGTGACAGCCTGCAGCAACTGGTGCTGTGGTATGAAGAAGAGCTGACACGCATCCGAAGCGAGACCAAGAGTGAAACTTCGAATGACGTTCAAATGGAAGAAAAACGTCCTCCGAACCGGATGCGGACGTTTATCACAGGTGTATTGGCCGGCATCTTGGCCGGTGTGTTATTAACCATGAAATTGAAAAGAAGATGAACAAGAATTTTATGTACGGCCTGGGAGCCGTGAAATACAATGACTTCGTGATAGGCTATATCGAGAAAGGCTCGTTTGACCTGAACGGGCAGAAGCCCGAAGCCGCAAAGATTGAGGCGGAACAGGCACCGGGTGCCCCCGTGCTTATCATTCCGCAGAGCAACGGCAGCATCGCCCCCACATTCAACGTAATCCAGACGGACTACAAGAACCTGCATGCCCTGCTGGGCGGCACGCTGCACTATGCGAAAGAAGACAGCCAGAAGAAGGACCCAATAGGCTGGACCGCCCCACAAGCCGCCCTGCTGATGCAAGGTCCTTTTGAACTGGCACTGGTGAGCGGACGGAGCATCCTGATACCGAACGGCACGCTGCTGAGCAACCTGGGCGGTAAGCTGACGCTGACGGAAACGGCCAAGATAGAATGTACGCTGGAGGTGGCTATGCCGGAGGACGGTTCGCAGCCCTACGGCGTGTTTGACTCGGGAGCCCTGCCCGAAGAGTGGGGAGAGCACAAGCTGCCGCCGGCGGAAGCCGCGGCTGCAGCATCGCTCCAAAGCGAGGAGGGCTAACGTATGGCTGACCGTTTGGAACAACTGATAGAGATGGAGTGTGCGGACGCGCTGCTGGACAGCGGCGTGTCCGTTCCTCTTAAAAGGTGGAAGCTTCCGTGGCTGAAACGCCCGGTGGAGATGCGTGTGACGATGAAGCGTCCGAGGCTGCGGGGTCAGATTCTGCTGGCGCGGGAATACCTGAAGACGGGTGTCAAACCCGATTGGCAACCGAAGGACAAGACCGAGGAACTGGCCTTTGTGGCGGAGCATGGTAAGGCTGTGAGCCGCCTGCTGGCCTATACGGTATGCCGGGGATACGTGTCGCGGCACGTGGGCATCGGGGTGACAGCGTGGGTACTGCGGAACTTTGTGGAGTGGCGTTATCTGACGGCCATGTTCCGGACATTCGAGCGTCTGATGGGCACGAAGGATTTTATGCGTATTATCAGCTCGACAGCGCGGGCGAACCCGATGACTCCGAGACTGAGCCGGGCAAGGAAGGGGAGTTAAGGACCCGGTATGAGGGTTCCCATAGCCCTTTCGGTTTCGTGTGGCAGATAGCATCGGCAACGGGCTGGAGTGTGGACTACATTCTGGACGGTGTGAACTACCAGACACTGATACTGATGCTGAGCGACGCGCCGCGGTATGTGCGGCAGAAGAGGGGCAGCGGTAAGTGTGACCGCCACCCGGAGCGCAGTGCCGAGGATGAAGCGAACGATATAGTAGGATTTTTTCAAAGCAAACTGGAATGAGTAAACCTGTAGAAGTTGAATTTTTGATGAAGGACAAACTTACGCCCGGCATGAATAAGGCCGAGCGTGAGGCATTGGAACTGCGTAATACCGTCAGACTGCTGGAGGCTGAACTGGAAAGGCTGCGCCTTGCCGGAGAAACAGCTGCCCCCAATCTGGACCAGAGTGCCAATATTGCGCAGATCCATGCACTGGAGAAGCAGCTTGAGGAACTGCACGCGCAGTTGAAAATGTTGCAAAATGAATCGGAATCTGTACAGGTCACTCCTACAGATATACCTAATGCACAGCGCCAGTTCAATGGTCTGCACAACAGCATCCAGCAGATGGCACGTGAAATGCCTTCTTTGGCCATGGGACCGCAGATGTTCTTTCTGGCCATATCCAACAACCTGCCGATTTTTACGGACGAACTGGCCCGTGCCCGTAAGGAATATGATGAGCTGCAGAAGTCAGGCAAGAAAGGCACACCGGTATGGAAACAGGTCCTGTCCTCGCTCTTTTCCTGGCAGACGGCCATGACCACCGGCATCATGCTGCTGGTAATGTACGGTGATGAAATCTGGGATTGGACGAAGAGCCTGTTCGGCGCCAAAAAGGGTGTGGATGAATTCAACATCTCGCTGAAGGAAATGACCGAGATAGAGAAGGACGGTCGTGCCCAGATGGTGCGTACACGCTTTGAACTGAAATCGGTCATCGATGAGATAAAGAACTTTACCGGCAGCAAGGAACAGGAAAAGGCCAAGGTGGAGGAATTGAACCGTAAATACGGAGAATCTTTCGGGTATTATAAAACACTTTCTGAATGGTATGATGCCATCATAAAAAAGAGTGAGGATTATGTACAGTCTCTCTATCTCCAAGCGAAAGTACAGAATTTAGTAAAAAAAGCGTCAGAGGTTGATGAGAAAATAGCCGAGGCAGAGGCTAAGGACGAGAGTGAATTTGATACTTGGTGGGGATATGGAGGAAAGGTTGACCGTTTCTTTTCTTCTGATCAATCCTATAAACAGAATAATAACGGACGTTGGAAAAAAAAGGAAGAAATAGAGCGGCTTAAATCAGAATATAACGGGTATATATTAGCAGCGGAGAATTTAACCAAGGAACGCTTGAAACTGGAACAGAAGTCAGGCATCGGCGGGCATACCGACCCCAATCAGTCCGGGAAGAATCCGGAAGCGGAAGCCAAGCAACGGCTTGCCACAGAGCGCAGGCTGGCGCAGGATCTTGCCGTCTTGCAGGCTGAAAACCGGAAGGAAGAGATAGACCGCATGCAAGCCGGTACCGAAAAGAAACTGGCACAAATCGAATATGACTATAACGCGAGAAAAGAAGAAATTAACCGGCAGGAAGCCGACTGGAAGCGTGAGAACAAGGAAGCCGGTCTTTCCACCGGAGATAACGGACTTACCCGGGAGCAACAGGATGCACTTGAAAAAGCCCGTGCCTCAAACACCGAGTCCCGGAAAAAAGCGGAGACGGACGTGTACAGGGAAGAGGCGGAAGCCATGCGTGACTATCTGAAGGAATACGGTACTTTCCAGCAGCAGAAACTGGCCATCGCTGAAGAATATGCCGAGAAAATCCGCAAGGCACAGTCCCAGGGAGAAAGGCTGACTTTGGAGAAGCAGCGTGATGCGGCTGTGCACAAAGTGGACATGGAAGCCCTTACCCAGAAGATAGACTGGGGAGCAGCGTTCGGGGATTTGACCGGTCTGCTTGCAGACCAGATGAAGAACCTGCTTGGCGAACTTAAACAGTATGTCAAGACGGATGAGTTCAAAAAAACGGGAGCCGCAGACCAGCAGGTCGTTTACGATGCCATTGAACGTATTCAAAGCATGCTCCCCGGTGGCAACGGGACATTGGATTTTGCCCGGCTGCAAACGCAGATGCACGCTTTGGGAGATGCCGTAACACGCGTGCAAAATGCGGAACTGCAGCAGGAAGCGGCATTCGCCCGGTTAAAAGCGGCGCAGACCGATTACAACAAGGCTCTTGAAAGCGGTAACCAGGCAGAAATAGAACGTACCAAAATCGCTCTTCAAACGGCCCAATCGTCCAGCGTTTCAGCTGACGAAGAATACCTGAATGCCACCTCTGAAATGAAGGCGCTTGCCGGGGAGGTGAAAAGTGCCTCCCGGGACACGGTTGACGGGTTGAACATGGTATCCGACGGGTTGCACGGCTTTGCGAGCGGAACCTTGCAGGGATCATTTGAAGGAATCCGGAACATGCTTACCGGTCTTTCAAAACTGAATATCGGAGGCAAGGTCGGTGATGCCATCAGTCAGATGTCCGAGACCCTGTCAAGTGCCGGAGTCATCGGGCAGATCATATCGGCCATTCTCTCCATACTGGATTTGCTGAAAGACGGTATCGGCCCGATTATCTCATCATTGATAGACACCATTTTCAATGCGATAACCGGAATACTCGACAATATCCTCAGCGGAGACCTGTTCAAACAGATAGGCGGTTCCCTTGTGAAAGGTATCGGGGGATTGCTGAATACAGTGTCTTTCGGAGGTTTCAACAAACTGTTCGGCATCGGCGGGAACGCCAAGGAAGTGCAGGCTGCTATTGACCGTCTTACGGACCGGAACGAGAAACTGCAGACTTCCATCGAAGACCTGACCGATACCATCAAGGCCAGCAAGGGGACAAAATCGGTGGAAGCTTACCGGGATGCTTACAAATACCAGAAAGAAACGAATGCAAACTATCTGCAGATAGCGAAGGAACAGGCCCGCTACAGCGGAAGTCACCACAGCTGGAACTACTACTGGGGCGGTTTCAACCAGGCACAGATAGACAAACTGAGCGGACAGATTGGCCGCCAGTGGGACGGGAACCTGTGGAGCCTGAGCCCGGAGGAGATGAAGGCGCTGCGCAGCAACGTGGACATGTGGACGCAGATACAGAACACCGGTAAGGGCGGCTATGGCGGGCGACTGACCGATAAACTGGATGACTACATAGCGCAGGCCGGCAAGCTGGAGGAACTGACCGACCAGCTGTATGAAGGGCTGACGGGCATTTCATTCGACGGTATGTACAGCAGCTTCATTGACAACCTGATGAACATGAAGTATGGCGCGAAGGATGCGGCAGAGGATATATCCGAGTACTTCATGCGGGCGATGCTAAGCAACAAGATCGGTGAGATGTACAGCGAAAAACTGAAAGGCTGGTGGGAGAAGTTCGGCAAGGCGATGGAGGACAACGAACTGACCGAGGCGGAACGGAACGCGCTGACTGAAGAGTACATGAAGTATGTGGACGAAGCCCTTGCCCTGCGTGACAACCTGGCGGCAGCCACGGGCTACGACAAGACCGAAGCCGACGGTACCAGCCAGAGTGCGAAAGCGGGCGGCTTTACGGCCATGACGCAGGACCAGGGGACGAAGCTGGAGGGCATGTTCACCAGCGGGTTGCAGCACTGGAGCAGCATGGATGACCGGCTGGAAAGCGTGGTGGAGAAGATGGACACGGCTGAAGGGCATCTGGCCCGGATAGCCGAGAACACCGGTGTGAGCGCCGGACACCTGGGCGAACTGAAGGAAGTGATAAAGAAAATGATACGTGACGGACTAAAAGTGAAGTGATATGGCTGGTATACTGAGCGGACTGGTGCTGGTGAACGGCACGGACATCTGGACGGAATACGGCGTGTTCCTGGTGGAAGACCGGCGCGGGGGCATGGAGAACCTGACGGCCATCCTGACCCCAAGCAAGGCCAAGAAGGATACCGCCGTGGACATACGGGAAGAGCACGGGGAGAAATACAGCCCCGTGCTGACCCCACGGAATGAGGCACGTGACGTGACGCTGCACTTTGCGCTGTACAACAAGACCCAGGCAGGCTGGATGAAGCAGTACTTTGCCTTTGTGAATTTCCTGAAGCAAGGGAAGGACGGCTGGCTGGAAATCCGTTTCCCCCAGCTGGACCTGCAGCTGCGGGTGAAGTATGCCGACTGTACGAAGTTCACCCCGCTGACCTATCTGTGGACGGAAGGCGTGCATGCCGGAAAGTTCCGGGTAAAGTTCCGGGAACCGAAACCGATTATATAACCATTCAGCAAGCTGATTGTCGGCTGCGCTCGGTCAAATCGAGCAAGCTCTTTGACACTCGCTTGCACGACAATTCAAACGCTATTAGAATATGCTTCTAACGATATATGACAAAGCCGGGACCAAGCGTGCGGATGTGGCCGTGAACGACAGCTCGACGCAAAGCAAGGAGGTACAGGGAGACAATGTGCTTTCCCTGTCGTTCAGCTACTATGACTTCCTGCCCCTGGACGTGAACGACTACACGGACTATCTGGGCGAACGGTACTGGCTGACGGAACGCTACACCCCGAAGCAGGTGAACGAGGGCGAATGGGACTATGACCTGAAGCTGTACGGCGTGGAGAGCCTGATCAAGCGGTTCCTGGTGCTGGAGACGACGGACGGGGACACGAACCCGGTGTTCACCCTGACAGCCACGCCCCGCGAGCATGCGGCGCTGGTGGTGAAAGCCATCAATGACGGCATGGGCCACACGACCGACTGGAAGGTGGGTACGGTGGAAGGTACGGAGCTGATCACGATAGACTACGAGGGGATGTACTGCGACGAGGCGCTGAAAGCCATTGCCGAAAAGGCCGGCGGCAAGGTGGAATGGTGGGTTGAGGGGCAGACGGTGAACGTGTGCCGCTGTGAGCACGGGGAAGAAATCACCCTTGGCTATGGCAAGGGGCTGACCTCGCTGGAAAGAGACACCGGCAACACGGCCAAGTTCTATACGCGCCTGTTTCCGGTAGGTTCGACCCGCAACATCGATGCGGAGAAATACGGCAGCCCGAGATTGATGCTCCCCGGCGGCAAGAAGTACATTGATCAAGGTGTGGAGGAATACGGCATCTATGACCATTACGAGCAGGATGCCTTCAGCGGCATCTTCCCCCGTCGGGTCGGTACGGTGAGCTCGGTACGCAGCGAGGAGGTGGCAGACGATGAAGGGAACAAATTCACCATCTATTACTTCCGGGACGGGGAACTGAACTTTGACCCCAACCTGTACGAGCTGGCCGACGAGACCAAACGTGTGTCGTTCCAGACGGGCGACCTGGCCGGGCTGGGAGAAAGCGATGACCACTACTTTAAGGTGAACTACGACAGTGCGGCAAGGGAATTTGAACTGATTACCATCTGGCCCTATGATGACGACACCCAGCTGCCGGGCGGCAAGCTGGTGCCCCGAGCAGGCGACACCTATATCCTGTGGAACATCCGGATGCCGGATGAGTATTACCGGCTGGCCGAAGAGGAGTTTGCGGTTGCGGTGGACGAGTACAACAAGGAGTACTGGCTGGACATTGCCGCCTACAAAGCCCCGACAGACCCGGTATACATCGAGGAGCACGGCATCGACCTGTTTGTGGGCCGGAGGGTGAAGCTGGAGAGCCGGAAGTATTTCCCGGAAAAAGGCTACCGTCAGAGCCGTATCACCAAAATCAGCCGCAAGGTGAACGAACCCGGGCAGATGGACATCGAGATAAGTGATGCGCTGCAGGTGGGCAAGTTCGATAAGGTGACGGACAGCATCGGTGCGCTGAAAAGCTATACGAAATCAAAGACGGAAGGCGCTGCCCTTCCGGACATCATACGAAGCTGGGACAAGACGCTGCCCACGGACAACAACCTGTTTTCCGCGCGGCGCAGCCAGAAAGAGTTCCTGAGCAAGAACCGGCCGGACACGGCCAAAGAGCCCATCCGCTTCCTGAAGGGTGTGAGCTTTGGCGAGGCTGCCGGCGGCAAGCCCTGCGGCATCGTGGACGGTGAGGGCAATGCCGAGTATCTGACTGCCGTGATCCGCGAACTGCTGCGCAGCACGGAGTTTGTGGACGGGCTGACCGGTGAGGGCTGGCAGCTGTGGATTGACCAGCTGACGGGACTGACGAACCTGACGGTGGACAAAGTGACTGCCCGGCAAAGCCTGGTGGCGCTGGAACTGCTGATCGAGAAGGTGCGCAGCGTGTGCGGCCAGCTGGTGGTGTCCGCTGCCAACGGCAAGATCAAGGACGTGGTGAAGCAGGACGACAACTACCGCATCGTGTTTGAGCAGGAATCGGGCTTTGTGGCCCATGACCTGATGCGCTGTGCGGTTACGGGTGGTAAGAAACTAAAAGCATACTGGGTGGAGGTGGCTTCAGTGATAGCCGGCGGGGTGCTGGTCCCGGTAAGCGAGTTTGGCGGGGTGAAGCCGGAGGCAGGCGATGAGTGCGTGCTGATGGGCAACACGGAAAACCCGCTCCGGCAGAACCTTATCTCCATTGCGGCCACGGAGGACGGACAGCCCCGTATCGACATCCTGGACGGGGTGAAGGCCAAGAACTTCAACGGCTGCCTTCGCTGCCGGCTGGGCAAGCTGGACGGTATCAGGAGCAGCGCTTTCCCGGCAGACAACCAACCGAAGGGAAACGGCCTGTATGCCGACAACGTGTGGCTGAAGGGTACGTTCGTGTTGATGACGGGCGAGGACATCCTGACGCGGTTTGAGATAACCGAAGGGAAAATCCATTCAGCCGTGGAAAGCTTGCGCAAGGAAATACGCGAAGAACAGAGCTATCTGGACAACAGCAGTTTTGCCGACGGCATGGACAAATGGAAGACGGGCAGCAAGGCCACGCTGTTCACCCTGGGCGGACGCTGGATTTGGGCGAACGGCGGTCCTTACGGTACGAAGCCGGACGGGCATGCCGAGATACGGACCGACGGCAAGGTGCCTTATGCCTATATCCGGAACAGCTATATCATGCAGAAACTGGAGGACTTCCGGCTGGTACCGGAGTACCGGCAGACGAACAGCCAGGGCGAACGGGTGCCCGGCGTGGTGTATCTGTCCTTCAGCTACCGGGTCATCAAGGCCGGACGGTTGAAAATCGAATTTGTGGGTGCTGACAAGACCGGGTTTGAAAACTTCAACCTGTTCGGCCATGAAGAAGACCTGCCCGTTGGCGGCGAGAAGATGTTCACGCTGGACGGCCTTTGGAACGGTACGGGAGACTTCAAGCTGTCGTTTACGGGCGTGATTTACATTTCGCTGCTGGTATTCTCTACCAACAAGGCGGACGCACTGGCCTATAAGTACCGTACACTGTTCGAACAGAGCGACCGGCTGGTAAAGATTTCAGCGGCGGTTTTTGACAAGGACGGGGCTGCATTGAAAGAAACCGGGCTGGTGATCAAGCCGGAAGGTGCCGGGCTGTATGCCCAGGATGCCAGTGGAAAGGTGGCCCTTATCGGGGTCAGTGTGGAAGATACGGACGAATACGGCAAGCCCGTGAGCAAAATCAAGCTGACAGCCGACCACATACAGCTGGAGGGACTGGTGACAGCCAACGGCAATTTCAAGATACTGGAAGACGGGAGCATGGAATGCCGGAATGCATCTGTATATGGAAAAATATTTGTTGAGGACGGAGGAAAGGTAGGAACATTTACAGTTGAAAGGAATTGCATGCTTTGGAGTAATGGAGATGCTGAAATTCGATTGGGATATGACGGCTATTGGACCGGAGATACCTGCATCTATGCTAAGGCAAACAATTTTAGTAATGCAATCATGGGTATTGCTCCATTTGGTGGAGCAGGTATTTATGGAAGTTGTCGTGAGAAGCCTACTTATCCTGACACATTAACATTTTCAGCAGGATATTTCGATGGCGATGTGTTGGTGCATTCCGGGAATATTTTGGTGAGTGGTGGTGTGGTACAAGCTGATAAAATGCTTCCTCAAAATGGTTGGTCTGGGCGATTCAAGGGTAAAACAGTAGAAGTACAGAATGGAATTATCATTAACGTGTCATAAAAATGAATAGTTATGAAGGTGAATTTTAACAAGACGTTTAAGGATTATAGAGGGAATGACCTCATAGTCGGTGGAAAAGTCCAGCTGATGACAGATATTATAGCCCAATGCCTTTTTAATGGGGAAGGTGCTCGATCATCCGGTGATTCTAATAAGGATAGCAGCCGTAAAATCCATTCGTATGAATTGTGCATGCGTCTCATACAGGCAAACGGGGATTTATCCATTAGTGCTGAGGATGCTATACTTATAAAAGAGTCTGTAATCGGGCTAACCCCAGGATGTTATTCACAGATCGTAAAATTGATAGATGAATAGATTTATGGCAGAAATGACGCAAGAAGAACTGGTTCAGGAAGTGCTGGACCGTGTACTCCAGTCCTCTACCGGTGTGGAGGATCTGGAAACCGTCACCTCGCTGAGCGGTGTGAAATCACTGCCCGGTGAGAAGGACGGCAAGATGGTGAACGTCCCCCTGGAACTGATAGGCAAGCCTGCGAGCGATGCCGCCGCCCGTGCCGAGGCTGCCGCCAAGAAAGCGGAAGGAGCCGTAGCCGGACTGGAGGAAAAGACCCAGGCCGCCACGGAAGCCGCTACCAAGGCCAACGAAGCGGCAGCCAAGGCAGAAAATGCCGCTGCCAAGGTGGAACAGACTACGGCATCAGCCGTCGGCGGGGCTACTGCACGCTTTTCCTCATGGATGGAAACCGGAAACGTTTTACCTGACAAGTGTACCAAGCCGGGCGGCAGCGTGGTGTATGTGGCCGGTGCCGGGAAATTCGCCTACCACATGGACTCCACCCTGTACGGGGACTGGGACGTGGCGGGTGTGCCCCCTGCCGGCATGTTCATGAATGCGGACCGGTCAGGCATATTGCCGGACAAGCTTTACCTGCTGGGCGATGCCGTATATACCGGAACAGAAGGCCGCCTGAGACTGCTTTCCTACCGGCATGAGGTGATGAGCGGGGATGCTTACGAAGCACTGCCGGACAAGGATGCGAATACGCTGTATCTGATTTATGAGGAGGATTGACGATGATAACCATAGGCGGTAAGGAAATAACGGCTGCGTATGTGGGAAAACGTGCCCTGTCGGCTGTCTATGCCGGGGCAAGGCTGGTATGGTCCGCAATCAGCAGCTGTTTCGGACTTGGATACTGGAAAGGCGACGAGCCGTGGAACGGGTCGGACGCATGGAACGGTAGCAGTAAAACTGATAAATGAATGATTATTATAAAAGGACAGTATTATGGCAAAAAGGAAAATAAGCGGAATCATCAATGCGACTGAACATCCGATGAATCTTGAAACACCGTGGAACCAGAAACAGCCGGACGGCACCTATCATGCCTATGCCGGGGACGATGTCGAAGCGTTTCTGAAGAAGGAACTGTCAAACCGTACCCCTACCGAGGAACTGGTGGGCGGCGAGACGAAACCCCCTACATCCGGAACGGTGTTTGATGCGATGGTGGGTACGGTGACGGACGTGGATGTGCAGGACAGCGAGGACGGCACCCAGTACGTGATGACCGTCAAGCAGAAGGATAACCAGGGCGGCGAGAGCTCGAAGGAGGTGCGATTTTCAAAATACACCGACGACGACAAGGTGGTGGTGAACATTGACCTGACGGACAGCGGCGGAGCGGGACTTCCCTCCCAGCAGTACCTGGCACTGGGAAGCGGTTTTGTGGTGAAATACTCCGTGGGCGTGGGTACTGCCGGTGGCGGTACGGTGGACGGCTACAGCGACCTGAAAGCCCGCGTGATTGTGAAACGCGGTTCGACCGTGATCAGTGAGTTCCAGGATGCGGAATTTGTGGGTGTGACAGCCGGACAGAGCTACACCTTTGACGCATCGCCCTACCTGAAGGATGCAACCGCCTATACCGTGCAGGTGGAGGCGCAGGCTTCCTACCAGGGCGGCACGCTGATGAAGACAGCCACAGCCAAGGTGACCATGGTGGCCATGACGCTGGAGACCACCTACTCGGTGGGCAACGGGCTGGCCGACGGCGGATACCGGAACGATGTGAACATCCCCTTTACGGCCAAGGGTACGAGCGGTGAGAAGAACATCTACTACCGTGTGAACGGCGGGCAGGCCTTTACCCTCGGTCTTTCGGCCGGCAGCGGGGTGCAGCAGAAGAACGTGACTATCCCGCTGACGCAGATGCAGGAAGGTACGAACGTGGTGGAAGCCTACGCACAGCATGAGAACTCCGGTGTGGTGAGCCAGGTGCATTACATTACGCTGCTGAAGGCAGGCGGCGGTGTGACGGCCTATGCGGGCATGATGTTCAGCCACCGCGCGGCAGGGTTCCAGCGAGAATGGAAACGCCCGGTTCTGGAGGCAGAGCAGTTCACGGCATGGAGCTTTTCGTATGCCGGTTATCACCGCGATGCGTACACGGCCCGTGTAAAAGTGACCCACCAGGGCAGTGTGGTGAAGGAAGACCTGCTGCAGCGTGGTGAGACCGGCAGCTACGGGCGGACGAACGTGAACGTGGAACCGCTGGACTACCGCGTGTCGTGCGGTGATGCCGTGCTTGAGGTGCGGGTGAACACCGCATCGCACCCCGACATTGAAGCTACGCTGGCACCGGATGCCGTGTGTACGTTTGATGCTTTCGGCCGAAGTAACACGGAAAACAACCCGGCAAGCTGGGTGAGCGGGGATAAACGGATGGAGTTCCGGGACGTGCTGTGGAGTGTGAACGAATACGGTGCAGGAAGCGGCTGGCACAAGGACCGCCTGCTGCTGGCCGGTGGCGCGGGCATGACCCTGACCGCTGACGGAGGATACCGCCCCTTCAACGAAGCGGACAAGCCGGAGGGATTTGCCATCCGTGACGTGGGCATGACGCTGGAGATAGAATACAGCACGGCCAACGTGACGGACACGAATGCCGAGCTGATCACCTGTCTGGGGCAGCTGGACAACGGCAACCGGTACGGGCTGATTGTGACCCCGGAAGAGGCCAAGTTCCTGACCGGCGTGGTGACCGAGGCGATGGATGCCGGACAGGTGCTGCGCTATGAGGACTCGGTGGGTACGAAGTTCCAGCCTGGTACGAACATCCGCATTACCTACGTGTTCTACCCGAACGTGCAGACGAACGAACAGCGGACGCTGATTGGCTTCTATGTGAACGGTGAGGAATCGGCCGCCTCAAAGTGGCTGGACAAGGTGAACTTCAACATCCGGAGCCAGCTGGAGTTCAAGTCAACGGGTGCCGACCTGAACGTGAAGAGCGTGCGCATCTACAACAAGGCGCTGACCTCGGACGAGGTGCTGAATAACTACATCGTGGACCGCAACCACCTGGAGGATGCCGACGGGGAACCGGGCGTGCGCTCGCTGGATGAGGACAACCGCGTGTTGAACGAGGGGGACACGGTGAGCATGGAGAAACTGATGGGACTGATGAAGAAACGCCGGAACTCGATCCTGGTACTGATAGGCACGGGCAGCGTGGGCAGTGAAGTGCCGAGCGAGAGCGACACGCTGAATGTGATGGATGCGCTGGCCCAGCTGAACAACAAGAAGGCCAACAAACTGTGCCGGGAAGTGAGATTCTACAACGGCGAGAACCGGGCGCTGGACTGGATAGCCCGTGACATATATCTGCGTATTCAGGGTACCAGTTCGGTGAACTATGCCCGCAAGAACCTGCGCTTCTACTTCCAGAAGACAGCCAGCGGTTACACGGCACGGATGACCTACGGCGAGATAGACGGCAACGGGCAGCAGAGCAATCCGACAGCTACGGAGGGCAAGAAGAACCTGTTCCGGTTGCGGGGCAACTCGGTGGGCGCGAAACTTGCCTGTGCGAAATGTGACTTTTCCGACTCCTCCATGACGACCAACACGGGCGGTGCGAAGTTCATTCATGACGGCATGAAGGAAATGGGAATCCTGACCCCTGCCCAACAGTATGCCGCCGACCATGCAGATACGTGCAAGGAAGATATACGCTCGGCCATTGACGGCTTGCCCTGTGACCTGTTTGTGGCCAGGAGCGTGGATGAGGATCTGACCTATTACGGCCAGTATAACATGAACAACGAGAAGAGCGACAGCTACCCGATATTCGGTCAGGACAAGACTATCGGCGGCGAGCAATGGGGAACCGGCGACACCCTGAACTACCTGCAGGCGAACGGTGACCGGCCGAAGGAATACCTGCCCATCTGCATCGAGACGCTGAACAACTCGAATGACCTGTGCCTGTTCCGATGGCTGCCGTCCACGGAGCCCGACCATACGGACTTCATGGATTTCAACTTTGACGGCGGTTTCGAGTTCAACCACCCGAAAGACGTGTTCTGGAACGACGGCGGTGGCGATGCCGAAGAAGAACCGAACATCAAGGAACACTTGGGCACCGGTGACAAATATGACAAGATGTACAAGGCCCTGGACCGCATGATGGGCTTCCTGTACAGATGCGTGAAGGAAACGCCTGCCGGCAAGAATCTGACCTATAACAGGGAGTCGCACACGTTTGACGGGGTGGACTATGAGGATGACGGCAACAGGTTCCCGACTGCGAAATGGGTGAGCCCGACCTTCAGGAAGGAAGCCGGGAAGTATTTCAACCTGCCCAACCTGGCTGCCTACTACCTGTATGTGCAGTTCAACCTGGGCGTGGACCAGCTGGCAAAAAACATGCTGGTGCGGACGTGGGACGGTGTGATGTGGTGGATAACCTATTACGACGGGGACTGCCAGCTGGGTTCGGACAACAAGTCGTTCCTGACCGGGAAGTATGACGACAACCGGCAGACGAAGCGCGACGGTGCCTACGTGATGCAGGGACACAACAGCTGGCTGTGGAACCTGATACTGGGCAACATGGGCAATCTGCTGGAGGAAGTGATGACCAGGGGCGTGAACGGCGGTACCAGCTTCATGAGTGCCTTCAGTATTCAGAAGGCCGTTGACCATTTTGACACCGAACAGATGAAGAAGTGGTGCTCACGCCTGTACAACAAGTCCGGTATCTTCAAATACATCTACCCGTTCCTAAACGAAATGCCGGTGGGTGCGGACGGCGCGAAACAGACCTATCCGCAGATCTACGGTCTGAAGGGTTCGTTGAAAGCGCACCGGAACTACTTCATCCAGCGCCGGTACGATCTTAAGCAGGTAGAATATGGCTATGTATCCACCTTGGGCGCGCAGTTCTACCAGTCCACTGCCTCGCTGGACAAGGCTTATAAGCTGAAACCGATGCAGTACCGGCTGACCATCCCGTACCGTGTGCAGTTATCTACCAGTAACGGCGTACAGGCTGACAGCGGTGTGGTGGATGCGGACGTGCTCCATTCCCTGCAGCTGACCCGCTCGTTCGGCGAAAATGACCCGCTGAAAGTAATCGGTGCAGCCAAAATCAAGGAGCTGGTATGGCACGAGGATGCGTTCGCAATCGGCTTCAACTTCGGTCTGCTGACCTCACTGGTAAAACTCGACATGAGCGTGGAGAAAGCCAGCGGTTACCGGAACGGCTCGTTCATGGCTTCGACGAACGGCATGCTGCTTTTGGAAGAAGTGAACATGCGGAATAACCGGCTGGCCCGGAACGGGGATAACGGCAATGTGGCTACTTTGGACCTGAGCTGGCAGGGCCGCCTGAAGAAACTGGACGTGAGGGGTACGGGGCTGACCCGTGTGAAACTGGCCACCGGTGCGCCCGTTGTGCAGTTATGCCTGCCGGACACGATTGAGGAACTGTTCCTGGAATATCTGACCAAGCTGTCCGACAGTGGCCTGATACTGGAAGGCATCAATAATGTGCGGGGCTACCGCTACACCAACTGCCCCGGCATCGACGGGTTCGCTATGCTGGAACGCCTGCACCAGGCCAGACTGAACGGCAGCGGCAAGCTGGAGCGCTTCGTGCTGGAGATAGACCGGGAAGACGACGGAACCCTGCTGAAGAAGTATTACGACTACGGAACGTATACGCAGACGGGTGCCGTGGATGACCGGCATTCGGGACTGAGGGGCAAGCTGACCCTGACGAAGTATCTGGCCGATGAGGAACTGGAGAAGTATGCCGCCCGTTATCCGGAACTGACCATCAAGCAGCCGCCCTATACGATGATTGAGTTTGACGACAGTGTGGCCGACGATGCCAACATTTCGAACCTGGACAACAAGACGGGGTACAAATACGGCAATACGTACAAAATGAGCGGGCATGTGAATGCCATCCTGTCCAAGCGCCACCGCGTATTGGCCAAGGTGACCAAGATGCCTACGAGCCGGAAGGTGGAGATGGCCGGGCAGCAGGTGGAAGTGAACAACCCGGACGGGGAGATGACCTATTTCCCCCTGCATGACGAAAGCTCGAACTTCTATGCCGATGCGGAGGATATGAACGACTGCACGGTGGCGAAGCTGGACGGCAGCGAGGGAGACTGGATGATGTATGAGCCGTTCTACTGGAGCAAGGGTATCAACGATTATCTGAACAACAAGAAGTACGCCTGCTACAGCAGCTATCCGGAGGACGAAATGCCCCCTGTTCCGGAGGCGACAGTGCTGACACTGGATACCATTAAGGAAACGCAGGGCGGCTGGCTGGGTGAACGCAAGATCATGAGCGGAAAACCTACGTTGATGGAATCCTATACGACTGACAAGGCCTATTCGGTTTGTAAGGTGGATGTATCCGGCTACAGACGTGTTCGATTCCCGAGCGTTCCAGGAACGGGACTTATAGGCAGCGTATTTGTGGATGATGCAGGAAGCATCCTGAAGAGCATCGTGGTGCCGACCATCGGCTTGAAGTTTGAGGCCGGCATGTATCTGATAGCAGACGTTCCGGAGCGTGCGACCGCTCTGCATTTCTCCATTCTGAACACGGCTGAGTTTGACTGCGTGGTACTGAGCAACAGCGACAAGATAGAGGACATGGAACCGGATTGGGTGCCCAATGAGGAGCATCTGTGTGCCGTTGTGGGCAGTTCTGTAGTGGGCAGCAAGTTGCGCGCCTGCATAACCGGCGGCTCGACCACTGCCAGCATGACGTGGACGGACTTCCACTATTACAGCCAGCAGCGTGGCATGCAGCAGATAGACTCGCTGATGCACAGCCGCATCGCGAACCTGAGCTATGCAAAGTACGGGCGTAGGGACATGCAGGAACAATGCGGTGCCGGTCAGCATAACAATAACCGGACAACGGGTGGAACGGCAGAACACGGGATGACAGACACCATCGGCTACGATGAAGCGTATGCCATCAACAACAAAATCACGAATTCGCTGATTGAAGATCTGGTGCACCAGTTTGCCTGGTATAAGAGCCGTGACGAATACGGACAGGCGACTGTGGTGCAGGTGAACAATATCTGCTGCCTGGGCTATGAGGACATCTACGGCAACAAGTATGACATGATGGACGGCGTGGATCTGCCGAACGACAGCGGCAATGTGGGCAAATGGCGCATCTGGATGCCGGACGGCACGGTGCGCTGGGTGCAGGGTAAGAAGGACAGCGGCCAGTGGATTACAGGCGTGGCACACGGCAAGTATATGGACCTGGTTCCGGTAGGTAATTTGAACGGATCATCTTCTACCTACTATACCGACATGTACTGGATAAGTACCGCCATAGTCCGTGTGGTCTATCGCGGGTGCTTCTATGCGAGCGCGAGTGGCGGTGTGTCGATGGTCATGCGAGCTACGATGCTTCGTACACGTATTCGAATGTCGGCTCTCGTCTGGCCTTCCGCGGCAAAATCGTCCGGGCGCAAAGCGTGGC